>Ga0209159_1000197_pt1 | contig 58231 bp, 51 predicted proteins | sample GraSoiAngelo_144_FD_185901 | JGI IMG/M metagenome (GOLD analysis project Ga0209159, IMG submission 185901) | Grasslands soil microbial communities from the Angelo Coastal Reserve, California, USA - 14_1009_02_40cm (SPAdes) (version 2) | ecosystem: Environmental > Terrestrial > Soil > Grasslands ...
CCATTCTGAGTCGACCGTGGGCCGGGGCGTGACCGAGCGCCTCGGCCCTTTCGGCCATGACCGGAGTCCAAAAATGGGCACGAAGCGTTACCGCCTGAAGATTGCAACCTGGACCGTCGTGCGCGAGGCCGGGCAGCCTTCCCCGCGCAAACTTGACTCCCCGGAAGCCGTGGTCGAACTCGCCCGCGACCTGTTCCGCGACCAGGACGATGACAGGGAGCACTTCTGGGCGATCCTGCTCAACGCCCAGAACCGCTACTTGCTCGCGCATCTGGTGTCGACGGGGACCCAGTCCGCGACCCTCGTGCACCCGCGTGAAGTGCTTGGCCCGGCGCTTCGGGAGGGCGCCGCGGCGCTGATCCTGATCCACAATCACCGCTGCCCAGCTTGTCGACCTGAAGATCCACGACCACGTGATTGTCGGGAACGGTTCAGGGGCGTGGGTGTCGTTCGCGACCCGCGGCCTGATGTAGGTCCCGTGGACACGATGTCGAAGAACTCTTCGATGCGCCGGCGGCGGCGGCCGCACAGCGCGGAATTTCGCAGCAGACCGCTGCGTTTCGCAGCGGCGTAGACCGGCCTAGGCACCTCTCTCCCGTCGCACGTACCGCTCCACGCCGTCCGATTTTGCGCGCAGTTGCGAGGTAGCGCGCTCTCTCGAGCTCGATTGGTACGCGAATTGGATTCCCTGTAGCCCCGACGGATGAAAAGCGCTGGGTGCAAGCGGTCCCAACTGCGCGGCGCGTCATGGACCCAACCCGGGGCGAATGGAGTCGCGGAGTGGCTCGGGCGGCGCGGACGTCGGGAGATCGCAAGATAAATGGCGAGGGCCGGATGCTCCCTAAGTACTCGTGGCTATTGATTGGTGGACGGCCCTCTGCGATCGCAGACGCGATTCAGCCGTCTCAGCGTGAGGGCCGGCTGAGGGCCGCCCCCAGATGATGCAAATCGCTGAGCCCGGACGTCCTCTCGACGGGCCTGGTGACCGTAATCGTGCCGGCTCTATGCTCGGTGGTCCGCCTCAACGTCTCCCCGAGCGCCCCCCTCAGGCTTTACCGCATGGTTGACGAGCCCGTGGCGCGTGAGGCGCTGGTCGCCGCGTACGTGTCCCCGGCCGCCGCCCGTTTCTCGCGAGACCGCGGCTACCTGGGCGAGGCCCCCGCCCGGGCGGCACTCAGGCTGTCCCTCAAGCGCATCGGCGCCGTGCCGGTCGACGTCGTGGACCTCGAGCCGGACGGCCTGGGGGTCGACGGGGCGCGGCTCCCCGATAGCGCACCTGCCATGAGACAACTCGCGGGGCCGGCCGCTACCTCACGCTCCATGGGGTCACGAGGTCGTGGCGCCCGGCGAAGTCTGGCTGATCGGCGTCGAGACCACCCGGAGCTGGGACAGCCGGTACTTCGATCCCGTGCCGCTGGACCAGGTCCGCCCTGTTCGTCCCGTGTTGACGCTCAGGGGGCGACCGGTATCGTACGGCGATCTGCGGAGGCGAGGGTGAGTCAGACGCCCGAGGAGCTCGGGCTGGAGGTCGAGCTGCGGCGGCCTCGCCGACGCCGGCGGGATCCAATTCCCCGCGGGCACGGCGGTCGCCGACTCGGGCGCAGCGCCAAGGGTCTCGCGCGGGACGCCGCGATGCTGCTGTTCGGAGATGTGGCGAGAAGGCAGCGCAGCCCGGTCAAGGTCTCCCACACGAAACGCGGGCACAGCGCGAGGTGGGGCGCCCACGGAGCATATCTCGCCCGAGAGGGTGCGCAGCGGCCGGTCAAGGCATCGTGCCCAGGGACCAACGATACGCGTCGAGTGTTCGGCGAGTCGCGGACGTACTCCCGCGTCCTTTTGCCACAGGCCCGGTGCGTTTCCCGGCGGTCTGGGCCGCACCTCCTGAGAGTGGGAATTCGCCCGGCATGCGCTCGCTATGGGCCGTTGACCATGAGCGGCTCTCCTGACCGGTCTCGCCGATTCGAGAAGACTCAGCGCAGCCAGCTGAGTGAGCAATGCGAGCCATGCTCCCAGGAAAGCGCCCGCGTGGGTCACCGTGCACCAGAAGCGCCCGTCGCAGGCTTGCTGTGGCGCCCGATAAGGTCTGCCGGCGTGAGCTGTACGCCACACCCAGAGCGACTTCGGGACCGCAGAAGCAACGAAGAAGGGTCGCCGAGGGCAACGGGCTGGCCCAGGCAATGAGCGGGGCCCGAGAGGCGCGGATTGTGCGGCAGCTCATTGGCGTCGGCGCACGTCCGGGGCGTCTTGCCCAAGCGGGAGGTCATCAGGAGCGGGACCCTTTCCCGTGCCACTGAACCCGTCTGCCGGTACATCAGTCGGCGACGACGCCTTGATGACGTTGCGGGAGCTCTCTGCCTATTCCCGCCTGTCATTGCGCACGCTCCAACGACACGTCGCGGGCCTGACGCGGTGGCGCCTGCCGCACTACCGTGTCGGTGGGAAGATCTTGGTTCGCCGCTCGGAGTTCGACGGGTGGCTGGAGCAGTGGCGACGCGACGCGCTCGAGCTACAGCTCCGGGTGGGGCCGACCCGACTTCGCCGTTCGGCCACTGTGCCGTCGTGACATCATCGACAGCGCTGCCGTCAAATGCTACAGTGGCCGCACCCGTTCACCCCGGAGGTGCGCCAGTGAAGGAAGACCAAGAGGAGGTGAAGACGACAATCCGCATCCCGCGCAGCCTGCTCCGAGCCGCGAAGGTGTGGGCCGCTCAGCACGACCGGAGCTTCAACGACGCCGTGGCCGAGGCACTCACGAGGCTGACCAAAGGGGGTAAGTAAGATGCGCACACCACGATTCCCGCTCGACCGGACGCAGACGTTTACGGTGGTGCGCGGCGTCATCCTGTTCTTCCATCACGGCGCCTGGTGCATCCGCTACCGCAGGAACGGCAAGAAGGCCGTCGAGTCGCTCGCCATTCAAGACGATCGCCTTGCGTACGACGAGCTACAGAAGCGCTCGCGGGCTTTCATTGAGGGCGCGACACCGCAGGAGATCATCCAGTCACGACATCACGCGACCTGCACTGTGGGTGAAGCGGCGAAGGCCTTCAGCCAAGAGTACAAGGAGATCGCACTTGGGACGCAGCGCAAGCTGCGCGGCCTCCTGAGCCAGTGGGTCATCGGTGAGGACCTGAACGAATCGACGGGCGACTGGCAGAAGCGCAACGATGCCGACCTGGCGCGCCCATTCTGCGGCCTTGAAATCCACACGGTCGAGAAGCGCGACGTCAGGATGCACCTGAGGAAGGTGCGTGCGACCGTTAACCGGTTGGGACGCCGCAACAGTCGTGCGACCGCAAAGCTCGTGCTCGACGCCGTCCGGCTGCTCTTCAATTGGCTGATCGACGAGGGCCAGCTCAAGAGCAAGGACGGGCGCATACTCGCCAACCCAGCGGCGCGCTGCGGCAAATTCACCTTTGACGCCCAGCAGGACACCAAGCTGGATCCGGAGGCTGAGCGCGACGATATCGTGAAGACATTCGAGCCGAATCACGAGGAAGCACTACTCGGCTGGTACCTCGCGCACTGCCCTCGTCTCCACCCGTTCCTCCTGCTCGGGTTTCATGCCGGGCTGCGCTACGGTGAGGCGGTGGCCCTTGAGATCGACGATTACATTCCCCGGCGACATCGCATCCGCGTGACGCGCCACTGGACCCCGGACGGCCTCGTCACCGGCACCAAGAGCAATCGCGCCGCCCGCGGCGTCATCAAGACGCGGGAGGTCCCCACGAACCTCCACCCGGAACTTGAGCCCGCGCTGGAAGCTCACATCAATTGGCTCCAGGAGACGAAGCCGCGGGGCTGGGATGGAAGGCGGCTGTTCCCGGCGAAGGCGTACTTGCGCGAGGACGGGAGCACCAACGTGGGCGCGTACATCACGCCCAACAACTTCTATCGGGCGGTGTGGAACCGGGCGTGCGCGGAGATAGGCATCAAGGGCCTGAGCTTCCACGCCGCGCGCCATACATTTGCGACGAAGTGCCTGCACGCCGGCGCCACGCCCCAGGAGATCGCCGGCTGGCTCGGCGACACGCTGGAAGTCACGCTACGGCACTACTCGCACGTGATCGAAGGACTGCGGAAGGAGCGCGCTGGGCTTCTCGGCGAGCAGATGACGGCGGCGCCGAAGCGTGGGCCGGGGGTGGTCAGCTAGAGACGAGTGGCGGATCAGGTGTCGCATTACTGCGGTTGGACTATTTCCTTCTTAGAGCCCACATTTTCGTTTTGAGATCACACAGGCATCAGCACTGGGCGACGGGCGCCCGGCGCTCGATACGCAGCCGACTGGAGCTGACTCACGCGGAAGGAGGTCGCAATGCGAGCGATCATGCGGCCCACGAAACCCCTCAGCTGTTTTCTCGTCGTCGCGCTTCTCGGCGCGGCAATCCCGTATCGCCCCGCCCAAGCCGAGCTTGTGGTGACCGACTCCGTTATCACGCCGGCCCGGAGGCCTGAATCAGACCGGGCGCGGGTGCGAGCGCTGCTCGACCGGCGCGACCTGCAGTCGCAGCTCGAGGAGTACGGGATCAGCGCCGAGGAGGCCGCCGCACGAGTCGATGTTCTGACGGATCAGGAGATCGCTCTCATCGCCGACCGGCTCAATGAGGTTCCGGCCGGCGGCGATGCCGGGGGGGCTCTACTCGTCTTCTGGCTTTTTTGCCCCGTGTGTGTCCTCGTCGCGGCGGTCGTCGTAGTCGGTATCGTCGCGCTCATCGTATACGGGGTGAAGAAGCCAGCGAAAGCGGCCAAAGACGAGACCCACTGATGTGGGCGGAGTGGCCTGCCACCGCAGATGAGCTTTCCCGGTCAGGAGCCTCGTGAGCATCTCGCGCGACCGCGGAACCGGCGCGTCCGCCCTGCCCTGGCCGGCGGCGCAGGTGGCGACCCCGTGACCGCAATTGCAGGCGCGCTCTTTGGCGCGGTGATTCTCGCTCTGCTCGTCGTAGCGGGAATCGGATGGCTGACCGTCTGGAGCGTGAAGAAGGTAGCCAATGCTGCCAAGCACAAGACGAACTGACAGGCTGTTGAACCTGAGCTTTGTGCTCTTGGCGGTTGCGGGTTGTGCGACCACTCACTCAGCGCGTGAGTGGACGCTGCCCGCAACCGTCCCGGTTCGGCTGGAGCTCGAGGGCGTGCCCTTCGTCCCTCAGGCAGCGTACCAGTGTGGGCCGGCGTCACTGTCGATGGTGCTTGCCTGGATCGGACATCCCGTGCCCCCTGACGAGCTGGCCGAGCAAGTCTATTCGCGCGCGCGGCAAGGCAGCCTTCCCACGGACATGACTGGCGCGGCCAGGCGACACGGGCTCGTTGCATATCCAATCTCAACGCTGCGAGCCGTCGTCACCGAAGTCGCCGCCGGGAACCCGGTCATCGTCCTGCAGAACTTGGGGAGCCCGGACCGTCCGCGCTGGCACTACGCCGTCGTCGTAGGATACGACCTCGTCCGAGACCAGTTCATTCTCCGCTCAGGACTTACACCACGACAGGTGTCTTCCATCGCGCGCCTCGAGCAGACCTGGGCACCGAGCGGGGGCTGGGCACTGTTGGTTCTACCTCCGCGAAAACAGCCAGCCACGGTCAACGAACAGGCTTTGCTGGAAGCGATCGTCGGCCTGGAACGGGCGAAACAGTGGCAGGCCGCCGTCGAGGCCTATGAGGTCGCAAACGAGCGGTGGCCGCAGAGCCTCGGTGCGCTGATTGGTCTCGGGAACAGTCGCTACGCCTTGAATGATTTCTCGGGTGCCGAACAAGCATTTCGGCTGGCCACCCAAGCGCACCCGGAGGCCGCCGCCGCGTTCAACAACCTGGCGCACGTGCTGGCCGAGTTGGGACGTCGCGAAGAAGCGCTGAGCGCCGCTCGCCGAGCCACGGAGTTGGCAGGTCCATTGGAGCCCGCATATCGGGCGACACTCATGAAGATCGAGAATCAGCTCTTAAAGGCGTCCCAGAGCTCCCAGGGCCACGGGACCCAATCCCCAAGAAGATGAGCGAGATATTTGGGATCTAGAAAATTCATCGCGATAAAGGGCTTTAATAACAAAGCAGATTGAGAGGAGATGGGACGATCAACCCACCGTTCAGGCTGGTTCTCGGCCTCCGCACGCGGTTTATCCGTGTTGCCGACGGAACTCTCATTCACGAGGGGACCTTCGAGTCCGAGAGTACGAAGCGCAAGTTCGTCGAGTGGGCGGAAAATGACGCCCAGCCGCTGCGGGAAGGGTTTGATAGCGTGACCCTGAAATTAGCGAATGACATTGTGGCTCGCGTGCTCGCGCGAGACTTGTCCGGAGAGTTCCGGCGGTGAGCAGGCGTGACGTTGGGCTCGTCCAAGCTGGGTTAGGCTAGTTTTCATGCGGTTTGGCGTCGGCGTGTTTGCTACGCAGGACGACGTGAATCCGGTGACGCTTGCGCAGGCGGTCGAGGAGCGGGGATTCGAATCGTTGTGGCTCCCGGACATCATTCAGATCGATGCGACGGCGTCTCCAGACGCCGCCGAGTGGCACGCAGCGTTTCCGGATCGCGACGAGCGGCTCTTGAGAAAGAAGGGCTACTGGCACGCTGACGATCCCTTTATCGCACTCACGGCGGCAGCGGTCGTCACGAGTCGGCTGCAGATCGCCACAATCGCCCAAATCGCGGAACGTGATCCAGTGGTCACCGCCAAGGTGATCGCAACCGTCGACCGGATCTCGGGCGGTCGATTGCTTCTCGCCGTGCACAGTCACGCACCGGGTACACAGAAGCACTGGGCGGCGCTCCGGGAGCGTCTCCTCGCCATGAGGCAGATCTGGACGAACGAGAATGCCGAGTTCCACGGCGATTTCGTCACGTTCGGTCCTATCCGGTCATACCCCAAGCCCATCCAGCAGCCCTATCCTCCGATTCTCCTTGACGGCGACGGTTCCGAGGCGTTCCGGCACGTGATCGACTTCTGTGACGGCTGGATCTCCGATCGCTCGTACTCCCCCCCGGTGTTCGCAACGAAGATCGCGAGATTGCGCGCCCGCGCTGTGGCCGCCGGTCGCGATCCGCGAGCACTCTCCGTCACAATCTTCACGGGGGATCCCGCCCGTGGCCACATTGAAGCACTCGCGGAGGCGGGCGCTGATCGCGTCGTGTTCAGGGTAGGCGCCGGTGAGATCACCCAGCTGCTTCCAAGACTCGACACCTATGCGGCACTCATACGTTGATGCGCCGGGCGAGTCCCGCTCGTCGGTCGAAGGGCTGCCTGAGATTCGGCAGTCCGTCTGATTGAGGCGGCCGACAGAGACTAAGAACAAACGCGCGGCGATCGGGCCGTTCGATGGGGCGCACGCACCGGCGGTGGTCGATGCTTCAGGGGAACAAAGTTGGGCTATGCGGAGGTGAACTCCGGATGGAACTGCCAGCGCGGCTGACGGTCCACAGCTCCCGGTATGTCCTCGACGGTGGCACGGCCGTGCTGCAGGCTACCGATGAAGCCGGTTCAATCATCCGACTCCGACCTTCGTCCATACTTCGTTGGTAGCGAGCGAGAGGCGTGCGACGGCTCGCCCCCCTGCGTCTGGAAAAGTTCGGGATCGCGTCCGAGATTGCCGATCAGAACTACTTTGTTGACCATTGCCCTTTAGTCGATACAAGCGACGAGAGCACGAAGATCAGCGTCACCGTCAAGAGCTAGGTCGCCGGAGAGGCTCGCCGGTCGGCACGTGCCGATCGGCGACGATCGCGCTTACTTGACGTAGGCCTCCGCGATCTGGCCGACGAGCGTAGCCCACGGCATGTCGAGAGCGCCGTAAACGGGGCCGGCCAGCGGACAGGCGTTGTCCTTGAGGATCTCGACCATCAGCGTAGCGTAGTCGGAGAGAATCACGCCGGCCTGCTGCATGCGGAGCAGGCCCGCTTGACGCTTAGAGCCGATCGCGAGTTGACTCAGCGCCTGTTTGCGCAGATCATCCGGCGCATCGAGCAGCTCGCATGGCATCCGACGTGATCGAGAGCCCCACCCGGGAGCGGAGGCAACGAGGAGCGGGGGTTCGAAGCAGTGGAGGTGTCTCTGAACAGGGCCGTCGGATTGACCAAACTCCCAAGCGCGAGGCCGCGGACGGTCCATACGTTGCGAGCATGACTTCCCTCAACCTGCCGGAAAGGATGAACGAGCTGAGCGACGGGGCGATCCGCCCGTTCAACGCCACGAGGGAGGGGAGACGTGGGTCCATATCGGAAATCCCAGCTCACAAGGGAGGGCACAAGGATGAAGCGGGTTGCTGAGATCTTGACGATATCTCTCATCGGCGGTCTCTTGCCCCTCTCGACCATGGCCGCGGCCGATGACGCATGTGAAGGGCTGCCGAGCCACGCGGCGCTGCGAGGCGCTCTAGCGACTGCGACCGCGGCAGAAGCTAGCGGGCTTAACAACAACATGTGGGCCGCGATCGTTAACCGCGACGGCATTGTATGCGCCGTGGCATTCTCAGGGGCCAACCGTGGGGCGCAGTGGCCTGGCAGTCGCGTGATCTCCGCCCAGAAGGCCAACACGGCGAACGCGTTCAGCCTCGACAGCTCATCGTTCAGCAACGGCTCGGGACAATCTGCGGGCCTCGCGCTGTCGACGGCGAATCTGTATTCCGCGGTCAACCCTGGCGGGAGCCTGTATGGGCTCCAGCATAGCAATCCCGTGAACCCCGCAGTCGCGTATGCTGGCGATCCTGAGCTCTACGGAGCCGACGAGGATCCGATGGTCGGCAAGCGGATCGGCGGAGTCAACGTCTTCGGGGGCGGTCTCGCTCTCTATGCGACGGGACATGTGATCACGGGGGGGCTCGGGGTGAGCGGTGACACTTCATGCGCCGATCACAACGTCGCTTGGCGGACACGGAATCTCCTCGGCTTGGATCACCTGGCTGCGTCGGGATCGTTGCCGGCAGTGCCGGGCCCCGCGAGCCTCTTTGCGGGTGATGCCGCGCATCCCGACAACATCATCTTCGACATCACCCCGAACCCCAACGGGGGCACCGGCAACAGCGCGAGCGGGTTCGGCCATCCGAGGTGCTTGAACACGGGGAACTCGGCTGCTCTTCCGCCGGTTCGACCCTAGGGCTACTTGTGCGCCCCTCGAGAGCGCTCGACGACTAGCGCGGCGCACGCCCCGAGGAGCCGCGGCTCGAGCGCGTCGTGGAGGCCGTCGCCAGGTTGAAGCCGAAGCAGCCAGACGACGACCGCGAGGCGGGCGTGTTGATACAAGCTTAAACACCAGGAGGTTCGCCATGCCCAAGTATCTAATCCAGGCTTCATACACGGCGGAAGGTGTGCAAGGACTCCTGAAGGACGGCGGCTCAAAGCGGAAGGCCGCGGCTGAGCAGGCGATCAAGGGTCTCGGAGGCAGGCTAGAAGTCTTCTACTTCGCCTTCGGCGACACGGATGTCTTCGCGATCGCTGACGCCCCAGACAACATGAGTGCAGCCGCCGTTTCATTAGCGGTGACCGCCAGCGGTGCCGTGCACGCCAAGACAACGGTTCTTATGACCCCGGAGGAAATGGATCAGGCGACGAAGAGGAGCGTGAGTTACCGGCCACCAGGGAAGTAGCGCGGACTCGGGCGACACCACGGGCGTCGAGCCTCCCTCGGCGCTCGTGGTATTTCGCCGGTGATGCTCCTCCCTTGTGGATTGGATAGAGACGGTTGCAAAGGCGACTCAACCCCCTTCAGTTGCGCCACCCACTGGACGCGCCTGTTACCGCTTCCAGGCCAACGAGGTGCGCCTGCTCCTGGGGGTTACCGCCTACAACCTGGGTAATCGCCTGCGCCGGCTCCTCCTGCCGCTCGCCATCAGCGGCTCTTCAAGACCGGCGGACGCCTTGTATGATGGATTATTTCTTTCTTAGTTCCTTCACCTTCTCCGCCGCACCTGACGCCTGAGGGTCGAGAACACCGAGTCGAACGGTTTCCGCAGCTGTCAGCAATTCGCGATCGCTTGTCACCATCACTGACAGGACGCCTGGGGCGAGGCCCGCTATCGTTTGCGCTGCGGCAAGATGTCAGCTGAACGGAGCTTGTGTTGCTCGATCACGGCAACAGCGCTGACGGCAACCTCTTCGCTCAGGGGCCAGACTTTGTAGAACTCGCGAACGTCGCTGCGGAACTGGGCCAGAATCCGGGTTGCTGTCGCGTCGCGGAGCCGGCCGGCCTTGGCGAGCCTGAGGATGCCGGAGGTCAGCTCGAGGATCGAGAGGAAGAAGCGGTCTTCCGGCCGCGGATCCTTGAGGAGCTGTTCAACGACCTCGGTTCCAGGCTCGGAGCGGTAGCGCTTCACGAGCGCAGAAGTATCCAGGTAGAAGACCGGCATCTACCATCCTGCTTCCCGTTCCTTCAGTATCAACCCGGTTAATGAGATGCCGCTAAGCTCGCGGTCAAGTGTCGCGCGCAGTTCGGCGAGCGGAATGGCGGGCTTGCCGTAGCGCTTCAACGCCTGGTCCGCTGCCTTGCCGGCCCGTTTCACCAGGTCGGCGTACGGCGTGGAATCGAGCTTGTACATGTCGGCCACCTTGCCGGATCGTTCTCGTGTTGCCATGCTTCTCTATCTAGTCCGTTTGCGAGCCTGTCTCGGTCAATCCAATGGATCGCGATCTCTGCCGCACAGCCCGCACTGAGCCATTCCGTTCTCCCTCGTCCCGCGTCAGCAAGCGTCACCAAGGCGTCACCACGACCCAAGCGCTGATCTGTAAGTATTTAATATATCAATTATTTTGCTTCAGATAGCAGCACTTCTTGTATTTCTTGCCGGAGCCGCAGGGGCACGGGTCGTTACGGCCCACCTTCTCCCCGCTCGCCGTCCGCGGCACCGGGCGCGGGGCGGCCGGCGCCGGTGCGCCCTCGGGCGCCATGGGCAGCTCACCCCGGGACTCGCGCGCGTCCGCCCATGCGGTCATCGCCGGCAGCTCCATCGGCGCGTCCCGGACGACCTGGACCTTGAACAGCCGCTCGACGACGGCCGCCTTCACGCGCTCGACCATGTCCTGGAAGAGGTCGAACGCTTCCTTCTTGTACTCGGTGAGCGGGTCCCGCTGGCCGTAGCCCCGGAGCCCGATCCCCTCCTTCAGGTGGTCGATGGACAGGAGATGGTCCTTCCACTGCGTGTCCATGACCACCAGCATCTCGTGGCGCTCGAGGGCGCGCATGAGGTCCGCGCCGAGCTCGCGCTCGCGCTCCGCGTATCGCTCGCGGACCGCCGCGCCGACCAGCTCCGCGAGCCCCTCTCGCGAGACCGCCTCCCCGAAGCGCGCGGGCGGAATCCGCACGTCGAACGCGCGGAAGAGCGCCTCGCCGAGCCCGCCGAGATCCCAGTCCTCCGGGTGAGCGTCCTCGGGCGCGTAGCCGTCGAGCGTCCCCGCGACGAAGTCCTCGGTCCACTCCGCGATCGTCTCCGCCTGGCTTTCCCCCTCGAGGATCTGACGACGCATGCCGTAGATGATCTCGCGCTGCTTGTTCATCACGTCGTCGTACTCGAGGAGATGCTTGCGGATCTCGTAGTTGTGCGTCTCCACGCGCTTCTGCGCCGTCGCGATCGCGCGCGTCACGAGCTTGTGCTCGATCGGCTCGCCCTCCTCCATCCCGAGGCGCTCCATGATCTTCTGGATGCGTTGTGAGCCGAAGATCCGGAGCAGGTCGTCCTCGAGCGACAGGTAGAAGCGCGAGGAGCCGGGGTCGCCCTGGCGCCCGCTGCGGCCGCGGAGCTGGTTGTCCACCCGGCGCGCCTCGTGACGCTCCGTGCCCACGATGTGAAGCCCGCCGAGCGCGACCACGCGCGCGTGCTCCGGCTCGGTGACCCGGCGCGCCTCCGCAAGCGCGCCCGCGCGCTCCGCCGTCGCGGCGGTCGCCGGGTCGAGCCCCTTCTTCCGCAGCATCTCCTTGGAGAGGAAGTCCGGGTTGCCGCCGAGCAGGATGTCGGTGCCGCGGCCGGCCATGTTGGTCGCGATCGTGACGGCCCCTTCACGGCCGGCCTGGGCGACGATCTCGGCCTCACGCTCGTGGTACTTGGCGTTCAGAACCTCGTGGCGGATCCCGCGCTTCTTGAGGAGTTTCGAGAGCTGCTCGGACTTCTCGATCGAGACCGTGCCGACGAGCACGGGCTGACCCCGTGTGTTGCGTTCGATGATGTCCTCGACCACCGCGTTGAACTTCTCGCGCTCCGTCTTGTAGACGACGTCCGGGTTGTTGACCCGGACCAGCGGACGGTTCGTGGGGACGACGGTGACGTCGAGCTTGTAGATCTTCGCAAACTCTTCGGCCTCGGTCTCGGCCGTGCCGGTCATGCCGGCGAGCTTCGCGTACATCCGGAAGTAGTTCTGGAACGTGATCGTCGCGAGCGTCTGGTTCTCGCGCTCGATCCGTACGCCCTCCTTCGCCTCGACGGCCTGATGGAGGCCGTCCGACCACCTGCGGCCGGGCATGAGCCGGCCCGTGAACTCGTCCACGATGATGACCTGGCCGTCCTTGACGACGTAGTCGACGTCGCGCTTGAAGAGCGCGTGCGCCCGCAGCCCCTGCTGGATGTGGTGGAGGACCGTGATGTGCTGCGGGTCGTAGAGGTTGTCGATCGAGAGCAGCCGCTCGCAAGTGGCGATCCCCTGCTCCGTGAGCGCCACGGCGCGCGCCTTCTCGTCGACGATGTAGTCACCCTCCTTCTGCTCCTCGACCTCGGAGAGCTTGCCCTCGACGATCGTCGCCGCCCGCCGGAGCTTGGGAATGATTCGGTCGAGCTTGTAGTACAGCTCGGTCGATTCGTCCGCCGGCCCGGAGATGATCAGCGGCGTACGGGCTTCGTCGATCAGGATCGAGTCCACCTCGTCCACGATGGCGTAGTGGAGCTCACGCTGGACGAGCTCGTCGAGCGTGAAGCGCATGTTGTCGCGGAGGTAGTCGAAGCCGAACTCGTTGTTCGTGCCGTAGGTGACGTCCGCGCGGTACGCGTCCTGGCGCGTGCACGGCCGGAGGGCCGTCATCCGGATGTCCGAGGTGACGTAGGCCGGGTCGTAGAGGAACGAGGCCTCGTGCTGGATGACCCCCACGCGCAGGCCGAGCGCGTGGAAGATGGGGCCCATCCACTGGGCGTCGCGCTTGGCGAGGTAGTCGTTGACCGTGACGATGTGGACCCCGCGGCCCGTCAGGCCGTTGAGGTATGCGGGGAGCGTCGCGACGAGCGTCTTACCCTCGCCCGTTGCCATCTCGGCGATCTTGCCTTCGTGGAGGACCATGCCACCGATCAGCTGGACGTCGAAGGGTCGCATGCCGACGGTGCGCCGCGCCGCCTCGCGAGCGACGGCGAACGCCTCCGGGAGCAGCTCGTCGACCGACGCGCCCGCGTCGAGGCGCTTCCTGAGCTCGTCGGTCTTCGCCCGCAGCTCGGCGTCGCCGAGCGCCTGGACCGACGGCTCGAGTGCGTTCGTCGCCTCGACCGCGGGCATCATGCGCTTGACGTCGCGCTCGTGCTTGGTGCCGAAGATCTTCCGAAGGATCGCGTCGATCATCACAATCGATTATGGCACATCGAGCGACTCATGCCCGCCTTTCGCGCGACCCGGAAGCGCCGAGCAGCTCCCTCGCGTGACCGCGCGCGGTGTCGGTGACGCGCTCGCCCGCGAGCATGCGCGCGATCTCCTCGACGCGGGCGTCGCCGGCAAGCCCCTCGACGGCGACCCGCGAACGACCCGCGCGGAGACTCTTGCTCACGCGCACGTGGTGGTCGGCACGCGCGGCGATCGGCGCCAGGTGGGTCACGCAGAGCACCTGGCGACCCGCCGCGACCGCCGCGAGCTTCTGCGCGACGACCGCCGCAACGCGTCCGCCGATGCCCGCGTCCACCTCGTCGAAGACCATCGTGGGCACGCGGTCCGCCTTCGCCAGGACGGTCGTCAGCCCGAGCATCGTCCGCGAGAGCTCACCTCCGGACGCCACGCGTGCGAGCGGCCGCACCTCCTCACCGGGATTGGTCGAGAGGCGGAACTCGACCCGCTCGAGCCCCCGGGGCGACACGTCCTCGCGCTCCGCTCGTTCCAGCTCGATCCGGAACCGGGAGCGCTCCATGCCGAGCGCGCGTAGCTCCCGCTCCACGGCGGGACCCAGACTCTCCGTCGCGGCCCGCCGCCGCTCGGAGAGCTCCGCGGCCGCCTGGCCGAGTTCGGCCTGGAGCTCGCCGAGCCGCCGTTCCTCGGCGGCGAGGATCTCCTCGTGTCGCGCGAAGCGGTCGAACTCGGCTGCGACCTCGTCGCGGAACTTGAGCATCGCCTCCTCGGTATCGCCGTACTTCCGCTTGAGGCGCGTGAGCACGTCGAGACGCTCGTCGATCGCCTCGAGCCGGCCGGGCTCGGCCAGCACCGACTCGCGGAGCACCCGGACCGCGGCGAGGACCTCCTCGAGCTGCGCCTGGGCCGCGTCGAGCGGCTCGACGGGCGCCGCCACCGCGGGGTCGAGACGCGCCAGGTCGCCAAGGATGCGCGTCGCGCGGTGGAGCCGGGCCGTCGCCGAGTCGCGATCGTCGTCCAGGAGCGCCGCGACCTCGGCGAAGCCCGCGGTGAGTTTGTCGGCGTGCTGGAGTCGTCGCCGCTCCTGCCGGAGCTCCTCCTCCTCGCCCGGGCGCAGGCGCGCGCCGTCGAGTTCGGAGAGCTGAAAACGCAGGAGATCCTCGCGCTGGGCGCGATCGCGCTCGGCGGCCCGCGTCCGCTCCGCCTCGGCGCGCGCCGCACGGAACTTCGCGACGAGGCCAGCCACGCGCTCCCGGAGTTCCTCCGCATCCGCGAAGCGATCCAAGAGCTCGAGCTGGCGGGCGGGCTCGAGCAGGCGCTGGTGCTCGTGCTGGCCGTGAACCTCCACGAGGTGGTCACCCAGGCGCTCGAGGAGGGCGACGGTGACGGCCGCGTCGTTGACGAAGGCACGGTGGCGACCCGAGCGACTGAGCTCGCGCCGCGCCACCAGCACGCCGTCGTCGAGCGCGAGCCCCGCTTCCTCGAGCGTCACGGCCACGGGGCCGCGCGGCTCGACGTCGAAGACCGCCTCGACCGTCGCGGCGTCGGCATCGCTCCGGATCACATCCGTCTGGGCGCGCGCGCCGAGAACTAACAGAATGGCGTCGATGAGCATCGACTTCCCGGCGCCGGTCTCGCCGGTCAGGACGTTGAGGCCCGGGCGAAACTCCACGGCGACGCTCTCGATGACGGCGAAGTTCCGGATCCGAAGCTCGCGGAGCATCGACGACGATGCTAGGTCAGTCGCCGCGGCCGCTCAAGTCGTATCCGGGGGATGACGCCTTAGCGCTCCCCCCACTTCAGTTTTGTCCGGAGGACGGAGAAGAACTCCTTCTGCGGGAAGCGCACGAGGCGGATCCGCGCGGCGGCCTTCACCACCTCCACGGTGTCGTGCTCTCTCAGGCCCACGCCGATCTGACCGTCCACGGTCACCATGACATCCTGGTCCGCCATCAGCGTGACCTCGACCCGGTGCGTCCCGGGCAGGACGATCGGTCGGTTCGTCAGGGTGTGGGAACAGATCGGCGTGAGCACGATCGCGTCCATCGTCGGGAACAGGATCGGCCCGCCCGCCGAGAGGTTGTAAGCGGTCGAGCCGGTGGGCGTCGAGATGATGAGCCCGTCGGCCCGGTAGGCGGTGGCGTGCTGTCCCTCGACCGACACCGTGAGATCGATGATGCGACTCATCGCGGACTTGGTGATGACGATGTCGTTGAGGGCGGCGTACTCCCCGAGCCGCTGGCCGTTCCGCACGACGCGGACGGTCAGCATCATGCGCTCGTCCACCGCCATCCGGCCTGCGAGCAACGCCTCGAGGGCTGGGAACATCTCCTCGAGCGTCGTCGCGGTGAGGAAGCCGAGCCCGCCGAGGTTCACGCCCAGCAGGGGCACGCCAAGGTCGCCGACCGCCCGCGCCATGGACAGGAGGGTCCCGTCGCCGCCGAGGACGACGAGCAGGTCCGCGTGCGCGGGCAGCTCCGCCTTGGTCACGGAGGGGACGCTCGCCGCCGGGACGAGCCCGGCGGTCTCCTTCTCGAGCACCGCGGAAAGTCCCCGCGCCCGGAGCCACTCGAGGAGCCCTTGGACCGGGGCCCGCGCCTCCAGGGCGCCGGGCTTCGCCACAACGCCAACGCGCTTCACGCAAGCGCCTCGACACTCCGGTCGATCATGGACTCGAGGTCGCTCGCCGTGCGCCCGTGGCTCGAGCAGTGGAGGAAGAACTCGCGGTTACCCTTCGGACCCCGGAGCGGCGAGGCGGTGACGCCGAGCACGTGCCAGCTGCGCAGCACCGCGTATCGGGCGAGGCGGGCGACCGCTTGGCGGTGGAGCGCCGGGTCCCGGACGACTCCGCCCTTGCCCACGGCCTCGCGCCCCACCTCGAACTGCGGCTTCACCAGCGCGATGACCTCGCCGCGCGGCGCGAGCACGCCGAACACCGAGGGCAGGATCTTCTCCAGCGAAATAAATGCGACGTCGATGACCGCGAGCGTCGGCTGCTCGCCGAAGATCCGCGGGTCGAGCGCCCGCGCATTGGTCTTTTCCATGACCACCACGCGGGGGTCCTTGCGCAGCTTGGCGTCGAGCTGGCCCACGCCGACGTCCACAGCGTACACGCGTGCGGCGCCGCGCTGGAGCAGGCAGTCGGTGAAACCACCGGTCGAGGCGCCCACGTCGAGGCAGACGCGGCCAGCGACTTTCAGCTGGAAGGCGTCGAGCGCGTGGGCGAGCTTCTCGCCGCCCCGGCTCACGAACGGTGACCGCCCCTGGAGCTCAACGCCCGCGTCTCTGGCAACCAGGGCACCAGCCTTGCTCACGCGCTTGCCGTCCACGAGGACCTCGCCCGCCAGGAGAAGGCGAGCGGCCTGCTCCCGGCTCTCGACGAGCCCGCGCTCGACGAGCAGGCGGTCGATTCGCACGCGCGCCGCGGGCTTGGCCACGCCTTTCATTATAGGCGACCGTCCCGCCGCGGCCGCAGCAGAAACAGCAGCACGATCCCCGCGAGAAACCCGCCGATATGCGCGAACCACGCCGTCCCTCCTGTCTCGCCGCCGCCGAGCGCTGACGCCCTGACGGTGATCAGGCCGTTGACAAACTGGACCACGATCCAGAAGCCGAGCACGACGAGTGCCGGAACGTACACGGGTCGGACGAAGAAACCGAAGATCAGCAACACGAGGACGCGCGCGTACGGGAACAGCAACAGGTAGGCGCCGAGGATCCCGGACACGGCGCCACTCGCGCCGATCATCGGCACCGTCGAGTGGGGGTTCACCAGCGTCTGGGCGTAGGCTGCCATGACGCCCGACACAAGATAGAAAAGGAGGAACCGTCCGTGGCCGAGCGTGTCCTCGACGTTGTTGCCGAAGATCCAGAGGTAGAGCATGTTCCCGCCGACGTGGAACAGGCCGCCGTGGAGAAACATCGCGGTGAAGATCGTGACGAAGGGGGCTGGGAACTCGTCGGCCGCCGAGCAGCTCCCGCTGAGCCGGCACGGGATCGTCCCGAACTCGGCGACGAACGCCTCGACGACGCCGGCCGCCTCCGGCTCGGCGCTCATGCCGAGGGAAGCCTGGTAGAGAAACACGAGGACGTTCGCCACGATCAGCCCGATCGTGACGAGCGGGACCGTGCGGCTCGGAACATCGTCGCTGATCGGGATCATCGCGCCGGAGGCAGAAGGACGACGATTGTCGGGTGGATCAGGAAGCGCCGCGCGGCGGCCTCGACATCCGCCGCCGTGACCGCGTCGAGTGCCTGCGCGTAACGCTCAGGAAAATCCCAGCCCGCGCCGATGACCTCGAAGAACGCGAGGTACCAGGCCTGTCGCGCGTTCGTCCGCCGATCGAGCGCAAAGTTCCCGAGGAGGTAGGCTTTCGCCCGCGCGAGCTCCTCGCGGCCGACCGACGCCTGGCGAATCCGCTCGAGCTCGGCGAGGAGACCCGCCTCGGCCGCGGCGGAGTTCTCGGGCGCCGTGCCGAGGTGCGTGACGAAGAAGCTGGGTCCGGTCCGGAACGGTATCAGGACCCCGAGCGCATACGCGAGCCCGCGCTTTTCCCTGAGCTCGACGAAGAGTCGGCCCGCCATCCCGCCGCCGAGCACGGCGCCCAGCACGCGGACGGCGGGATACGCCGGGTCGCTGAGCCCGGGCCCGAGGTAGCCGACGAGGACCTGCGCCTGTTGGGCCGGCCGCTCGAGAACGCGCCGTGCGCCGACAGGCGTGGTGGGCGCGGCGGCGCCGACCTCGCCCGTGCCCGGGCGCGGGAGCTTCGCGAAGAGCCGCTCGGAGATCCGCACGACGCGCTCGTGCGACACCTGGCCGCTCACCGCGAGCACCATCCGCTCCGCCCGGAACACCGCGCGGTAACGCGCGACGAGCTCGCCGCGCCCGAGTCGCCCGACCGCCGACGCGAGGCCGACGCCGGGCCATGCGTACGGATGGCTTCCGTAGAGCTCCCGCAGCAGCGCGTCGAGGCTCAGCGTGAACGGCGTCTCGGCACGTGTCTTGATCTGGCTCAGGATGAGCCGCCGCTCGCGCTCGATCTCCTCGCCCGGGAACGAGGGCTCGAGGGCGACCTCGGCGATGAGCCCGAGCAGCCCCTCCCAGTGACGCGCGAGCGCTTCGCCGCGGATCTCCGCGGACTCCACCTCCCCCGACGCGTCCAGGTTTCCGCCGATCTCCTCCGCCGCCTCGGCGAGCTCCGTGGCCGAGCGCCGCGAAGTGCCGCGGATCATCGTCCGGAGCAGGAAGTTGGTGATCCCGGCCATCTCGGGCGTCTCGAACCGCGAGCCCGCCCGCACCTGGAGTGACGCCGTGACGACCGGCGCCGCCGGGTTCTCGCGAACGATGACCGTCATCCCGTTGGGCAGGAGGTGCCGCGTGATGCCCGGCGGCTGCGCCGCCGCGGCGCTGGGGATGCCGACGAGGGCCAGGGCGAGGCCGAGCCGGGCGAGGCTCACTCTGGACGTCATCGCGCGGGCGGCACGAACGCCACTCGATTGTAGCGCTCGGGATCGAGGTAGCGACGAGCCGCCGAGCGGATCTGGTCCGGCGTGACCGAGCGCAGGCGATCGACGTAGGCGAGCTCCTCCTCGAGGCGCCAGACCGTCTCCGCGCGCCCGAACGCGTAGGCACGGCCCTCCGCGGTCTCGGTCGAGAAGGCGTCACGCGCCTCGGCCGCAGTCACGGCCCGCCTGAGCTCCGCGTCGGTCACGCCGTGCTCGCGCACGCGCTGGAGCTCCGTCAGGATCGCGGCCTCGGCGCGTGCCAGGTTTGCCGGCTCCAGCTGCGCCGTGATGGTGACGGCGCCGGCGGCCTCGAGGGGCGAGTAGCCCGCGCTCACGGAGCTGACGAGGCCGAGCCTCTCGCGCAGTGCTTGCGGCAGCCGAGACGATCGCGACTGGCCGAGGATCGACACGAGCAAGTCCACCACCGGCGTGTCAGCGTGATCGAGCTTCGGGCCGAGCCACGCCATGCCCAGATAGGCCTGCGTCCCAGGCCGCTCGACCTCGAGCATCTTCGTGCGCACGGCGGCGGGCGCCGGCAGCGGAAGCCGCTTGAGCCCGGAGCGCGGCAGCTGGCCGAGCGTGCGCTCGGCCGCCGCCAGCACCGCCGACGGCACGACGGGTCCCACGACAACCAGCACGAAGGACTCGGGAACGTAGTGCCTGCGGTAGAAAGCGACGAGCGTTTCCCGCGAGAGCGCCTGGATGAGCTCCCGGGTGCCGATCACCGGCCGACCGTAGGGGTGGCCGTCGAAGAGGACCTCGTAGAGCCGAAGGGCGAGGTGGCGACGCGGGTTGTCCTCGCCGAGCCGCATCTCCTCGAGGACGATGCGCTTCTCAAGCTCGAGGGTCTCCTGGCTCAGCGTCGAGTTCACGCTGATGTCGCTGAGCATCTCGATGGTGGCGACCGTGCGCGGCGGGGGAAGCAGGGCGTGATAGTAGGTGTAATCGAGCGACGTCCCCGCGTTGATCCGCCCTCCGAGACCTTCGACCTCGCGCTCCACGAATCCCGGGGCGCGGGTCACCGTGCCTTTGAACAGCATGTGCTCGAGGTAGTGGGCGAGGCCGAGCTCTGACGACGTCTCGTCGCGTCCGCCCGCGTCAACCCAGAGCTGGATGGCGACGACGTCGCTGGCATGGAACTCCTGGACGACGACCCGGGTGCCGTTCGCCAGCACGCGCCGCGTCGGCATCGAGCGCCCAGCATCGGGCGTCCTAACTGAGGTGACAGCGCTGCACGCGCTCCCGAGCAGTACGGCGAGTAGCACGGGCGCGAGGCGCGCCGGGGGGGACATATGTGGCAGCGAGGGTACCACAGGGGTCACGCCGCGACGGGCAGAATGCCGGGCCAGCGCTCGGGGGAACGTCGGGCACAACGCCGGGACCTTGGGCCGCCGGTGACCGTAACATTTTGATATTGCGTGGAATCTTTGGGCCAGCCGAGCTTGGCAGTGGCCTTGCTGATCATGAACCCATCGAGCTTGGAGCAAGCCGACAAACTCTCAGGACGAAAGGGGGGTGAAGCGGCCCACAGTAAGCGCGGTGAGAACGCACCACACCTCAACAACCTAGAAGGAACGGGAGAGAGATGAAAAGATTTTTCGCAGCGATCGTGAGCGTGGCAGTGCTCGGCGCCCTGGCGCCCACGGTGGACGCTCAGTCGTCCTGCCCGTCCGAGGTCCAGCAGGCGAAGGAAATGTTCGCCAAGGTCGCCAAGGCTCCGGAAGTTCAGGCGCCGCGCACGCTGGCCGGCGCTCGCCAGGATACGCAGGTTCAGTCTCCACGCGGTAAGGAGGATGTGCAGGCGCCGCGGTCACTCGCTGGCGCTCGCACTCAGATTGATGTTCAGTCCCCGCGTGGCAAGGAAGATGTCCAGTCCCCGCGTGGCAAGCAGGATGTTCAGTCCCCGCGCGGCAAGGAAGATGTCCAGTCCCCGCGTGGCAAGCAGGATGTTCAGTCCCCGCGCGGCAAGGAAGATGTCCAGTCCCCGCGTGGCAAGGAAGATGTCCAGTCCCCGCGTGGCAAGCAGGATGTTCAGTCTCCGCGCGGTAAAGAAGATGTCCAATCTCCGCGCGGTAAAGAAGATGTCCAGTCCCCGCGCGGCAAGCAGGATGTCCAGTCCCCGCGCGGTAAAGAAGACGTCCAGTCCCCGCGCGGTAAGGAAGATGTCCAGTCCCCGCGTGGCAAGCAGGATGTTCAGGCTCCGCGCGGTAAAGAAGATGTCCAGTCCCCACGTGGCAAGCAGGATGTTCAGGCCCCGCGTGGCAAGGAAGATGTCCAGTCCCCGCGTGGCAAGCAGGATGTCCAGGCTCCGCGCGGTAAGCAGGATGTTCAGGCGCCACGTAGCGATCAGGGTGCCGGTCAGGCTGTTCAGGCTCCGCGCGGCAGCGACGCCGCGAAGCTGATCCACGAGGCCGAGGCCGCGTGCAAGGCCGGCAACATGGCGGAGGCGAAGGCGAAGGCCGAAGCCGCTCTCAGAATTCTAAAGTAGGCGGAGGCCGTGTCACCGAAGGCTCCAGGGGGGCATCCCTGGAGCCTTCTTTTTTCATCGCGACGAGAGTATAAGATTCGTCAGATGCGCCTTTGGTTCACGGGTGCGCTCCTCCTCCTTCTTCCCGCGACCGCGGCGGCCGCGGAGATTTCGGTGCAGGAAGCCCTGCTCCGCGCGAAGCCGGCCGTTGCGCTCGTCGTCGCGGAGGTCGGCTCGGAAGTCATCGTGACCTGTCCGGGTCGCGGCGAGAAGCTCGTCCGCCCGGCTCCGTTCCGTGAAACGGGCACCGGTTGGTTCGTCAGCCCGAGCGGGTGGATGCTCACGAACGCCCATGTCGTGTCCCCCGCCCACCGGCCGCCCACGTGGGTCGCCGACCAGCAGGCGCGCCGCGCGGTGCGCGAGGCGTGCGGCGAGCTCCCGCCCGAGACGCTGGCGGCGACCGCCACGCGGGCCAGGGTCAAGCTCGATCCGTCGCTCGCCGTGATCCTCTCGAACGGCGTTCGCTTGGCCCCAGCCGTGACCAAGTACAGCCTACCCGTCGCGGCCGAGAGCATGTCGGGCCGCGACCTTGCTCTGCTCAAGCTCGACGCCGCCGACATGCCCACGCTCCGGCTCGCCGATTCCTCGAACACACAGATCGGCGACAAGCTCCACATCCTGGGTTTTCCGGGCGTGGTGCTGAGCCACGAACTCCTCAACGCGTCGGCCAAGGTCGAGGCGTCGGTGACGACCGGCGCGATCTCGGGGTTCAAGGAGGACGTGACGAACCAGCCGGTCATCCAGACCGACGCGCCGGCGGCGTGGGGCAACAGCGGCGGCCCTGCGGTGAGCTCGCGCGGCGAGGTTCTCGGTGTCGTCACGTTCGTTTCGGTCGCCGGCGGCGACGAGGGCGGCATCGTCCAGGGCTTCAACTTCGTGATCCCGTCAGCGGCGGTGCGCGAGTTCCTCAAGGGCACCGACGTCCCTCTCGACGAACCGAGCCGGTTCAACGCGGCCTGGTACGCCGGTCTGGGCGCCTACTTCTCGGGCGATTACACGCGCGCCTCAGAGCACTTCGCCGAGGCCGATCGGCTCATCCCCAAGCTTCCCGACGTCCGCCGCGTGACGGCCGAGGCCAAGAATCCGCCGCCAAAGCCGTTCCCGTGGGCCACCGTTGCGGTGGTCGTGACGGTCGCGAGCCTCGGCGCCTATGCCGGAATGTGGGGGCTCTCCTGGCGACGAAACCGCTACCGCATCCGCCCGTCGGAGGTGATGCGCCTGCTCGAGACGTCGAGGGAGCGGCCGATCATCCTCGACGTGCGCGATGGAGCGACGTACGCGAAGAGCCCGGTCCGCATCCCCGACTCGCGGCACATCACCCCGCAGGAGCTCGAGACCGGCGTCACCCGCCTCGAGATCGAGCCGACCCGCGTGGTCGTCGCCTATTGCACCTGACCCGACGAGGCGACCAGCGCCCGGGTGGCGCACAAGCTCAGGCAGCTCGGCTACAAGGACGTGAGGATCCTCAAGGGCGGCCTCGGGAGCTGGGCCAACGCCGGCCTGCCGCTCGAGCCGAAGACCTCGCCTTCCGCGGCGCCCGCCTAACGGTTCAAGCGGCGCGCCTCCCGCACGACGCGATCCACGAAGGGCCCCGCGAGGCCCGTGTACGCCGCCGGATCGAGGAGCTGGTCGAGCTCGTCTCCCGGGAGCGCCGCCGCGACCCGCGGATCCGCGAGCAGACGCTCGCGGAAGCTCCCCTTGCCGTCGAACGCGGCCATGGCGGCGTCGTAGACGAGATCATGGGCCGCGTTCCGGCCGAGCGTCTCGCCCAGCTTGAGCATCACCGGCTCGGAGAGCAGGAGCCCGCCGAGGCGTCCGAGGTTCTCCTTCATGCGTCCGACGTTGACGCGGAGCCCGCGCGCAACGACGAGCGACCAGTGCTCGGTCGCCGCCGCCAGACACGCGGCCTCCGGGACCAGCACCCACTCGGCGCGTCCCACGCTCATGTCGCGCTCGTGCGCCGCGACCATCGTCTCTAGCGCCGTCGCCGCAAGCCCGCGGAGGAGCCGCCCGATCGCGACGATCCGCTCGGCGTGAGTGGGGTTGCGCTTGTGGGGCATCGTGGAGCTGCCCACCTTGCCGTGCGCGAACGGCTCCTCGAGCTCCATGATCTCGGAGCGCTGGAGCTGGACGACCTCGTTCGCGATGCGCGCGAGCGTCCCGCCGATCAGCGCCAGCAACGTCACGAACTCCGCGATCGTGTCGCGCGAGGCGTGCCACGCGATGGGCGGCACGCCGAGCCCGAGACGCTCCAGCGCCCTGCGCTGGACGGCTTCGCCCTGCGGGCCGAAGCCGGCGAGCGTGCCGACCGCGCCGCCCAGCTCACCGACGAAGAGGCGCGGCGCCCCATCATCGAGTCGCTCGACCTGCCGGACGCACTCGGCCGTCCACGTGGCCACCTTGAAGCCGAAGGTGATCGGCAGCGCCTGCTGAGCGTGGGTGCGTCCCGCCATGACCGTGTCGCGATGGCTCTCGGCGAGGTCGGCGAGCGCGAGCACGAGGGCGACGAGGTCGCGGCGGAGGATCGTGTGCGCCGCACGGAGCTGGAGCACCATGCCCGTGTCCATGATGTCCTGCGTGGTCGCTCCCCAGTGCACCCACCTCCCCGCGTCCCCGGCGAGCCGTGCGAGCTCACGGACGAGCGGCACGATCGGGTGGGCCGTGACAGCCACGTCGCGCCGGACCGCGTCGAGGTCGAGCGCCTCGACCTTCGCCACGCGGGCGATCGCCGCGGCGGACCCCGTCGGGATCAGCCCGAGCTCCTCCTGCGCGGCGGCGAGCGCGGCCTCGACGTCGAGCCAGCGCTGGAGCATCGTGCGCTCGTCGAACACTGCCCGCATCTCGGGCGTCGAGAACTGGTCGCCGAAGAGCTGGTAGTCGATGAAGTGGCTAGCCACCGCCGCCCCGGCCGCCGGCGAGGAAGTGCATGTGGACGTGGTGGACGACCTGCCCGCCCTCCGGGCCGCAGTGCACTCGGAGCCGGTAGCCGCGCTCGGCGAAGCCCGTCGCTTCGCCCAGCGCCTGCGCGGCGAGGAAGCAGCGGCCCAGCACCTCGGCGTCGGTCACCTCCATCGCCATGACCGACGGGATGTGGCGCCGCGGAACGATCAGGAGGTGCACCGGCGCCTTCGGATAGATGTCGCGGAACGCGACGACCGCGTCGTCCTCGTACTCGATGTCCGCGGGGCTCTCGCGTGCGATGATGCGGCAAAAAACGCAGTCCGTCACGGCGCCTCCTCGACGCCCTGTTATAATACCCGCCTGTCGCCCAGAGACGACGCGCGAAGGAGCGCCCGATGGGAACGTGTCCGAAGTGCAAGCGCAAGATCCGAAAGAACGGCAACCACGTGAAGCTCGGGTCGACGTGGTACCACAAGGTGTGTCCCGGTCGTTCCGCCTCGCCGGGCCTAGCGACGGCTCCGGTTCGCGAAGACTCCGCGAAACGCTAACCGCCGCCCTCCCGGCCCTGTCGACCCCGGTAGGGGATCGGGACGTACTCCACCGAGGGCCGCGTGCGCGTCGGCTGGGGAAAGAGGCTCATGAACTCGTAGATCTCCTCGGGCACCTCCGTGCTCACGGGAAGCCCGAGCACCTTCGCCTCCTCCGCGGTGATCGGATAGTCGTGGGTCCAGCCCCCGCGTGAGAGCTTGTCGGCGAGGGCGTCTGCCGCCGCGGGCTCCATCCGGGCGGCCAGGAGCTCGCGCACAGTCGCCCGCGCCGCTTCTCGAGGTGGACGAGAAGCCGCAGCCGTCGCATCTCCAGGAGCCGCTGCTTGAGAATCGGCTGGAGCGCCGTGATCATGAGGAAGATCCACAGGACGTCGCTGAACCCCAGCGTCATCGGTCGGCCGCCTCCTCCCCGCTACGGACGCGAGACCGGACGCTTCACATACTCGCCCGCGGGCCGGCCCTGCACGCGCCCGTCCTGGAACACGACACGGCCGCGGAGGATCGTGTGGGTGGGCCAGCCGCGGACGCGCATGCCTGCGAACGGCGTGAAGTCCTGCGCCGAGTGCAGGACGTCCGGGGTGACGACCCGCTCGCGGTCGGGGTCGAGGACGACGAGGTCGGCGTCGCTGCCGACGGCGATCGTCCCCTTCTTCGGATAGAGGCCGAAGGCGCGCGCGGGGTTGGCGCTCGCCAGCTCGGCGACGCGCGTGAGCCCGAGGCCGCGCTTGCCGTGACCCTCCGAGACGAGGTAGGGGTAGAGGAGCGCGGTGCCGCCGAAGCCCGGGAGCGCCTTCCAGAGGTCCTCGCCCTTGTCCGCCTCCGCGCAGCACGCGTGGTCGCTCACCACCGTGTCGATGGACCCCCGCACCACCGCGTCCCAGAGCGCGTCGCGGTCGGCCTCCGTCCGGATCGGCGGGTTGACCTTGCCGAGGATCCCGTGCGCCGTGGCGTGCGTGAGCGCCAGGTGATGGAGCGTCGTCTCGAGCCGGATGTCCAGGTGGGGGAACTCGCGTCGTCCCTGCGCCGCCGCCCGCAGAGCCTCCCCGCTCGAGAGGTGGAGTAAGTTGACGGGGCAGCGCGTCTCGTCGGCCAGCACGAGCGCCTCGGCGATCGACAACCGCTCGGTCAGCGGTGGACGGGCGCGATGGTAGCCCTCGAGGCCGCCCGGCCCCGAACGCTTCACCTCGTCGATGAAGACGCGAATGAGCTCGGCCTGCTCGCAGTGGAGGCTGAGCGAGACACGCCCGCGCGCGCCGTGGACGGCCGACGCCGATGCGACCTGACGCATGAGGAGGTAGAGATGACCCAGGTCGTACGCGTCGGACATGGTATAGGCGCTGCCGCGCGTCGAGTCCGACGTCAGATTCAGCCCCTTGTAGAACATGTAGTACTTGAACGAGCCGACCCCCTGCTCGCCGACGAGCCAGTCGACTTCGTCGAGCTGCTCCGACGTCATGATGCCGAGGTGGTACCCGAAGTCCGTGTACGCGTGGCCTTCGGTGGCGGCGACGACCTCGGGAAAGATCGTACGGTACGGGCCGCTCTTGTTGAGATAGTGCTGGCCCGTCCTGAAGTAGCTCAGCACCGTCGTGACGCCGCCCGCGAGCGCGGAGGCGGTCTCGCTCGTCGCGTCGGTGGCGAGGTCGCGGTAGATTCCGATGTGGAAGTGCGAGTCGACCGCCCCGGGGAGGACGAGGCGGCCGCGGGCGTCCACGACGTCGGCCGCGTCCCCCGGCGCGAGCGCGTCGGCGAGCGCGACGACGCGGCCGTCGCGGACACCGATATCGCAGCGGACGGGATCGACGTAAGGCATGATGACCGTGCCGTTGAGCACGACCGTGTCGTAGCGCGGCATGGGGCAGACTATACCATCATGACGATCAGCCGAGGCTCCACCGCCCTCCTCCTGCTCGACCTCCAGCGCGATTTCTTGGACCCGGACGGCGTCTACGCGCGCCACGGCCTGCCGGTGCACCGGCTGCGCGGGATCATCCCGGTGATCGCCCGCGTCACGGCGGCCAGCCGGACGGCCCACGTGCCGATCTTCGCGTCCAAGTTCACGGTCTACACGTCGCCCGGCGGTGCGCCGCTCGGCCTCGACCACATCGTCAAGGCGCGCCCCTTCCTCCGGACCACGGGCTTCCGTCTGGGCGATCCAGGCCGTGAGTTGATCCCCGAGGTGGGCCGGGCGGACTACGAGCTCGACAAGCCCCGCTTCTCAGCGTTCCACGGTACGCCGCTCGAGGTGCTCCTGCGCTCGCTCGAGATCGACACCGTCGTCCTCACGGGGATCGTCACCCACGGCGGGGTCGAAGGCACCGCGCGCGACGCGATGATTCGCGACTTCTCGGTCGTCATCCTCGAGGACTGCGTCGCTGCCTTCGACGAGGAGCTCCACCTGGCGTCGCTGCGCGGCATGGGGATGTACGTCACCGTGATGGACGCCGCCGCCTACTTGAAGGCGCTGGCGCAGTGACGCGGCGTGCTCGATGGAATCGCTTACGGGCGGTGGGTCTGCGGGTGGAAGTTGACCGCGGTGTAGCCCAGGGCGGACACCTTCCCGCGCTGCAGGCGCCGCTCGCGCTGGCGGCGCTCGACGGCCATATCCTGGCTCTGTCGGCGGCGGTCGCCTTGCCGACGCTCCAGGATCACCTTGATCCCTCTGACGTCGGCGAAGATCTTCGTGAGGTGCTCGTACAGGTCCGTCTCCGTGGACGCGACGACAATGAGGAAGTCGACATCGGAAAGGGAGCTCTCGGACATGGCGCGGGTGAGGACGTCGGCCTGCGCGGTCTTCTCGTGTTCCATTCCGTCCCCTTCCCGCCTCGGGCACGTCGCGCGCCGGGTATCCGGAATTCCAGAAGTTTCTGGAGCATCCGACCGCGACCGATCGTGGGAGTGTAGCACAGAGCGGCGGGCAAGCGTTGAGGTCGCTCTTCTCAGGATCAAACCAGACGTTGCGCGCCAGAGATTCAGCTTGTTGGGCCTGTCCGCGCCCTCGATGGGTCGTGCGACGCCATCAACTGTAGTAACGCGTCTGGCGGAAGCAGGAAGAGAAGCCGGGCAGTGCCACGGGCGGGTTTACCTGCGCAGTCCAGAGCGATCACCCCACTTTTGGAGAGAGCGATCCTCACCGTGCCATCAGGGTGGAGGAGTGCGGCGGCAAATCGTGAGAGATGGGGCTCGTGCCCGACGCAGGCGACGACCGCGCGGTCCGGAAAATCGCCAAGCTTCTCGAGAAGCGCTGACACCGAAAAGTTCTCTCCGAGCGCGTCGACGGACTCGATGGCTTCGGTCCAACCCAGCGTACGCGCGGTGATCTCAGCCGTCTGGTGTGCTCGCCGGAGTGGGCTCGTAAGAAGATGTGTGAAGCCAAGACCCATTCCGGCCAGAATCTGCCCGACGACGCGATGCTCGTGTTCGCCCTTGGGCGTGAGAGGCCGCAGCCGGTCGTCTGGGTAGCGCCCCGGGTCGGGATCGCCGGCATCACCATGGCGGATCAGGACGAGTTTCACTCTCAACCCCACTGAGCGCCTGGCAGGTATCGCTCGCGCCAGGCATCGAACATGAGGAGCGCCCAGAGAACCTTCGTGTGATCTCGCACCCCATCGAGATGTTCAGTCATCAGCCGCGTTGTGGCCTCGGGATTGAAGAGACCGAGGCGGTCCACTCGCGCTGGTGCCAGGCGCTCCTGCAGCGCGCACCGCAGCGGACCGCGCAACCACAGACCAATCGGGACGCCAAACCCCTGCTTCCGGCGGGCGAGGATCGCTTTTGGAAGGAGGTCGCGAAGGGCGCGCTTCAGGATGTACTTGGTCTGCCACCCAGCCAACTTGAGCTGGGGTGGGATGCGACCCGCCATCTCGACAAGGGCCCGATCGAGGAACGGCGCCCGGACTTCGAGACCACAAGCCATGCTGGCACGGTCCACCGTCACCAAGTTCTGGCCGGCGAGATAGAACTTGCAGTGCTGATAGATCAGGCGGTCAATCGGGGCCGATCTCGGCGCCGCGCCGACGGCCGTTGCCAGCTCCTCGAAGGGCTCACACTCGACGCACGCCGCGCGCGCGCCCTCCGAGAGGAGGGTCGCCCGCTCCGAAGGAGTGAGCCCCCCCAGCAGGAGCTGGGTGCGGACCTCTGGAGAGAACGGAAGACCTCGGAAGAACTGCTTCAGGAGAAACTCGACGCTGCCGTACCGCGGCGAGGGTGCCAGCCGGCTCACCGCGCGAGCCGCGGCGCTCTGCACCCACAGTGGTAGCCCCTGCACCCATCGCGCCCCGCGATCCGCGAGGAACGTTGGGTATCCGCAGAAGAGCTCGTCGCCCCCGTCCCCGCTGAGCACGACGGTCACGCTCCGTCGGGCCGCTTGCGAGAGCCGGTAGAGCGGCAGGAACGAGCTGTCGACGAGAGGCTCATCGAGCAGGTCGCCCACGTTCTCCAGGAGCACGGCGACGTCCTTCGAGGAGAACTCGACTTCGGTATGGTCCGTGCCGCAGTGGCGGGCCACCGTGCGGGCGAACGGCCGCTCATCGTAACTGGCTTCGGCAAAGCCGAGACTGAACGTCTTGATCGAGCTCCTACCGCACACCTGGGTGGCGAACGCAGTGATGGCACTGGAATCGATCCCTCCACTCAGGAACAGTCCGAGCGGCACATCACTGACGAGCTGGTGGCGGATCGATCGCTCCAGCTGTTGCCTGAGCGCCCGCGCCCACTCGTCCACGCTCGTAGAGTCCTCCGGGGCGAATGCCAGGTCCCAGTACGGAATGACTCGGGGCTTGCTCCCCGGGCTCACTGTCAGCAGATGGCCTGGAGGGAGCTTTTCGATCCCGGCGAGGATCGAGTGGGGTGCGGGAACGTGCTCGAAGGTGAGGTACCGGGCCAAGCTCTCGAGGTTCAGCTCACGCGGCACTGCCGGATGCTCGAGGAGCGCTCGCAGCTCTGAACCAAACACGAAGGCGTCGGATCCCGCGTAGTAATGGAGCGGCTTCTCGCCCATCCGGTCGCGTGCCAGCAACAACGTACGCTGACCGACGTCCCAGACAGCGAGGGCGAACATGCCGTCGAAATGGTGCACGCAGTCCTCGCCCCACGTCTCGTATGCGTGCACGAGGACCTCGGTATCGGACCGCGTGCGAAAGCGGTGCCCCAGACGCTGCAGATGGGCGCGGAGCGGCTGGAAGTTATAGATCTCGCCGTTCAAGGCGCCCCAGACCGTCCCGGCCTCGTTGGAGATCGGCTGATCACCGGTCTCAGGGTCGATGATGCTGAGGCGTCGGACGCCCAGCGCGAAGAAGGCGTCAACGTAGAGACCCTCACTGTCGGGGCCGCGATGGCGCAGCGTCTCGGCCATTCGCCGCGCCGTGTGACGGCGACCGTCGTGGAGCCCGTTCTGAAGAAACCCTGCGAGCCCGCAGATGGCTGGATCCTCAGCGCTGCATACGCGACGGCGACTCCGGCGCCAAAACGGAGAACCCCTGACCATTCACCACCCCGGTCGCGATCGTCACGACGAGGCGGTGGCCGAGCCACTGAGGCAGCACCCGATCGGCCACGGCAAAATAGCCGGTCGGAGGGATCGGGCCGTCGGAGGCGGACGCCGCGTAGGTTCGAAGCGCCACCACGGGCCGGTCCAGATAGAAGGCGAGCACGAGCTCCGGCACGTCGACCGCGTAGATCGGCGTGTCGACCTTCACGGTGCTCGGATCGAGAGCGCGAAGGTTGGTGAGGGCGTTGTGGCGAGCGTCGTCGGCAGTCTGCCACACCATGAGGCCAGCGACGACCAGGGCGGCGGTCGCCATACCCAGCACCTTGCGGTGCCGCAACGTCAGCTGGTGGTACCACAGCGCGACGAGCAGGGCGGCCGGGGGACACAGGGGGAGGTAATACCGCATCCGCTGCTGCGTGGAGGCTCCGACGAGGACAAAGACGACACCAAGCCAGACCAGGAGCAGGGCGGCGTTCCTCGCCCGCGTCTTGGCCTCCATCCCGACAGCCGAGACGACGGCGAACGGGAGCAGCGGTGACCACGGGAGCAGGATTGATAGCGTCTGCGCGATCGGCTCCGTGATCACGTGCCACCTCCATTGGCCGATCGGCAGGTACCATAGCAACCAGTCGGTCATCACGATCTCCCGCAGGAATCGCCCGCGGCCGGAAGTGGCGCTGAGTACGAACCACGGGGCGATCATCAGCGCGACAAGGAGGAGGCCGGCGGGCAAGGCCAGCCGCCGTCCTGGCCACCCCCTGACTGGGCGGAGGGTGAAGACGACGACGGTCGCCAGACCCAGGAGTGCAGCAAGGCCCTTCGTCCAGAAGCCAACGCCAAGAAGAACGTAGAAGACGGCCAGCATGAGACGGCGGCCGCTGAATTCCGCGGCGACGAAGGCCGCCATCGCCGCGGTGATGACGAAGCACAGCATCATGTCAGGCATCGGCGCTCGGGCCAGCGTGAGGACGCCATGCGTCGTCAACACGATGAACCCGGCGGTCAGCCCGATCCCCCTGTTCCAAAGTCGCCAGCCGATCCACGACGTCGCGATCATGACACCGACTGCGGCGACGAGGGACGGCCAGAGCGCGCTCGATTGCGTGACCGCGCCGCCGGGCCACGCGGCCAACGCGACCAGCCAAGCATAGAGTGGGGGCTTGTTGAGGTGCGGGAGACCGCCAAGACGCGGGAGGAGCCAATCGCCGCGGGCCAAGATGTCGCGCGCAAGCATTGGGAACCTGGTCTCATCGTTCGTCGCCAGGACGCGGACGCCGAAATCGAAGAAGAGAAGGAGAACACTGACGGCCAAAAGCGTCGAGGGGCCAGCGTAACGTGTAATTCTTCCACGCCATTGCGGCCTGCGTCGCAGCCACTCGAAGCGCTGGTGGAGCGCGAAGGCCACGATCCGGGTGATCATGCGGTCCACGACTCGAGGACGCGTGTGTCCTGCGTTTTTCCGGGCGCCATGCTTCGGCGCATTGCTGCTCCCCCCTACCCGACCGAGCGTTGTCGGGGCATACGCGATCGCTGCAACGACCAGCCTGATCGCAGACGTGCGTCTGCCGCTCGAACGCGACGAGTTCGGAACCGGTCAGAACGCCCGCCAGCGGCGGGCGGCCATGCTACGGGAGAGGCTCAGGCGAGCGGGGGACCTCGAGGAGGGTGCGGCGGAATGACCGGACCGGGAACGAGCGACTCGTTGTCCAGAGGAACGATCCACACCGACGTCCAGTGCGGCCGTAGGGCGCCAAGGGGAGCGGTCTCGGTTGTGCCGAACGACGTGGTCTGGAAGACCATGTCGTCATAGTCGTCGTCTTCCCAGAATCCTCCGATCCAGGTCGGGTCGGGAAGGTCCGCGTAGGCGAGTGTTCGGAGGCAGACCAGAACCCCAATCAATGCCAGCTTGAGAAACTGAAGGGACATACTGGTTCTTCAACCTAACCGAGTCTCGGGTTGCGCGCAAGACACTCTGAGAGCTCTTCTGACGCGCCGCCCGAGACGGCAAGCTCGTCATCCGGTGCGATGTGCCTGGCGTCGATCCGGCCGATAGATTCCCGCCGACGACTACTGGGTCCGAGGCATCGACTACGGCAGCTTCGAGCGCACGATCATGCTGCCGGAGAGCATCGACTCGAACGCCATCAAGGCCACCTACCGGATGCGCCGGTGATCCTCGTCCCGACGGGGCTGAGGCTCGCCCCGAAGGGGACGGCTCGATCCGTTCGTCGCGTCTCCAAATCCCCGGCCGCTGAGAAAGTTCTCATCTGACCCTCATCGCCCTTTCATCTGGCCTTGATACGGGGTACATCGAGGACTCAAACTGGGAATGAAGTCTCTCCTGCTCGTGGCCTTCGGCCTCGCCCTCTCCCTGGTGCTCGCCGAGGCGGCCCTTCGGATACTCGGCGTTGCGTTTGACGCGTCACTCTTCGACGACGATCCCATCACCGGCTGGCGGTTACGACCGAACGCTGAGGGATGGTGGGTCAGCGAAGGCCACGCGTACGTGCGGATCAACAGCGCCGGCATGCACGATCGCGAATACCCCGTCGAGAAGCCTCGCGATACTGTGCGGATCGCGGTCCTCGGCGATTCGACGACCGCGGCGTTTCAGGTCGACGTCGAACAGAACTTCTGTCGCGTGTTGGAACGGAAGCTGGCCGGTTGCGACGCGTACGGAGGCAAGCGGGTCGAGGTCATGAACTTCGGAGTGCCGGGCTTTGGAACCGCGCAGGAGCTTCTCACCTTCCGTCACCGGGTCCTCCGCTATCAGCCCGATGCAGTTATTCTCGCCTTCTACACGCTAAACGACGTTCACAATAATCATCGCGCTCTCAATCCGGTGGACGCGTCCAAGAGCCCCTACTTCTTGCTCAGAGGCGACGAGCTCGTGCTGGACAACTCGTTTCGAGAGACCCAGGGGCGTCAGATGTATGTCCGCTTGCGCAAAGCCTTTGCGAACGTGGTGAACCGAAGCCGGGTGACGCAGCTGATGGCAGAGCTTGTGATCCGGCGCATGCTCTTTACCCTGGCCCAGCGTCCGGAGATGATCGAGCGGACAAATCGCTTTGGAGCCCACGTGGACGACCTTATCTACGGACCGCCAGAGGTTCCAGAGATGAAGGAGGCCTGGCGCGTGACCGAGGCGTTGCTTCTGGCCCTGAACAACGAAGCGAGAAGCCATGGCGTGCGATTCCGGATCGTGACCCTATGGCAAAGCCCGCAAGACCGTCCGCCGGCCCTGCGGGAGGATGAGGTGAGGCAAAGACAGATCAAGGACCTCTTCTATCCCGACCGGCGGCTCGAAGAGTTTGCCCGGCGCCACGACATCCCGGCCATCGTCCTGGCTCCCCGCGTCGCCGAGTATGCCGCGCGCCACCACGAGCCTCTCGCCTTCGAGCGTTATGAGCCCGGACATTACAACGATTCGGGCCATCGTTTCATTGGAGAAGCCATCGGCGAACGGTTGTGCGCGGGCTTGTGACCTCCGGAGTCAGCTCGCTGTCGAGATACTCGGCCAGCTTCTCGATTGCCGCTTGACAAGTCGTGGCCGCGGTTCTGACTGACGGGTAAGTTGCTCGCGCGGCACGACGAGCGCGCCGCTCACGCGGAGGCGAGCCGCCAGCGGGTCCGCTTCCGCGTCGCCAGGACGCGTGCCGGATCGCCGAGATCGTTCCACTCGACACCGGTGATCGGCAGCACGGCGAGATCGGCCGGTCTCGCCTGGAGGACCTGCTTCGAGAAGTCGGTGGTGGGCAGCCGCACGTACACGGCGCGTGCCGTCTCCTCCTCCCACGGGGTGCCGAGCCGTGACACGAGCGGTGCGAGCGCTTCCACGAGCTCGGGCACGGCGCCGCGGATGAGGCGCGCGAGCATTCCGGGGTTGGCGACGACCACAAAGCTGTTCCAGAGACACCCGGCCTGCACGAGCCGCTCGACCACCGGCGCCGACGGCTTCTCCCAGAAGCGCCGCACCGCGTAGAGGGGCGAGGGCGACGGCCCGAGGAGCAGCTCCGAGGGCTCAATCCAGCCGTACTCGGTCTCCGCGCGATCGGGGGCGACCCCGAGAAGGATCACCTTGTCGGGTCGCGTCTGCGCGGCCTCGAGCGCACTCTCGACCCACGCCATGAAGGCGTCGTCGTCGGAGACGTAATGGTCGCTCGGAAGGAGGACGACAGGGCGCTCGGGCGCAACGAGCGCGACCCGGTGCAACGCGTAGAGGATCGCCGGCGCCGTGCCGCGGCTCTCGGGTTGGACGACGACGGTGTTCGGAGCGGTGTCGGCGAGCTCCGGCCGGTAGAAGCTCTCGTGCCTGCGCGTCACCACGGTGAAGAGACGCTCGGGCGCGATGAGGCGGCGGGCGCGGCGGCGCGTCGCGCCGAGAAGGGTCTCGGCGCCGAGGAGGTGGCAAAATTGCTTAGGCCTGTCGTCTCCCGCGAGCTGCCGAGTTAGGGAGCGGAGCCGCGTCCCGTCGCCGCCCGCGAGGACGACCGCCGAGTAGCCTCGAGTCATGGCCTTTCAGACACCCGGGCCGCCGCCCGGGGTTCGGGTTACTCGCCGCTCTGCTGCGAGAGCTTGGCGACGAGCTTCTGGATGATCTTGTTGCTCGCGTCCCAGCTCCTGCTGCGTCACGCCGGACTTCGTCCACGTGCCCCCGGACGAAGCGCAGCCTCCACGCAGGACGAGGACGACAAGGGGGGCGGCGCGCGTTCCCATGATCTCCCGCCATCCTGAGGCGTGAGAGCAGCCCCTACCATCGGACCAAGGTCCCATGGCCCGCCCGGCGTGAGGCTGAGAGCATTCCCGCCATGAGCCGATCGCTTTCATGGTCGCGAGCCGAATGCACTCGCCGGAAAAGGAGTCCCCTGTGATCCGATGGCTGACGCTGCTGCTGTTGCTCACCGCGCTGCTGAGTGCACCCGCCCTTGCCGCCGACCTCGACGGCACGCTGAAGAAGATCAAGCGCACCAAGACGATCACGCTCGGGTACCAGGAGTCCGCCCGCCCGTTTTCCTTCGCGAACGCCGAGGGCAAGCCCGCGGGCTATTCGGTCGACCTGTGCGCGCTCGTCGCCGCCGGCGTCGGAAAGCAGCTCGGCCTGCCGGAGCTCCAGCTGAAATGGGTGAAGGTCTCGGTAGAAAACCGGGTTCAGGCGGTCGCCAGGGGCACAATCGACCTCGAGTGCAGCACCACGACCACCGCGCTCTCGCGTTACGAGCTGGTGGATTTCAGCCTCCTGACCTTCATCGACGGCGCCAGCCTGCTCGTCACGGACGTCTCCGGCATCCAGGGCGTCTCGAATCTGGAAGGCAAACGCGTCGCCCTCATTCGCGGCACGACGACCGAGACGCAGCTGACCGCGGCGCTTCGCAAGCGCAACGTCACGGCGACCATCGTGATGGTACAGGACCACGCGGCGGGCGTGGCGGCGTTGGACGAGGGCACGGCGGACGCGTATGCCTCTGATCGCGTCATTCTCACGGGCATTGGCCGCACGGCGAAGCATCCGGAGAAATTATCGCTGCTCGGCGAGTTCTTCTCCTACGAACCGTACGGCCTCATGCTGCGCCGAGACGACGCGGGCTTCCGGCTGTCGGTGAATCGGACGCTGGCGCAGCTCTATCGATCACGCGAGATCGTGCCGATCTTCGAGAAGTGGTTCGCGGACATGTCGACGGCCGGCCCGATCATCGCGGCGATGTACTTGATCAACGGGCTCCCCGAATGATCGGGCTCGCGGCCGGCCTGCCGCTGTCGGTTCCAGCCCCACTCGGACGGCGCGAAAGCCCGATCCGGTCGAGGCTCTGTACCGGGCCCTGGAGCTTCGCGACAACCAGATCCCGGACGTCCTGATCGAGAACCGCGCCGTCCTACGGCACATGTCATCGCGCTCGCCTTCGACCGCCGCCAGGCGCACCGCATCACTCAGCAGGAAAGGAATCACGGCCGCGATGGCCGTGCAGGACGCGGGCGGACGGGTGCAGGGAGTTTCGACCGTCGATTTCAGCCTCGCGGGGATCGACACCTTCCTCGGCCGCATCAGGATCGGTCAGCGTGGTGTCGTCGCGCTGTTCGACGGTGGCGGACCCCGCTTCATCACCCGCAGCGACAGTCGCCGATGGCCTACAGTCGCTGACTCGAGGAGCTCGAGCTGCTTGTGAACCATCACGCCAGTCCTCGGGCTTCAGGGGAATCTACTGGATCTTCGTTGCGCCCTCCAGAGACGGGCGCCCGCCTGTGCCCAGGGCTTGCGACGCGCAGGAATCTCCCGCTACGACTTCTCCTTGCGCCGCTTATGCGCGTACAGCGCCTCGTCGGCTCGCGCCAACAATTCCTCGATCGAGCAGGGGCTCGTCGGGTCGAAACGGACCACGCCAACGCTGAAGGCCAAGGCATAGCCACGGTCCGTCTGGGCGTTGCACTGGCTTAGCGTTTCGGCCAAACGCTTCGTGATCGTCGATGCACTATCATCGTCAGCGTGGACCGCCAGCACGGTGAACTCGTCCCCACCAAGGCGCGCAATGATGTCCGACTCCCGAAAGCTCCGCGTGAGAATCTCCGCCGTCTTCTTCAGCGCGCGATCACCCTCAGGGTGACCGAAGGTATCGTTGATCTGTTTAAAGTCGTCCAAGTCGACGACGATGAGCCAGCACCCTCGCTTGGTACGACGAGCGGACTTCAGGTGCTGTGCGGCGAGTGCGAGAAAACCGCGACGGTTGTACAGGCCCGTCAGCGGATCGCTCAGGGCCAGATTCTGCAGCTCCGCCACGAGGTGTTCCTTCTCCTCGAGCGCGGCTTGGAGCTGTTGCGTTCGCTCCGCGACGCGAGATTCCAGGGCTTCGTTGGCCCTGCGCAGCGCCTCCTCGGCCCGCATGCGCTCCGTGAGGTCGCGCGTGATTTTCGCGAACCCGCGAACCTGCCCGCTTTCATCCGGCAGCGCGGTCACCACGACGTCCGCCCAGAACCGCGTGCCATCCTTGCGCAGGCGCCAGCCTTCGTCCTCTACTCGACCCTGCTCCCGAGCCAGTTGCAGCACTTTCTCCGGCTTGCCGGCTTCGCGATCCTCTGCGGTGTAAAAGCACGAAAAATGCTGTCCCAGGATCTCGTCATCGGTATACCCCTTCAACAGCCTGGCGCCGGTATTCCACGTGATCACGTGGCCGTCGGGGTCCATCATGAAAATGGCATAGCCCCTGACGCTCTCGACGAGGAGGCCGACATGCTCATCGTGACGCCGCGCTTCCTCGGCTGCCTTGCGCTCCGTGATGTCACGCGTAAAGCAACGGGTATGCACGAACTTCCCGTTCTCCCAGAACACGTTGGAGGTGATCAGCACGTACCTGATTGACCCGTCTTTGCGCCGCAGGCGCGCCTCATAGTTATGCAGCGCCTCGCGACGAGAGAGGCGGCGGAGGATGTCAGGGATCACGTCAGCGTCCGCGTGGAATTCCGCAATATTGCGACCGATGTACTCCTCGCTGGGGTATCCCAGGAGCTCGAGTTCAGCCCGGTTGGCCCAGAGGATTCGGCCATCCTCTGCGACCCAGTGCAACGCAACCGGGGCATTCTCAAAGAAGTCGATCAACTCCCGCTGCAGCTGTCGACTCCACGCGTCGACATAGGGGGCGGGGATTTCACCGACCAACTTGTCAGCACGCGATGAGAGAAGCCTCACATCTTGACCCCTCGGAAAATTGGTCTCCCGCTTCCATGAGGGCAACACCAGGCGCGCTTCGCTGGCGGAAGGATGGTCGCGGACCCACTTCGTGATGCTCATCATCGCTCCGCGACCCTCGCCGGAGAGCACCTCGAACTCGTCCATGAGGGGCCCGACCTCGGGCAGGGCCGGCAGAAGGTCGGTGGGCGTGAGCTCCGTCTGCTCCACGCGCACCGTCACGCGCAGCCCGAGCCGGTGGCCGCGCTCGAGGCGCCGCAGGATCAGCTCGCCGTGCAGGCCGCGCTCCACAGCGTTCCGCGCCAGCTCAGAGACCACCGTCCACATGAGCGTGAGGTCGCCGGGATCGAATCCCAGCGGTTCCGCCATGGCCCAGCCCCGCCAGCGCACGGCTCCGACGTCAGTCCCGTCCGTCAGCGGTATTCGGACGATGCAGTGCAGGCCAAGCGCCTTGCGCTCGACGCTCGACGAGACATGCTGGGCGTTGTATTGACAGATGGCGGCGGCGGGGCGGCCGGGCACGAGAGACGTCACGAGCTCCTCGTACGCCGCCACTTCTTCGGTTCCTGCCTTGGGCCCGAGCGCCCAAGTCACATCTCCTGTGACCACGACGCCAGAAAAGCCGTCGGCCAGCCCGGCCGTGATGCTCCGCTCCAAGAAGGCCGCCATGTCTCCGGTTCTGAACTCCCCTGACGGGGAATATCCGTCGCGCTCGGTCACCAGGCGCAAGGCGCGGCGGTCGCGGGCTTCGGACACATCCACCGTGGCGGCGAGGGCGCCCGCCACGTGCGCCGCGGTGGTCTCGTCGCCCAGATAGATGCACTGTTCCCCGCTGGCGAGGGCCTCGCGGACCGAGGGTACGACCGACTCGAGCAACTCGGCCGGCCTGTCGTAGAGGAGGCAAGCGTGCTCTCCTTCGCGACGCTGGCGAATCTCCACACTCCGACCGTACCCCGCTCGCCTGTCCCTGCTCCAGGACTTTCTGTATCGGTAAATCCCTCACCCGGAATTCAGTGAATTCACTGAGCCGCACCCCGCGTGCCCTACTCCCCTCTACTGCCGATGGGCGACCTCCGGGGAGCAGGGATTTGCGCTGCGGTGGCGGGGGCAGCTTCCGATGCCGAGCGTGGTCATGAGCGCGCATCGCATGTAGTTGCTCCTCCTCCTTCTCACTTCGTCGCGGCCTCGCCCTGCCACTGCGCGTCCGTCAGCGCCCAGCCGCCGCCGAGCGCCCGGTAGAGCTGGGCGTAGGCAAGCAGGCGGTTCTGCCGAATCTGGGCGAGTGCGTTCTGGGCGGGGTAGAGCTGCTGCTGGGCCTCGAGCACCTCGAAATAGTTTGCCAGGCCCTGCCGATAGCGATCCATCGCATGCTCGACGGCCTCCCCGAGCGCCTTCACCGCCATGTCCTGCGCCGTCTCGGCCGAGCTCAGCCGAGTCAGCCTGGTGAGTGCATCCGAGACCTCGCGCAGTGCGAGGAGGACAGTTTGCTCGAACTGCAGCCGTGCTTGGTCCCACTGTGCGACGGACGCGCGATAGGTTCCCAGCGTGCGCCCGGCGTTGAGGAGCGGCCCGCTCACGAGGCCCGAGACCGCCCAGATCGTCGCGCTTCCGCCCGTGAGTGCGGAGACCTCGGGGCTGGCGGTGCCGAGGAGCGCGGTCAGGCTGAGCTTGGGAAAGAACTCGGCCTTGGCGACGCCGATCCGCGCGTTGGCGCTCACGAGCGCCTGCTCCGCCTGGCGCAGATCGGGACGGCGCTCGAGCAAGGTCGACGGCAAGCCCGCCGGCACCGACGGCACGACGACCTGGTCGTACATTGGCTTGCCCCGCGCAATCGGGCCGGGCGCTTTGCCGAGCAGGGTGCTGATCTGGTTTTCCTTCGCGACGATATCGCTCTCGAGCTGCGGAATATTGGCCTGCGCGTCACTGAGCGCACCGAGCGCGCGCGACGTCTCGAGCTTCGACGCCACGCCGAGGTTGAGGCGATCGAGGAACAGATCGTACGTGCGCTGATAGGCCGCCGTGCTGTCGCGCGCGATCTGCAGGCGCACGTCGAGAGCGAGCAGCTCGAAGTACGCCTGGGCCAGGTCGCTGACCAGAGTCAGCCAGACAGCCCGGCGCGCGTCCTCGGTGGCCAGCAGGGCGGCGCGGGCTGCCTCGTTCAAGCGACGGATGCGGCCCCAGACGTCGAGCTCCCACGACATGATCGTCGAGGCGGAGTAGAAGTTGGTCGCATTGGGCACCGGGCCGCCGGCTCCTCCCAGGACGCCGGGGCCCACCTTGGTCCTCGAGGCGCCGACGTTAGAGTTGAGTGACGGGAAGTAGTCGGAGCGCGCCACGCCGACATTCGCGCGTGCCTCCTGCACACGCGCCGCGGCGATGGCGGCGTCGTAGTTGTTACGCAGAGCCTCCTGGATCAGCGTCTTCAAGATCGGATCCTGGAACACCTCCCACCACGGCGCATCCGCGAACGACACCGCCTCCGGCGTCTCCTGGCCGCGGAACGTGGGCGGCTCGGCGACAGCGGGACGCTTGTAATCGGGACCGATCGCGCAGCCGGCGATGAGCGCACCGGCGAGCACTGCTGTCGCGACGACCATCCAGTCGGAAGCCCGGGATCTCACGGGCGCGATCCACCCGCCGAAGGCTCGTCGCCGGCCCCGCCGGAAATCGCGGCCGGAGCGGAGATCGGCGGCGCGGCGGCGTGCGGCGACGTCCGACGGGAGCGCTCACTGACATAGAAGCTCACCGAGATGAAGAGACTGGCGATGAGCGTGTCGGTCAGCATCCCGCCGATCACGACGGTGCCGAGGATCCGGCGTCCAACCGCGCCGGCGCCGGAGGCGGTCCACAACGGCACGCAGCCCAGGATGAACGCGAACGAGGTCATGAAGAGGGCGCGCCGACGCACACGGACGCCTTCGAGCGCGGCGTCGACGAGCGACATACCCCCCTCGTAGGCGACCTTGGCAAACTCGACGATGAGGATCGCGTTCTTGGCCGCGAGGCCGATCACCATGAGCAGGCCGATCTGCGAGAAGACGTCGAGCTCGAGGCGGCGGAGCCAGAGCGCTCCGAGGGCGCCGAACATGGCGATGGGCGTGGCGAGAAGAACGGCGAACGGAAGCGTCCAGCTCTCGTACAGGGCGGCCATGAGCAAGAACACCACCAGCACCGAGAAGGCGATCACCGCGCTCGCCGGCACTCCCTGGGAAGCTACCTGCTCCTGGAACGACATCCCCGAGTAGTCGAAGCCCATGTCGCGCGACATGGTTTGCGCGAATACCTCTTCGAGTGCCTGCATCCCCTGCCGGGTGGTGGACCCGGGTGCGAGAAGCCCGTTGATCTGCGCCGCGCGATACTCGTTGAACCGGGTCGTGAACTCCGGACCGTTGACCTCTCTCATCCGGACCAGCGTCGACAGCGGCACCGGCTGGCCCGCGGCGTTGCGCACATAGAACCGGCCGACGTTGTCGGCGTGGGTCCGGAACTCGCCCTCGGCCTGGACGTACACCTGCCACACTCGTCCGTACTGGTTGAAGTAGTTCACGAAGGCCCCTCCCAGGAAAGCCTGGAGGGCCTGGTACACCGAGGTCAGGGAGATGCCTTGCTTCAGAACCTTGTCGCGATCCACCTCGGCGAAGAACTGCGGCACACTCGGCAGCAGGGTCGTGAAGAGCCGCGCGAACTCAGGTCGCTTCCGGGCGGCGGCGAGAAACTTGTCCGTGTTCTCGGCGAGGAACGCGGGATCCTTGCCGGAGCGATCCTCGAGGATGAAGGTCACGCCGCCGGATGTGCCGATACCAGGAATCGCAGGCGGCGAGAACGCGAAGACCTGAGCCTCGGCCACCCCGGCCAGCTTCTGGTTCAGCTGTCGGATGATCACGTCGGCCGTGAGCCCGTGCTTGTGGCGGGCGTCCCAGTCTTCCAGCGTGATGAAGTAGAACGAGTTGTAGGTCGTCGTGACCAGGCTCAGCAGGCTGAAGCCCGCCACGCCCGTGTAGTACTTGATGCCTGGTTGCGTCTTGAAGATCGCGTCGAGCTTGTCGTTGACCGCCGCGGTGCGGTCGAGCGAGGCGGCCATGGGAAGCTGGACGTTGACGAAGATGTAGCCCTGGTCCTCCTCCGGGACGAAACCACCTGGCAGCCGGATGCCGAGGAGGCCCGACACGGCCGCCGCGGCGAGCAGCAGGAGTATCGCGAAGGCGGCCTTGCGGATCAGGAAGCGACTCCCGTTAAGATACCCGCCCATCACCCGCTCGAAGACGCGGTTGAACCCACGGAAGAACCACCCGAGCGGGCCGCGCATCTCGCGCCTCGGCCGCAGGAGCAGCGCCGAGAGCGCCGGGCTCAGCGTAAGGGCGTTGAAGGCCGAGATGAGCACGGACACCGCGATGGTGACCGCGAACTGTTGATACATCCGGCCGGTGATGCCCGGGATGAACGCCGTCGGGATGAACACCGCGGCCATGACGAGGGCGATGGCCACGACCGGTCCCGACACCTCGTCCATCGCCTTCAGCGCCGCGTCGCGCGGGGAGAGGCCCTGCTCGATGTGTTGCTCGACGGCCTCGACGACCACGATGGCGTCGTCCACCACGAGGCCGATGGCCAGCACGAGGCCGAAGAGCGACAGCGTGTTGATCGAGAATCCCAGCAGAGGAAAGACCATGAACGCGCCGACGAGCGCGACCGGCACCGCCAGCAGCGGGATGAGCGTCGCGCGGAAGCCCTGCAAGAAGATGAAGACGACGAGGACGACCAGGACGAGCGCCTCGACGAGCGTCTTCGCGATCTCGCGAATCCCCGCGCTGACCGCCAAGGTCGTGTCGAGCGACGTGACGTAGTCCAGGTCGGCGGGGAACCTGGCCTTGATCTCCTCCATCAGCTTCGTCGCCCCCTTCATGGTCTCGATGGCGTTCGAGCCGGGAAGCTGGTAGACGGCGATCAGCGCGGCCGGCTGACCATTCAGGCGGCCGCGCCGGATGTAGTTCTGCGCGCCGAGCTCCACGCGGGCGACGTCCTTGATTCGCACCAAGGCACCGTCCGGCTTCGCCCGCACGACGACGTTCTCGAACTCCGCGAGGCTCTTCAAGCGCCCCTGCGCTAGCACCGTGTACGTGAACTCCTGCCCGCGCGGGATCGGATCGCCACCCAGCTGGCCGGCCGGATTGACGGTGTTCTGCGCCTGCAGCGCACTGGCGATCTCGTTGACGGTGATGTCGAGCTTCGCGAGCGTGTCGGGATTGACCCAGAGCCGGATCGCGTACTGAGACGCGCCGAAAATCTGCACCTGGCCGATGCCGGGCACGCGCGTCATCGGGTCGTTGATGTTGACGTAGGCATAGTTGGCGAGGAACAACGGGTCGTACGTGCTCTTCGGCGAGTACAGCACGAACAGACCCAGCGGACTCGTCACGGATTTCGTGACGCTCACGCCCTGGTTCACGACGTCGGGCGGGAGCTGGGAGGCGGCCTGCGAGTATCTCAGGTTGGTGAGGACCTGGTCGACGCTCGGGTCGGTGGTGACGTCGAAATCGACCCGCAGCTGCATCTGGCTGCCGGCGCTCTGGTTGAGCGAGTACATGTACAGCATCTTGTCGACGCCGCTCATCTGCTGCTCGATCGGCGTGGCCACCGATTGCTCGAGCGTGACGGCATCGGCGCCCGGATACCGCGCGGTCAGCAGAATCTCCGGCGGCGCGATGTTGGGATAGAGCGCGATGGGGAGTTGCACCATCGCGACGACGCCGAGGATCACCATGAGGATGGAGATGACCATGGCGACGATGGGCCGGTTGATGAAGACCCTGGCCATCGTCGGTCTACTTCGCCGCCGCGCTCGACTCCGCGGGCGCGTTCGCCGCCAGCCGGACTTTCTGGCCGGCGCGTACCCGGTCGCCTCCCTCGACGACGACCCGCTCGCCGGGCTTCAGCCCCTCGGTCACCATCCACAACGAGCCAACTCGCACGTCGACCTTGATCTTGCGGATGTCGACCGTGTCGTCGGCGCGGACCACGGCGACCTGATGAATGCCCTGCACGTCCTGGACGGCACGCTGCGGGATCAAGAGCGCGGCCTTCTTCACCTCGACGACGGCGCGGACCTTGGCGTACTGGCCGGGCCGCAGCAGATTGCCCGGGTTCGGAAACACCCCTCGCGCGAGCACGGTGCCGCTGGTAACGTCCACCTGTCGGTCGAGAGCCGCTGCGCGTCCCGGGTGGGAATAGACGGTGCCGTCGGCCAAAATCAGCTGCAGCTCGAGCCTCCGGGGCTCGCTCGGGTCCGCCGCCCACCGGCGTAACACGGTGAGAGCCCGTTGCTCGCTGACGGGGAATTCCGCGTAGATTGGATCGACCTGCGAAACCGTCGTGAGCGGCGTGCTGCCACTCGGGCCGACGTAGTCGCCGATGTTCGCCCCACGGAAGCCGGCGACGCCGGCGATCGGCGACAGCACCCTGGTGTAGCCGAGGTTGAGCCTGGCGTCCGCGAGCGCCGCGCGTGCGGCGGCGATGTTGGCCTCTTGCGTCTTGACGTCCGCGAGCGCCTTTTCGAGCGCGGCGCGCGACTGCGACACGCTGGCCTGCGAGCTCAGAACCGCCGCGCGCGCGGCCGCCACCGCCGCCAGGTTGGCCAGATTGCTCTGGACCGCGTTGTCGAGCTCTTGCTGGCTGACCGACCCGCGCTGGGCCAGCGGCGTGTAGCGGTTCACGTCGAGCTCCGTCTGCCGCTGGGTCGCCTCCGCCCGCTTCACCTGGGCCTCGTCCTGGGCCACCTTCGCGATCGCCTGTTCCACCTGTGCCTGACTCGCGCCGACCTGCGCCTTGGACTGGCTCAACTGTGATTCCGCGAGGTTGAGCTTGGCGTCGGCCTGATCCGCGGCAGTCTGGAACGGTCGGGGGTCGACCTGGAACAGGAGGTCGCCCGCCTTGACCGGTGAGCCTTCCGTGTAGTTCTGGCTCACGAGGTGCCCGGCGACACGAGCCCGGATTTGCGCATTGATGTAGCCGACCAGCGTCCCGACGTACTCGACGGAGATCGGCACGTCGCGCTCCACCACCGGCTCGACCTTCACGACGGCCGGCGGCGGCGTCGCGGTCGCGCGAGAGGCGTCGCCACAGCCGGCCGAGGCAACGGTCACCATCCCGAGCAGTAAAGCCGCGAGCGCTTCGCGCACGTCGATCATGTGGCCTCTGCTTTAGCGTGAACGGTCAGGCAGATGTTACTCTTTCTTCCCGTTCATCGCTTCCCGTAGTCCGTGAAGACGTAATCTCTGGTCTTCACGATCGTGTGGCACGCGAGCCCGCACTTGGCGTCGTTCCCCTGCGGCGGCTGGTCAGCCGTCGTGGCGGGCGTGAACGTATCCGACGCGGCGTCATACTTGAACGCGCCCCATCCCCAGCCGCCGCTGTCCGCGAACCTCTTGCTATCCTTCACCATGAAATCGACGTCATGCAGGCTTGCCGGCACCGTCGCAGTGGGGAGCGTCTCGAGCTTTTTCGGGTTCCAATGGACCTTCGCCATCTTGGAGCCGTCGGGGAATGGCTTGCCGTTGCCGGGAATGCCGGACTGATAGGCCTTGATCATCACGGGATTGCCGAGGATCACAGCCATCACCTTTTCGTTGTGACTGATGGAGACAGTCTGCCAGCCTTCGTATTCTCTGAACTCAGAGAACGCGAGCCCATTCGGCACTCGCACGGTGTACTTGGCCTGGCCAGTGTCCTGCGCGTAGATGGCCGCGCCGCCCAAGACGGCGAGCACCGAGACAGCGAGCGAGACCACAACGATCACAACCGCCGGGATCCTTTTGCTCCTCACCGCCATTCTCCTCTCCTTAGCTCAGACCACGTTGATCGTGACGTCGATGTTGCCCCGTGTGGCATGGGAGTATGGGCACACCTGGTGCGCGGCGTCCACGAGAGCCTGAGGTTGGTGCCAGCCTCCGGGCCGCCGGGCGACGAAAGGCTTGACGTCGAGTCCATGCGCCTTAAGAGTCACGTTCGACCCCGGAGGTTGCGTCGGACATGAAAAAGGCGAGACGCTGCCGCAAAAGCAGGCGGGATCGGTGAGCACGAGACTCCCGGGTGGGTGCCGCGTCGTGGTCGGTTGATCCAGGTTCTCTCTCTCGCTCGGCTGCGGCGTTTCGCGCTACCCATCAGCCGCGCACGCGTGCTGCATGGTCGCACGCTCGGCCAATTCCAGAGGAAGTAGACGCTAAAGTGCCCCCGGTCGCACGGCTCTGAACTGAGATTAGTGGGATACTCTCGGAGTGCTTTCGCGGCCTTGACCACCAACGCGGAAGGCTGACACGGGAAGGAGAGCAAGATGGCAGGCTTGAAGAACGTTGTTCTCGTGCACGGCGGCTTTGTGGACGGTGCTGGCTGGGGAGGTGTCTACAAGATCCTGAGAAAGGGCGGATATCAAGTCAGCATCGTCCAGAATCCGACGATCTCACTGCAGGACGACGCTGCGGCGACCCAGCGCATTCTGGCCACGCAGGACGGGCCCGCGATTCTCGTTGGCCATTCCTATGGCGGAGCCGTGATCACCGAAGCCGGCACCAATCCGAAGGTGGCGGCGTTGGTGTATATCACCGCCTTTGTCCCCGACAGAGGCGAGTCCGTGGCGACGCTCATCAAAGATCCGGCGCCGCGCGCTCCCGTGCCGCCGATTCTGCCGCCGCAGGATGGTTATCTGTTCCTCGACAAGGCGAAGTTCCGTTCCTCGTTCGCGGCTGACGTGGACCCGGAGACCGCCGCATTCATGGCCGACTCTCAGGTGCCGTGGGGGCTGGCCGCTCTCAGCGGAGCGATCAGCGAACCGGCGTGGAGGACCAAGCCGAGCTGGTATCTGGTGGTCACCGAGGACCAGATGATTCCCGCGGCCGCCCAGCGTGCGATGGCCAAGCGGGCGAATGCAACGATCGTCGAAGTCAAAGGTAGCCACGCCATCTATGTCTCACAGCCCGGACCGGTCGCCGCGCTGATCGAACAGGCGGCCAAAAGCGTGAAAGTCGCTGGCGCCTAGCCAGATTTAATGGTGGAGGGTAAGGGATTCGGACCCTCGATGTCACGACTTTCCGCGTATTTGCCCGAGATCTCGCGGCGCCAGACGGCACTGGAGTGCCCCCTGGGACCGTTTCGCGTCCCCATACGTCCCCACTTCGGGCCCCTCCGCCCGGCTATCTCAGGCGCTAGCTTTCAGCTCGCCAGGATGCAACGAGAGGTACTCGCGAACCTCCAACTGCATTCGATCGATCTCTGCCAGGAACCCGGCTGCCGATAGGTCGGCTGATGCGTTGCTGATCGAGCTCGTCCGAGTCGACGTGCGGACAGAAAAGGATATCGAGAGCGCGTTTGAGACGATGATCAAGGCCGGAGCTTCAGCGTTCGTCCTCTACCCTGTCCCCATGCAAGACGCCCGGGCCGTTCAGGTCGCGGAGCTAGCAATTCAACGCCAGATGCGGTGGTGGGACGAGATATCTCGCAACGCGACGTTGGGCGCTCTCTTGGGTTAAGGCCCAGACTATCCTGACCTCTCGCGGCGGGCCGCAGGCTACGTCGATAAGATATTGAAAGGCGCCAGCCCGGCAGATCTCCCGATCGGCGTGCCAACCAAGTTCGAGCTCGTCGCCAACCTGAGAACAGCGCAGGCCCCTGACCATTCCCCAGTCTGTGGTCGCAGAGGCGACGAACGCAATCCGGTGACCGCAGCGCGCCTGGCCGTCCCACCATCCGCCCGAGGAGCGCCCTTCGGCTCTCGCGAGACGATGCGGAACCGGTCAGGTCGTTGCGGACATTAAACGTCCTGAGACTCGAAGTCCATCCAGATTCTCCGGAGGGACGGTGGCAGGGAACCAGGGTCTCAGGTGAGAAGATATCGGCGTCGAATCTCCTGGTTGGCCTCGAGATCCTTGAGCGTCCCCTCGAAGCGAATTGTCCCGTGGTCGATGACGTAAATCCGGTTTGCTAGCGGACCTGTAAACGCCACGTTCTGCTCCGAGAGCAGAATCGTGACGCCTTCTCTCTTCAGTCGTAGGATTTGCTCGCCGAGATTCTTGATGACCAAGGGGGCCAGGCCCTGCGTCGGCTCGTCCATGAGGAGGAGCGAAGGATTGCCCATCAGAGCGCGCCCGATGGCCAGCATCTGCTGTTCGCCTCCGCTCAAGTAACGGCCGTCTCGACCGTCGAGGTCGCGGAGCAACGGAAACAACGTGTAGACTCGCTCGACCGTCCAACCGGAGCTTCCATCGCGGGGCGCGTGAGCACCGATTTCTAAATTGTCGCGGACACTCAGATCGGGGAAAACGCGGCGGGTGTCCGGGATGAAGGCAATTCCACGCCGGGCCACGTTGTAGGGCGCCTCTCCCGCGATCTCCTGACCACGAAACCGGATGCTTCCCGAGCGCGGCGCCGGGATGCCGACAATGCTCCGGAGGGTCGTCGTCTTGCCGGCGCCGTTCCGCCCGAGGAGCACGACGATCTCCCCTTCTTCGACACGGAGGGAGAGCTCGAAGAGCACGTGGCTCGACCCATAGTAGGTATGGATGCCGTCGATCTCCAGAATCATCCCACTTCCCCAAGGTAAGCTCGTTGAACCTGCTCATCCTGCCGCACGCGCTGGGGGTCGCCGTCGGCGATGAGCCGGCCGTTGTGCATGACGAGCACCCGCCGGGCGATCCCGAAGACAACACCCATCTTGTGCTCGATGAAGAGCACGGTCAGAGCCTGCTCCCGGTTGATCCGCCGAATCAGGTCCGTCGTAAGGGTGGTCTCCTCGGCGGATTGACCGGACGTAGGCTCGTCGAGTAGGAGCAGCCGGGGTCGTACCGCGAGGGCGATCCCGACCTCCAGCCGCTTCTTGTCCGCCTGGGCGAGCGCCCCGGCGGAGAGCTGAGCGAATTCGATGAGGCCGATCGCGACGAGGATCTCCTGCACCTCGTCTCGGAGCGCCCGGGGCCCAAACGTCCGGACGCTCCCGCTTCTTCCGCGCGCCGAGAACAGGGCCACCTGGACATTTTGGAAGACCGTCAACCGGGGGAAGATGTTGGTGATCTGGAACGCAAGCCCGATCCCGTTGTGCGCGATACGATGCGCTGGCAGGGAAGTGATTTCCACTCCGTCCATTACTACGCGCCCGCCATCCGGCTTGAGCAAGCCGCTGATCACGTTGAAGAGCGTGGTCTTGCCAGCGCCATTGGGCCCGATCAGCGCAACCAGCTCCCCCGGCTGGATGTCGAAACTCACGTCGCTAACGGCCGCGACAGCTCCGAAGCTTTTCCTGACATCTTCAGCGTGAAGCAGCATTTCCCGCTCCACGTGCTTCGTGCGCGCTGACGTGCTGCCAGAAGAACCCGCCGACACCGCCTCGCATGAAGCGGACGACGAACAGGATGACGACGCCCATCGCCAGCGCCCAGTAGAGAGTGTGCCTGCCCAAGTAGAACTGGAGGAAGGTGAAGATCGCGGCGCCGACCACAGGGCCACCGAAGACGTGCTGTCCGCCCAGAAGCGTCATGACCACAGGGTCTGCGGACTTGGTCCACTCCAGCTCCGTCGGCGCAACCGCCCAGTTGAACGTCGTGAAGAGGCAGCCGGCCACCCCGGCGAAGCCGCCGCTCACGACGAAGGCCAGCCACCGGTACCAACGGATGTTGATCCCGATCGCTTCGCTCCGTCGTGCGTTCTCGCGGATGCTCTGGAGCGTGTAGCCGAACGGCGTGTGCACGAGCCACCAGAGGGCGAGGGCGGCGGCCGTCACCACGGCGAGGGTGAAGTAGTAGTACCGGACGCTCGAGCCGAGCGCCGGCGGCGGGAAGACCGACTGGATCCCGTCGTCGCCCGCGGTGAGTGTGTACCACTTGCTCGCAATGACAAAGGTCAGAATGGAGAAGGACCACTCGGTGACCCGTACGCAGAAGTAGCCGATCGCGCCCGCCGCCACCGCTGTGATCGGAAGGCTGAGCAGGAATGCCGCAGCGAACGAGAATCCCGCCTTCTTCATGAGGAGGGCGAGGCTGTACGCACCGACGCCGAAGAACGCCGCCTGGCCGAAGGAGAGGAGCCCCGTGTAGCCGAAGAGGAGGTTGAAGCTCAGCGCGAAGAGGGCGCCGATCAGGAAGAGATTCAGGAGTTGGACATAGTATTCCCGCACTGCGAGGGGAAGCAGCAGCAGGAGGACAATGACGCCAGCGACCACCGTCGTGATTATTCGCGCTCTCATGCGGCCCCCCGTTAGCGCTCCACCGCGCCGAGGAGTCCCTGCGGGCGCACGATCAGCACCGCGACCATCACGAAGAACATGAACACCTGTGCCGCCTGCGGCAGGATCAGGATGCCGAAGGTGTACACCTCGCCGATGATCAAGGACGCCAACGCGGCGCCGAGGAAGCTACCCATCCCCCCAACGATGACAACGGCGAACACCGCCACGATGATCTCGACGTCCATGCCGCTGCCGATGCTTCCGAGAGGCGCGGCGAGCATCCCGGCCGCGCCGGCGAGGAACGCTCCGATGGCAAAGACTGTGGCGAACAAGCGGGGCAGCCGGATCCCCAGAATGGCCACCATCTCGCGGTCGGCCACCGCCGCGCGGATGACCTTCCCGAGTCGGGTCTGCGTGAGGAGGAGCCAGAGACCGATTCCCGTCGCCGCGCCGACTCCAATGAGGAGGAGGTTATAGGTCGGTAGGACGACGCCGGCCAGCTCGATGCGGCCTGCCAGGCCGGGGGGGCGCGGTACCGACCGGTATTGACCGCCCCAGAACATCTTCACAAGATCGCCGATGATGAGAACGAAGCCGTAAGTGAAGAGAATCTGATCGCTGTGCTCCCGATCGTAGATCGGCCGGAGCAGATATTCCAGGACCAGGCCGAGCGCGGCGACTGCGAGGCCGGCCACGACGACGCTCAACCAAAATCCGAGGGCCATCGCTTTGAGCCACTCCCAGACGAAGTAGCCGAGGAAGGCGCCGACCATATAGAGCGAACCGTGGGCAAAGTTGACGACGCGAAGGACGCCGAAGATCAGGGCGAGGCCGAGGGCGAGGAGGAACAGCACCATCCCGAAGGTGACCCCGCTGATGAACTGATTGACGACGCCCGTGAGCGTCATCGTTTGCTCAGCGGGACGCTCCGGCGTCCACCAGGACTCGTCAGGGGCCGGCCCTCCGTACCGGTTCTTCTACCTTGCGGCGTCGCGGAGTCTCTTGACCTCTTCCACAGAGATCATCGAGGGCTCCACTCCGATCTTGTCGATATCCTTCAGGATGAGATGCGGGTATTTCGGGTCCCGGGCCAGCCGCCCGAAGTAGACAGGTGAGTTGGAGACATTGTCGAACTCGCGGAAGGTGATGGGACCGCGAAGGAGCGGCACGGTCGCCCCCTTCACGGCGCGGATCCACGCCTCAGGCTTGTCGGTCCCCGCTTTCTCGAGACCGTACTTCACGAGCTGCACGGCCTCGTATCCGAACACGACCCATGCCGTGGGGAGCCGCCCGTTCGTCGATTGGTAGGCGTTGACGAACGCCTTCATTGCCGGCGTGTCAATCGCGTAGACGGGTGCACGATCAAAGGCGTAGATCCCCTCCGGAGCGTCCAGGCCGAGGGCCTGGAGCGCCGAGGGTTCTCCGGTGCCGATGAAAGTAACCTTCTCGAAGACCCCGTAGGCCTTCGCCTGTTTCACGAACGCGATGAAGTCCCCGCCCCAGAGCGCGCTCCAGATCATGTCAGGATTCTTGGTGAGCATGGCCGTGATGTAGGGAGTGAAGTCTTTCTCGCCGAGCTTGGGCCAGAACTCTCCCACGACCTCGATATCGGGCCGGAGCTTCTTCAAGGGTTGGAGGAATCCCTCGTGCTCGAGCCGGCCCCACTCGTAGTCCGGCGCAATCGTGATGATCTTCTTTCCCTTGAGCTTCGACACGCCGACCGCCTGGCCGTAGGCCTCCGTGCGTGTGGTGAGGGACAATTCGAAGAAGTAGTCGTGCCCACGATCCTCGACGAGGCGTCGCGAGCCCCCGACGCTGTCTACCATGGGAACCTTGTACTGCTTGGCCACATCGGAGATCGCGAGCCGCACGGCGCTGCTGATGGACCCGAAGAGGAAGTTCACTTTCTGATCGAGCACCAGCTCGCGTGCGGCGGCGATTCCGAGATCCGTTTTCAACGCGCTGTCGCGGACGAGGAGTTCGAAGGGTCGGCCCAGGACGCCTCCAGCCCTGTTGATCTCGTCGATCGCAATCTTCGCGCCCTCACCATTGTCCTTGGCCAGGAGGTAGGCCATGCCGGTAAGGTCCGTCACGAGGCCGATCTTGATCGAATCGGCCGCGCGCGCCGGGCCAGGAGCGAGGTAAGCAAGCGCCAGCAGCCCGCCGATCAACAGCCCATTGAATCGAAGACACTTGTGCGTCATGGCGGCACCTCGGCTGAGGTTAGGGCCGTGATGATTTCCTGTGGGCATCCTTCTGACAATCACACGAGGGACTCTGCTTCGACTCGTCCCGGTTGTCAAGGTTCCCACTGTCCCGGTCAAAAAACGCCTCGGCCAAGCGTCATCCATCCCCCGACGCCTTCCACTCGGGCTCCGCCTTCTCCAGCCAGAACCGCATGTCCATCTCGCGGTACATCGTTGTGGCAGCGTCGAAGCGCTCCCGAGCGTGATCGTGCTTGCCGCTGTGTTGATAGAGCTTGGCAAGGTCGGCATGGCAGTGAGCGACCAGCGGGCGCATGCCGAGCTGCGACGCGAGGACGATCGCATCACGGTAGTGCTGCTCCGCTGCTCCGAGGTCGGGCGGGTCTCGGTAGCCGGCGATTTGCCCCAGGAGCCGGAGAACCATCGCTTCATATCCTCGCGTGGCGCGGTCGCGTAAGAGAGCCAGGGCGCTCTGCGCGCAGCGTTCGGCGTCCTCCAGCCTGCGCGCGACCACATGCGCCTCCACCAGGTAGGGCTGAAGAAACGCGACGGTCACAAGAAATCCCATGGACCGTGCGCGAGCGTCGCTCTCGTCCAGCAACCGAAGGCCCTCGTTGATCTGTCCGGAGAGCGTTCGTACCCAGCCGAGGGTGCCTGCCAGGAGCGGCCAGATGAGGGTGATATTCCAGTCGTCGCAGAGGGCCGTTCCACGCTGGAGATCCGATGCCGCACCAGCGAAATCTCCGCCCGAGGCGCGCGCGACGCCCGCGCCATGCAGGGCGAGCACGAGGCTCCAGGGATGATCTGCTGACTCCGCAATACCGACGGCCTCGGCGCCGATAACTGACGCTTGAGCCAGATCGCCCGTGAGGGCCAGCGACATTGCCAGGAATGCTCTCGAAGTCACCGCGGGAAGCGTAGCGAACCCGAACCGTTCCCGGACTGCTTCGCGAGCCACAGACGCGGCGCTGTGCCGAAGGAACTGTACGGCGGCCGGGTACTCTCCCAGATTGAATGACGTCGCTCCGAGGTAATAATTCGTTCCGACCTCGAGCGTGGTGTCGCCGAGCTTCGTGGCAATGTCGAGCGCGGTGCGCCCCAGCTCTCGGGCGCGGACGAGGTCGCAAACCAGGAAGTGGCCGTGACACCGGTGCATGAGACTCCAGCCCACGCGCCGAATGTCACCGGCTGCTCGGGCTAGCCGCTCGGCGTCGTCCAAGATCCCGATGGCTCGCCGCAGCTCGCCAAGGGGGAAAAGCGCGTTCTTGAGGTCGAACCGCAGCTCGATGCCCAGATCCGGCTGCCGGCGGTCGTCGGGCACGTGCTCGAGCGCCGCGAGGGCTTGCTCGAACATAGCCACCGCCTCCCGATTCGCAAAGCGCCCGGCGGCCTTGAGTCCGGCTTCCCTGGCGTAACGTACAGCCTTATCCCACATCTCGCCCCGGAGCGCGTGGTAGGCGAGGTGCTCAACGTGCTCGACGAGCCGAGTGCCGTGAAGGTTCTCGATCGCCTCGACGACCCGGCCGTGCACCCGGCGGCGGTGCTCTTGGAGGAGGCTCTCGTAGGCGACATCTTGGGTGAGCGCATGCTTGAAAGCGTAAACACGGCTGTCTGGAGCGACCCGTTCGTAGACGAACTCACGCTGCTCCAGCTCATCGAGATGCAGCGAGAGGTCGCCACCTTCCCAAACGGCGTCGAGGAGCCGCGATGAGAACTCACGCCCGACGACGGCGGCCGTCTGGAGGACGGCCTTGGTCTCGGCCGGGAGGCGATCGATCCGGGCTGCTAGCAGGGCATGAATGGTATCAGGCAGCTCGTCGCCACCGCGCTCGAGTATGGTCCGCGTGAGTTCCTCCACGAAAAACGGATTGCCCTCCGCCTTGCGCAGGATCGTCTCGGCCAGGGGCTTCGGCAGTTCCTCGACGGCGACGGCTCGCGCCAGCGTCAGGCTCTCCGCCGAGGAGAGAGGCCGGAGCGTGAGCTGGGTCGCGTAAGACTTATCCGTCCACGGCGGCCGGGCGCCGGGACGCGCCGTCGCCACGAGCAGGATCGGAACGCCGGCGAGGCTGTCCGACAGCGAGGCGAGGTACTCTTCGGAGCTCTTGTCGATCCAGTGGAGGTCCTCGACGACGAGAACGATTGGTCGGCTCTGCGCGCCTTTGATGCTCATCTCGCGCAGGATCCGAAATGTCCGCGGCTTGAAGACGTCGGGCGGAAGCTGGGCAACGCTCTCCGCGCCTTCCTTCACGCCGAGGAGGTGCAGCAAATACGGCGCGGCCTCGGTGGGCTCCATACGAACTTCCGCGAGCCCGGCGCGGAGCTTCGCGGCCACAGATTCCGCGGCATCGCCTTCGGCGATACCGCAACCCGCCCGGAGAATGTCGAGGATTGGCTGATACGGGATCGTCACGCCGTAGGAGAGGCAGCACCCCTCGAGCCACGTCACGCGTCGCCCGGCGAGACTTTGGGCGAATTCATAGAGCAGCCGCGACTTGCCGACGCCCGGCTCCCCGACGATTTCGATCACCTGCCCCTGGCCAGCCTCGGCGATGCGCATGAGGTTGTGAAGCGCCGCGAGCTCGGGGTCGCGCCCAACGAAGGGGCTGAGGGTGCGCCCTTCGCCGCTCGCGAACGGCGACCGACGCGGGCGTGCGCCGATGACGCGTGAGGCCGTGACGGGCGCGCTCTTGCCGCGAATCTCGATCGGACCGATCGGTTCGAGGATGACGTCGCGGCGCACGAGACGCGCAGTGGCCTCGCTCACCAGGATCGTACCAGCCTTCGCCAATTGCTCGAGGCGGGCGGCGAGATTCGTGGTATCGCCAACGGCGGTGTAGTCCATACGTAGGTCGTTGCCGATGGCGCCGACGACCACGGAGCCCGTGTTCAGTCCCATGCGGACCGCGACCGTGCCCGCCTCGCGCGCGAGGTGGACCTCGCGCTCTCGGAGGACGCGCTCGATCGCGAGCGCGGCGAGCACGCCTCGGCGAGCGTGATCCTCATGGGCCAGTGGCGCACCGAACAATGCCATGAACCCGTCGCCAAGGAACTGGTTGATCGTGCCCTCGTATCGGTGCACCTCGCCCAGAGCGAGTTCGAAAAAGCGACTGAGCAGCGTATGCATGGCTTCTGCGCCAAGCCGTTCGGCGAGAGCCGTTGAGTTTGCCATGTCGCAGAACAGCACGGTCACCTGCTTGCGCTCACCCTCGAGCGCGCCCTTGGACCTAAGAATCTTCTCGGCGAGGTGCTTCGGCGTGTAGTTCTCGGGGGCGGCGAACCGCGAAGGTACCGACGTGGCGACGCCGAGTGACTTCCCGCACCCTCCGCAGAACTTCTCTCCCGCCTCGTTGGGAAAGCCACAGGAGGCGCACGCCGCTGCAAGGGACGCTCCGCACTCGTGGCAAAACCGGCGTCCTGGGCGATTCTCGAGCTGGCACTGGGGACACTTCACGCCGCGCCTCCTAGATGTCGGGACCGCTGCGGACAAGATCTTCGGCTAACCCCAAGAGCCCCTCTGCCTCGCCCCCAGTCCAGCGGTACTCGATCACGATCTTCTGCCCTTCAACCGAGCCCCGCTCGCGAAGTCCTTGGCGAAACGCCTGAGTCGTAGACGAAGGCCCGGCTACCACCCTAGGAAGCCGGTCGCGCCTCAGCCAGTGATCGACGCCGCCAGAATCCCTGCGCCGCGGCTGTCAGCGACGCGGAAGTGGCCTTCCCGGGGGACCGGGCGGCGGAAGCACCACTTGTCCGCCCAAGAAACGGCTCTCGAGCCGAGCCCGGCGCACCCGCAGCCTCCAGACGAATTACGCCGCACGGCTGCTCAAGACCGAGTCGCACGCTTCATCACTCGCCGCGACGGTCGCCTATGGCCTGCCGTCGCTGACCCGAGGATTTCGAGCTGCTTGTGAACCATCACGCTCGCGACTTGGCCAGCCGTCGCCGACACCCCCTGCTGAGAGAGCTGCGCAGCCAACTCTTCGAGCCGAGACCAGTCCTCGGGCTTTAATGGAATCTTCTGGATCTTCGTTGCACCCTCCAGAGACGGACGCCCGCCGGTGGAGCGAACTCTGATTTCTAGCTGCCGCCGCAGTGCGTGCAGGCTGATCGGAGCGCCGTGAACCTCCTCCCGAGGCACGGCCTCGGCGCCGAGTGCCTTGGCGACCGCGTCGGATCCTACCGTACGGAACGCCGCGCCGGAATGACGAATCGCGTTCGCAGGACGGCTCGTGACCTTGAGCTTGCTTCCCATACCTACCTCCCTCCCTCGTCGTACTCCTTGATACGGAAAAACCACGACCCCTCGGGGCCGCTCAGCTCGGCCACGACCACTTCCTGGTCCGTCTCGCGACCGAAGCGGTGGAGGAACTCCTGCCGCAGATCGTGCAGCTCATCAAGGCCAGGCGTCGGAGGTTCCAGACCTGCCCGAAGAGCGTTCAGCGTGGATTGTTCCCGGCGGGAACAGAGCCACAGGCGAAAGCGGGCCGGTCATGGCCATTACGCCGGATTCGCGGAGGCGGTCAACCGGAAGCTGCTCCGTGACCTCGAACGCGGCCTCGGACCGGCCGTGTCTTCGAGCACGCTCGCTACTGTACGCGCCGGCTTTCTAGCGAGTCATGGCCTCATCCACAATGCCCGCCACACACTGCTCTTGGCTCTCCGGCCAGATTCTGCAACTCTTACCATCGGCGAATCCGACGCCCGTCTGCAGCAGTTACTCCCACCGGCTCCCACGTCGCTATGGGAGCAGCAACGTTTTCCGGTTGACTGTGCCGCCCCAACGAGGGTTTTCAATCCACCGGGATTCAAGCGCGAGACGTTGTCGCCCTCATTACGGAAACGTCACAAGGTACCCGGATAGCGTCGCGAAGAAAAGCGCGTCCCCCGTAGAGGTGTTCCTCAAGAAGTTGAACCGGACCGTCGTTCCGGGATCACCGTAGATCTGGACCGCATGATTCGCCACGAATGTGTGACCGGTGGTCCCACCGCTGGATTGCTCGATGAGCAGGAGCGGATGGCTGCTGCTCCTGCATGCGCGCGAGCCCCGAGAGGTGCTCGATTACGAGCCGCTTGCCCACCGGTACGGTGAAGGTCCCGGTCTGCGCGAATGAGTCGCCATCGGCAAGCGTGGCGGTAAAGAGTACCTGGATGGCGTCCTTCGCGTTCACGACTTTGACGGGGACCGAGACCTGAGCGTGTGCGGGAACCGCCGCGACTGCCAGCATCAGGGGCACGCCGAGGACAATGACTCGCGCGATGACTGACATGGACATCCTCCTTTGGGACTGGAGTAGGTGACGACTTACTGCCTCCTATCGCAGCCTTGAACGAACCGAGCAAGAGCGTAGGAATAAACACACTCTATCGGTACAGGGCGACAGGCGGCGCAGCTTCGCTGTCATGCTTCCGCCTAGATACAGCGTCGACAAGAGGCCCGTCAAGGGATGATTTCTGAAGGCGTCGGTAGCCACGGTTGCTCGTCATTGCCGCACCCTGTTGTCCTTCGCCAAAACTTCGCCGGCGGGCAAGTGGGTGAACTGTCAGCTCTGATCCGGCGACAATCGCAGCTCGATGATCACCCTACTGCTCCACCTGCTTCGCCTCTTCCCGTTCCTCTGCGGCGGCCACCGCCAGCTCGCCCTGGAAAACCTCGCCTTGCACCAGCAGCTCGCCGTGTACAA
>Ga0209159_1000198_pt1 | contig 58041 bp, 50 predicted proteins | sample GraSoiAngelo_144_FD_185901 | JGI IMG/M metagenome (GOLD analysis project Ga0209159, IMG submission 185901) | Grasslands soil microbial communities from the Angelo Coastal Reserve, California, USA - 14_1009_02_40cm (SPAdes) (version 2) | ecosystem: Environmental > Terrestrial > Soil > Grasslands ...
CGTGCAGCTCCTCGAAGAGCCGCATGATCTCCTCGCCCGTGGCGGAGTCGAGGTTTCCGGTCGGCTCGTCGGCGAGCAGGATCGAGGGCTCGTTCACGAGCGCGCGCGCGATCGCCACGCGCTGGCGCTGGCCGCCCGACAGCTCATTCGGGCGGTGTTCCATGCGATCGCCCAGCCCTACGCGCTCCAGTGCCCGAGCCGCCTGGGCGCGCCGCGCCTGGGCGGCCTTGCCGGCGTAGATGAGCGGCAGCTCGACGTTGTGCAGCGCGTTGGCCCGCGGCAGCAGGTTGAAGGTCTGGAACACGAATCCGATCTCTTTGTTGCGGATGCGGGCCAATTCGTCGTCCGACAAATCGCTCACCTTCTGGCCGTTGAGCCAGTACTCCCCCCCCGTCGGGGTGTCGAGGCAGCCGATCAGGTTCATCAGGGTGGACTTGCCGGATCCGGACGGGCCCATGATGGCCACGAACTCGTTGCGCCGGATCTGGAAGTCGACGCCCCGCAGCGCGCGCACCACTTCGCCGCCCATGTCGTAGTCGCGCGCGAGCTTGTGGGTCAGGATCACGATGTCCGGCAGCGGCGTGTCGCCGGTGCGGAACGTCATCTCCTGGGTGCCGGTCACAGGGCGTGCCCCACGAGCGCCTCGAGCTGGGCTCGCGCGATGAGGTAGTTGTAGCGCGCCTGCACCAGGTTCACCTGGGCCTGCGTCAGGTTCGCCTCCGAGGTGAGCAGGTCGAGGATCGTCGCCGCGCCGACTCGGTAGCGCTCCTGCACGACGCGGAGGTCCTCGGTCGCGGCGTCGACGTTGGTCCCGGCAATCCCGATCTGCTCGTACGCGGTGAGCAGCGCGGCGCGCTGCTGTATGAGCTGGGCGTTGGTCTGGCGCCGCGTGTCCGCTGCACGCGCGTCGGCCACGTCGCGGGCCACGCTTGCCGCAACCTGCGATTGCTCCCGCTGGAAGCCGTTGAACAGCGTCCACGAGAGGCCAAACCGCCACGAGAACGTCTCCGGATACCCGGTGAACAGCGGCAAGGTCGGCGTGCCCGTGCCCGTCCGGCTGTTACTGTACGAGACGATCAGGGACGGCCAGTATTGCGCACGGGCGCTCCACACCAGGGCCCGCGCCGCGCGCGCCTGCGCGTCCGCCTGCTTCACTTGTGGTGCGGATTCGAGCGGCGCCGCGCGCAGCGCCGCCGTGTCGGGGAGGCCGGGGAACGCCGTGTCCGGGACGGCGCGCACCGACTGGTCCACACCGATCTGCCGGCCAAGGCTCGCCTGGCCGCTCGCCAGGTTGGCCTTCGCCTGCAACAGCTGCAGGCGCGCGTTACCCAGGTCGACCGTGGAGCGCAGTGTGTCCGAACGGGTCGCCGAGCCCGCGCGCAGCTTGTCCACCGAGATCTTGAGCTGCTGCTCGGCACGCTTCACCTGCGCCTCCGCCACCCGCACCAGCTCCTCGTCCGCGAGCGCCGTGTAAAACGCCTGCTGAGTCGCGAGCGTCGTCTGGTAGCGCTGGTTCACCACTTCGGCGCCGGCGGCGTCCTGAGTCGCACCCGTGGCGCGTAGGTTTGCGAGCCGGCGGAACCCGTCGAACAGCTCGAGGCTCGCCGACAGGCCGCCCGAGTACGAATAGCCCGGTGGCAAACGCAGCGTGCTATTCGGGTCGAAGCGGTCCTGGTTGCTGCGCGACGCCGAGGCGCTGGTACTCATCGTCGGCAGGAACGCCCCCCAGGCGGATCGACCGCTCGCGCCGGCGTTGCGTGCGTCCCCCAGCGACTGGACCATCGCCGGCTGCACCTGGAGCGCCCGCCGCACGGCCTCCGCCAGCGTCACTTCCAGCTGCTGGGCTGCCAGGGCGGCTGGGAGGGACGCGCCCAGCGCCAGTGCAGCGACAACGGCCACGGCGTGCTGCCGCGCGTCTCTCATCGCTTCTTCCCAACCGAATCGGTCTTCTCCCTCTGATGCCGATGCCGGGCCATATGGTCGCGGTACTTCGCCTGCTGGTCCGGGGAGAGCTGCGCCGCGACCTCCGAGTCCATCGCAGCGCGCATCGAGTCGAAGCGCGGGCGAACCGTATCCCACACCGCAGTCATGCGAGTCCAGTGGCGCTGCAGAATGGCGTGGACGGAGTCGCGCTGCGGCGGCGTCAAGCCCAGCTCGTCGTTCAATTCGGCCATCAGCCGGTCGACGCCGCGGGCGCGCTCGGGCGCGCCGCCGTAGGCTGCGCGGACCCAGAGGGCCCGGCCGCCCACGCCGACCACGATTCCCGCGGCGAAGGTCGCGACGAGCAGCAGCGTCGCCCACGCGGTAGAACGGTTCAACATCTCGCAACTTCCTTTCTAGTTGCCCAGCACGGAGGCCAGGACCACTTCGACCACCGGCATCTGCGGTGCGATCAGCGCCTCCGCGACCGACGGCCGCGCGGAGGCCGCCGTGGCGCGTCCGACGAGGTACCCCGCCGCGAGCGAGACGAGCACCGCCGCGGCGACGCCCACCCGCGCCCAGCGGGCCAGCACCGCGTCCCACGAGGCAGTGGGGCGCAGGTCGTCGACTCGGGCCAGCAGACGCGTGACGAACGCGGCGTGGCCCCCCTCTCCGCCCTCCCCCTCCGGCTCGAGCGCCCGCCGCAAGGCGGCGCCCAGCGCCGGATCGGGCCGGTGATCGAACGGCAGCGGTTCCTGCGTCATCCGTCCTCCTTCCAGTCCGCCAGCAAGACGCGCAACCGGCGGCGCGCGTGGAACACCTCCGAGCGCACGGTCCCCTCGGGGATGCCCAGGATCCGGGCGATCTCGGCGTGTGAGTAGCCTTCCACGTCGAACAGCACGACCGCCAGGCGGCGCCGCTCCGACAGCTCGGCGAGCGCTCCCCGCAGCCGCTCGGCCAGGGCGCGTTGCTCGGCAGCCGCATCGGGACGCGTGCCGCCCGCCACCAGCGCGGGATCGAGCGACTCGGCGCGGCGCACCTTGCGTCGCCGCCGCCGGTCGGTCGCCGCGTTCGCTACGATGCGCAGGAGCCACGGCCCGAACGGTCGGCGGGGATCATACTGGTCGAGCTTCACGAGGGCCGAGAGCAGCGCGTCCTGTGCCGCGTCGTCGGCGTCGTCCGGGTCTCCCAGCACGGCCCGCGCCACCCGTCGCGCCACGCCCGCGTATCGCTCCGCCAGTACGCCGAAGGCGGTCCGATCCCCAGCCCGGACACGAGCGACGAGGGCGGCTTCGTCCTGCTCGGGTATACGCGCAGCGGGGTCCGGGGGTTGGGAATCAGGCTTCATCGGGACCTTGCCGCGACCGACGCCGCTGCCCAAAGACGTACAGGGCGAAGCCGAGCGCGAGCGAGAACGCGCCCGCCGCGAGCGTGATGCTCATCACCCTCGGGAACGTGAGCAGCAGGGCGCCGATTCCGGCGAAGGTGAGCGCCCCCGCTGCGGCGATGGAGCGCCGCAAGCCTCCCGCCACACGTCGTAGTGCGACGACGGCCACGGTGCCGAGCTCGTACCCCGAGCGCTTGTGGGCCGCGTCGGCGCCTTGCGGCAGTGCGTCCGCGGCTGCGGGCGTGCCGACGAGCCGCGGTGGCAAGCGCAGGCGGCGCGGCTCCAACACGATCTCGCGGCTGGAGGCGAGGTCGCGGCGGAACTGAGCCGCCAGCTCTTCCGCGAGCTCTTCACACTCCGCCACCAGATCGAGCTCGTAGTTGGTGAGCAAGCTCGACACGTTGAGGTTGGTCGAGCCGACGCGAGCCCAGCGCCGGTCCACGAGCATGGTCTTGGCGTGGACCATCGGGCCCTGATACTCGAAGATGCGCACGCCCGCACGCAGCAGCTCGCGGTAGCCGATGCGGGTGAAGTTGCGCAGCACCGGCAGGTCGCTCGTGCCGGGGACGAGAATGCGGACGTCGACGCCTCCCTTCGCGGCGTCGAGCAGGCCGGCGTAGAGCGGCGCCGGCGCGATCAAGTACGCGTCCGTGATCCACAGTCGCTCCGCCGCGCTGGCGGCGAGCAGCTCCACCGTGCGGTACACCCGCGCGCGGCGCGGTGCCCCTTCCACGACGCGCACGGTGGAGCTGCCGCACGGCGCCGGGTCGGCGGTGAGCTCGCCGGCCGGGAGCGGCTCGCCGACACGGCCCCAGATCCGGCCGAACGCCCGGTCCAACGCAGCGGCTGCGGGGCCGCACACGTGGACCATCGTGTCGCGCCAGGGGCGGCGCCGCCGCGCGGGATCGCCCGCCCACTCATCGCCGATGCACAGCCCGCCGACCATCGCGTGGATGCCGTCGGTGACCAGCAGCTTGCGGTGGTCGCGCTGAATGAATTGCAACGGATACCGCGAGACAATCGGGTGGAACGCGCGCACCTCGGCCCCCGCCTGTGCCAGCCCGCGCCAGTAGCCGCGCGAGGTGCCGAGCGAGCCGAACGCGTCGTACAACACGCGCACGGACACCCCCGCCCGCGCGCGCTCGGCGAGGGCGCCGGCGAAGCGTCGCCCGGTGCGGTCGTCCCGAATGATGTAGTTCTCGAAGTGGATCCAACGGCCCGCCCCGGCAATGAGTTCGAGCATCACCTCGAGCGCGCGGGGGCTGTCGGGATGATGCTCGAGCCGGTTGCCGCCGACCGCGCGCGCACCCGCGGCGCGGTCGATCGCGAGGCCAAGCGCGTCGGGCGCCTGGTCGGCGACGGGGCGGCCCGCGACGCGGGAGGCCGGAGCCCTCACCCCACCGACGCCACCGGCGGCGTCCCCCCCGCTCCCCCCGTCCCCCCGCCGAGGCCGAGGGCCTGCTCCACGGGGCGGAGCGCCTGGATCACGAACGCGATGTGCTCGTCGAGCGGGACGCCCAGCTCGTCCGCTCCCTGCCGCACCTCGTCACGGTTCACGCCACGCGCGAACGCTTTGTCCTTGAGCTTCTTCTTCACCGAGGACACCTCCAGGTCCGCAAAGCTGCGCGACGGACGGACCAGCGCACACGCCACGAGAAACCCGCACAGCTCGTCCACGCCGAACAGGGTCTTGGCGAGCGGCGTGTCGCGGGGCACGCCGGAATAGGTCGCGTGACCGAGAATCGCGCGGCACAGCGCGTCGGGGAGGCCCCGCTCGCGCAGCAGCCGGCCGCCCCAGGCGGGATGGCCCTCGGTCGGCGAGTGCTCGCTGTTCGGGAACTTCTCGTAGTCGAAATCGTGCAGCAGACCCACGATGCCCCATGTCTCCGGGTCCGCTCCCGATTTGGATGCGTACGCGCGCATCGCCGCCTCGACCGCGAGCATGTGCTGGCGGAGCGAAGGAGACAGCGTGTGCTCTTGCATGAGCTGCAGCGCTTCGTCGCGCGTCACATCAACCCGGAGCCCGGTTCGAGTTCCACATTCCACCGTTCCGCCCACAGCTCGGCCATGAGAATAGGCCACAGCTTGCGGGCGTTGTTGCGGCTGCCGGCGCGGTGCTCGGCGAGCAAACGCGCCGTCGGGGCGGCCGGATACAGCCGGGGCGCGGCGAGATACCGATCCGCCAGCGGCGCGAGCCCCGCATTGAGCCACCGCGCCACGGGCACTGACAACCCCCGCTTGCGCCGCCGGATCACGTCGCCCGGCACCAGCCCGCGTGCCGCTTCCTTTAATATCGCCTTGGTGCTGAGGCCTCGCACCTTCAGCGTGGCGGACGCCGGGAGCACGAGCTCCAAGATCTCGCGGTCGAGGTACGGGGCGCGCGCCTCAAGCGACGCCAGCATGGTACCGCGGTCGACCTTCACGAGCAGGTTGTCGGGCAGGTAGGAGAGAAAGTCGAGCCACAGCAGGCGGTTGAGCGACGGATCAGAGGGAAACGGATCCAGCAGGGCAGTCGCCCACGCGAGCGCGCGCGAGTCCGGTCCCAGCGCGCCGAACCACGTGAGGTGACGCTCGAGGGGCGGGAGGTCCGCGGCAGCGACGAGCTGCTTCAGCATGAATTCGATCGTGACTTTCCCCGTCGACGTCGGCAGGTGGTTCACCAGCCAGCGCAACACCGTTCGTCCGGGCGGGGGAACCCGGCGGTACAGCCCGGCCGCCTTATGGCCCAGGTAGGTCGGGTAGCCGCCGAACAGCTCGTCTGCCCCCTCGCCCGACAATACGACCTTCACGTGCTCCCGTGCCGCCTCGGCGAGGAGATAGGTCGGCAGGATCGCCGGGTCGCCGATCGGCTCGGCGAGCCCGCGCGTGACTGCGGCGAAGGCGCGCTCCAGCGCCGCCCCGTCCGCGGTGACGACATGATGGTTGGTGCGGATGTGGTGCGTCACCGCTTCGGCGTTCGCACTCTCGTCGTACCCGGGCTCGAGGAAGCGTACGGCATACGTGTGGATCTGCGCGCCGGACATCACACGGGCGGCACCGGCCGCGAGCAGCGATGAGTCGAGCCCCCCGCTCGTGAACACGCCGACCGGCACGTCGGACATGAGCTCTCGCTCGACCGCCCGCAGCAACGCGGCGCGCAGCGTAGGGGCGTCGAGGCGCGACGGGCGCGCCGCTGCCGCTGCCGCGTCCCAGTAGCATCGCAGCGTCACCCCCACCCGGTCGGCGACCAGGAGGTGCGCCGGCGCCAGCTTGGCAATGCCGGTGAGCATGGTGTACGGGGCGGGGACGTATCCGAGCGCGGCATACAGCCCCGCCGCGACGGGGTTCACGCGCCGCGGCTGGTCGGGGAAGACCAGCAGTGCCTGGATCTCCGAGGCGAAGCGCAGCTCCCCGTCGACCTGCGCCCAGAACAGCGGCTTCTCGCCGGCGCGGTCGCGCGCGAGCACCAGGCGCCGCAGCTGGTCGTCCCAGACGGCGAGCCCGAACATCCCCTCGAGCCGCCCCACCGCGTCCGGCCCGACGCGCTCGTACAACGGCACGATCGTCTCGATGTCGCCCGTGGAGCGGAACGGGTAGCCCGCCTGCGTGAACTCCCGGCGCAGCGCGGGCGCGTTGTAGATCTCGCCGTTGCACACCATCCACACGGAGCGGTTCGGGCTGAGAAACGGCTGATCGCCGGTCGTCAAGTCCATGATCGCGAGGCGGCGCGCCCCGATGCGGGCGCAATCGTGGCCGACGATCTGCTCGCCGTCGGGTCCGCGATGCGCGAGCGCCGCCGCCATCGCGGGGAGACAGTCGGCATGCTTGAGCGGCGCGCCGCGCAGCGACACGGCGCCGAAGATTCCGCACATTACCTCACCCGCCGTCCCCCCCACGTCGTGGAGGTGGTGGAGGTTGTGGAGGTGGTGGGGGTCGGGGAGGTTGGCAGGGCCCGTACGCCGCGTAGCGGCCATCGTCGGCGACCAGCGGCAATGCGGCGAGCTCGGCCCGTGCCTCGCGATTCGCGACGGTCGTGACGAACACCGTGGGAATGGGGCAGTGAGCGAGCGCCTCGCGCCAGTATCCTTCGGGCAAGAGCGGCGAGCCGGGCACGTCCCGGTAGCGGTCCTGGTAGTCGGCGATGTAGTTGCTCGTGAGCTCCGCACCCGTCGTCGTCGACACGGCCACGGGTCGTCCGAGGTAGAAGGCCAGCGACGGCGGGTACGCCAGTATGCCCAGGACGGCGCTCGCGGTGCCGGACCTGCTCGCCTCGCCGAGCGCAGCGGCGGTGGCGCGCGCCAGCGCGGCCGACGAGCGGTCATCGCCAACGGCGGCGAGCAGGCGGCCGCTCGCGAGCGGGACGGCCATCACCACCATGGCGTATCCGACAATCGCCGCGCGCGGCCGCCGGCGTAGAGCGCCGACCGCGACGAGGGCGGCGGAGGCGAACAGCACCAGGCCGAGGACGAGCGCCGTCGGGGGGATGGCCGCTTTCTCGGCCGGGGTCAGGTCGATCGGGGCGGGTAACCAGTGAGTGAGGGCGACGAGCGCGCTGCCCGTCACCAGCGCGAGGGCGGTGTAGACGCGCCCCCCCGCTCCCCCCGCCTCCCCCGCCGCCATTACGTTGCGCGCTGCCGCGAGCGCGAATGCCGGCATCAGCGGCAGGACGTACTGCGGCAGTTTCGACTGATTGAGCGTGAAAAAAGCGAGCGGCACGATCACCCAGCTCGCGAGCAGCAACGGCTCACGCGCCTCGGGCGCGCGGCGCGCGAGCCAGGTCGCCCGCCCGCCCCGCACGCGCGCCAGCGCCGGGACGATCCAGGGGAACGCGGCCACGGGGACGATCGGGAAGTAGTACCAGAAGGGGGCGGTGCGGTGGAAGCTGCCCGTGGCCATCCGCTGGAGCGTCTCGCGCACGAACACATAGTACGGGAACGCGGGGACGCGGGTCGAGACGGCGATGAACCACGGCAGTGCGATCAGGGCGAAGACACCGACGGCGCGCCGCGGAAACAGCGAGCGCACCGCCTCCCTCCCCCCAGTCGCGAGCGCGTAGGGGATCACGACGAGCAGAGGGAGCACGATCGCGATCGGCCCCTTCGTCAGCGCGCCGGCGCCGATCGCCGCCCACGCGACGATGTGGCGCTCTTCGAAGAAGCCGAGCACGGCCGCGGTAGTGCAGAGCGTGAGCGTGCTGTCGAAGATCGCGGTGCGCGCGTACACCAACGGGAGCAGCATGGTGGCGTAGGCGATGCCGGCGAGCCAGCCCGCGTCCGAACCCCAGCGCCGCCGGGCGAAGCCGAGCAGGAGGGCGATGGTCGCGAGCGTCGCTGCGTAGGCGGGCAGGCGCGCCGCCGTCTCCGTGGGCCCGAGCAGCTCCATCAGCGCGGCAGCGGCGGCGAAGTAGACGATTGGCTTGTCGAGATACGGAAGCCCATCCAGGTGCGGCACGAGATAGTCGTTCGTCTGCGCCATCTCCCGCGCCACTTCGGCATTGCGGCCTTCATCGGGATCGAGCAGGCGGTACCCGTCGAGGTTCCAGCCGAGCGCTACCGCCGCGAGGAAGAGGAGCAACCGCAGGTCCGTGTACGGCCGGCTGGGCACCAGTGCCGCGCTCAATGCAGCGATTGACCGCCGGCCGGCTGAGCGGGCAGTTGCGACACCGTCACGGGCACCGACGTCTTCCGCTCCGCGTCGACCGTGATCTCGAAGCGATACGGCCCCGGATGCGGAAACGGCACGTCGAACACCAGAATGGCACCGGCCTCGATCTCGGTCACTCCCGCCGGCGGCTCAGCAAAGGTGACGTTGCCGTTGCCCCCGAGGATCTCCGTGTCCTGCTCGTCGAGCAGCCGGATCTGCACGTGATGCTCGCCCACCTCGGTCCGCTTCCCCTTGAGCCGCAGCACGAGGTGGAGGCGTGGGTGCATGGCGGGGAACTGCTGCACCCAGATGTGCTGGAAAATGCCGAGGACGGAGAGCTTTCCCGCCTGATCGACGAGCGCGTAGTCCGCGATGACGGCGAAGTCGAGGTGCAAAACTAGCGCTTCGCCAACGGAACCGACGCCCGCGTCCGCTCCCACGCGAGCGTCAACAGACCGCTCTGCCCGTCGCTCTGTGGCTCGATCGCGATCGTGAACTGCTCCACCGGCTGCGCCAGCCGCTCGACCTTCATGTCGAGTCGGGCGAAGTCGTGCTTCGCGTCATACTGGGTGCCCCACTGTCCCGTGTTGTTGTTGACGATGAGCTTCCATCCGTCCGGGGAGGGGACCGTCCACAGGCTGTACTTGCCCGCTGGGACGGGGGTGCCGGCGATCACGAGGTCCGCACTGGCCTCGAGCACGGTGGCTTCGTTCGCGCCGGTGCGCCACACCTTGTTCCAGGGCACGACGTTACCAAAGATCGCGCGGCCCCGCATCGAGGGGCGACTGTAGCGGACGGCGAGAGTGGCGCCTGCCAGCGTGGCGCGCACCGAGTCCGCAGGGGAGAGCGTGCCGAGCGACCGCGCGGCGAACTCCTTGGCGAGCGCGCCGAGGTCCAACTTCCCCCGGACGCGCTCGACCGTCACCTGCATCGTGGTGCCGATACCACTGAGCCCGAGCAGGGTGCCGTGCGCGTCGACGCGCAGCCGCAACGGGCCGAGCGGGCCGAAGCTCATGGTCATCGAATCGCGGCCTAGCCGGTTGACCTCGACGGGCCACGGCTCGGTGTCGCCCAAGTTCAGCAGGGCGGCGGTGTAGCGCTCGCCCCCAGCGGCGCGCGCGCGGCGGGTGATCTCCTCCAACAGGGCGTAGTTCTGGAAGTACCACGGCACGGTGCCTGGGGCGACCTTGACCCGTCGGTGGAGGGTCGAGTCGCCGTCCGGCACGGCGGAAACCGCGGTGTCGCCGGCGAGCTCGACCGTGGCCTTCGTCTCAGCGGGTCCCGGCCCGCCGGAGACATTGTGCTCGACGAGCTCGAACCGCTCGATCGCCCCGCCCCGGCCGAAGGTCGCGGAGAAAATGCGGTGCACGGTGCGCGGCGCGCGCACGACCTGCTCGCCCTCGAGCCGGCCGGCGCTGCGGGTGTACTGCTCGAGCGCCAGCGTGTCGGTTCCGAGGCGCACGATGAAGGCGCCGGTCTGCCCCGCGAGGGCCGGGGCAGCGACGATACAAGCGATGAGCAGGCAGGACGCTGTGCGGGTCATGAGCTGTCTCCCAGTGGGGTCAGGTCACTCGAATCGACTTGACTTCATCGTTCTGTGCAATCTTGTTGACCACGTCCATGCCCTTGGTGACCTGTCCAAAAACGGTGTGGACTCCATCGAGATGGCGTTGGGGGGCGTGACAGATGAAGAATTGGCTGCCCCCGGTGTCCTTGCCGGCGTGGGCCATGGAGAGCGTCCCCGCGACGTGCTTGTGGACGTTCTTGTGGGTCTCGCACTTGATCGTGTACCCCGGGCCGCCGGTGCCGACCCCTCCCTTCCCACTCTTCGAGTAGGGATCACCACCCTGGATCATGAAGTTGGGGATCACGCGGTGGAACTTGGTGCCGTCATAGAAGCTCGAGTTGGCGAGCTTCTCGAAGTTCGCGACCGTAGCGGGCACCTCGTCGCCGAACAGCTCCAGCTCGATGGTGCCTTTCACGGTCTCGACGATGGCCTTCTTGTTCGGCATCTGGTCTCCCAGGCTAGATGAGAAGTTTCCTCAGGTCGTCGGGGGCCGCAACGGGGAGGGCACACGTCGTGCCGACGCACACGGTGGCGGCGGGCTGCGCCGCGGTCTTCCGGATCACGACCTTGCGCGGCCGGTATGTCTGCAGCGCGAGCAGGTGCATGGTGCAGGCCGGACCCTCGCCCCGCGGGCCCGCCACGTCGATCCGGGTGACCGCGTTCAGCGCCCAGTCGATCGCGCGGAGCAGGGTAGCGCCGTACAGCGAAAGCTGGGGTGCGGCGCCCGCGAACGTGGCGAGCTGGCGGTCGAGCAGGCGGCGCCACTCCCGATCGTCGGTGATCGCCGCCAGGCGCGCGAGCACCAACGCGGCGACGCCGTTCGCCGACGGAGTCGGCGCGTCCTGGATCGGCTTCGCCGGCGTCGCGAGGTAGGCGGCGCCGGTGCGACCCCGGGCGACGTCGAAGAACCCGCCGGTCGCCTCGTCCCAGTGGACGCGGCCGCAATGGTGCGCGACCGCGAGGGCGCGGGTGAGCCAGGCGTCGTCTCCCGTGGCCTCGTAGGCGTCGAGGAAGGCCGCGGCCGCCTGGACGTTGTCGTCCAACAGGCCGTGCGGCTCCGGCCGGCCGATCACGTGGGCCATGCCGCGCGCGTCGTCCCAGGCTTCTGCCCAGATCCGACTCAGCACCTTCAGCGCGAGCGTGTTGCACTCGGGGCGGTCCAGTACCGCGCCCGCCTGGAGGAACGCCGCAGCCATCATGGCGTTCCAGTTGACGTATGGCGTCGTATCGACGTAGGGAGCCTTGCGCCGGCCGCGGGCCGCCTTGAGCTTGCCGAGCGCCTCTCGCAGCACCCGCCACTCCGCGGCGTCGGCCGGATCCTGCTTCCACCACAGCACGTTCTTCTCATGGTCGTGCTGCATCTCGCCGGGCACCGCGACGTCGAACACGCGTCGGGCAACCTGGAACGCCTCATCCGGCAGCGCCTCTCGCAGTTCGTCGGGCGTCCATGTCCAGTAGTCGCCGTCGTCGCCGAACTCAACGTCCGCGTCCTGCGACGTGTAGAACGCGCCGTGGGCGTGATCCGACAGCGTCTCCAGCACCCAGGTCACGATCCCCTGCGCCACGTCCCGGAAGAGCGGCGTCCCGTAAGCGGCATAGCCGTTCAGGTAGGCACGCAGCAGCTCGGAGTTGTCGTAAGACATCTTCTCAAAGTGCGGCACGATCCAGCGCTCGTCCACCGAGTAGCGGTGGAACCCGCCGCCCACATGATCGCGGATGCCGCCCCGCGCCATCCCGGTGAGGCTCTTCTCGACCACCTCGCGCATCCAGCCCTCGCGCGTGTCGTGCCAGCGGGCGAGCAGGAAATCGCAGCCCGCGGGGTGAGGAAACTTGGGCGCGGTCCCGAAGCCGCCGTAGCGGATATCGAAGAGGCGGGCCAGCTGGCCGGCTGCCTCATCGAGAATGGCCGGCGTGACTTGCCCGGCCTTCGCCTCGTCCAGAGACTCCGTGACCTGCTGGCGGATCGCCTTGGCGCTTTTCGACACACGCGCGCGGTCTCGCCGGTACAGCTCGGCGACCTGCTTCAGGACCGAAATGAAGCCGGGGCGCCCGTAGTGGTTGTCTTCCGGCGGGAAGTACGTCCCCCCGAAGAACACCTCGCCTTCGGGGGTGAGGAACGCGGTGAGCGGCCAGCCGCCCTGGCCGGTGAGCGCCTGGACGGCGCGCTGGTAGCGCGCGTCCACGTCGGGGCGCTCGTCGCGGTCGACCTTGACGCACACGAAGTCACGATTGAGCAGCCCGGCGACCTCGGGATCGTCGTACGACTCGCCGTCCATCACGTGGCACCAGTGGCACCACACCGCGCCGATGTCGAGGAGGACCGGCTTGTCCTCGGCTCGGGCGCGCTGGAACACCGCCTCGCCCCATGGGTGCCAGTGCACCGGCTGGTGGGCGGCGGACTTCAAATAGGCGGAGGGTTCGGAGGCGAGGAGATTGGACATGACGACCAAATGTACTCCCCCGCGCTACGCGGCTGAAGCCGCGGCTCGGCCCTGCCGCTGAAGCGGCGTCAGTTTACTGACAGACGCCGAGCCGCGAGTTCACTCGCGACCACCGCCGAACTCGAGGTACCTCACCACGGTTCTGGTGAGCAATTCCGCCCCGATCGCCAGCGCTTCCTCATCGATGTCGAACGTCGGGCTGTGATGGGGGGACGCCGGCGTCCCGGGAGGTGCCGAGCCGACGAACGCGAACGTGCCAGGGACCTTCGCGAGGAAGAACGACATGTCCTCTCCGCCCATCGTACGAACGCCGTCAATCACACGCTCGGGCCCGACGATGTCTCGTGCTACGCCGTGCATCAGCTGCGTCATCCGCTCGTCATTGACGAGGGGCGCGGTGAGCCGCCGGTAGCGGACCTCCGCCGTGGCGCCGAAGGCGGCCGCGATGCCCTGGGTCGTCTGCTCCACCAGCCGCGGTGCGTGCTCGAAGAACTGCCCGCCGAAAGTGCGTACTGTGCCGCGCAGCTCCGCGCGGCCGGGAATCACATTGAACGCGTGGCCAGCGTTCAGCTGGGTCACCGAGACGACGCCCTCCTCGAACGGATTGCGGCGGCGGCTGACGAGGCTCTGCAGTCCGGTCACGATGTGCGCCGCGATCAGCACCGGATCGGTCGTCTGGTGCGGCGCCGCCGCGTGGCCGCCGCGGCCGAGGATCGTGATCTCGAACTCGTCTACCGACGCCATGACGGCACCCGGCATGACGCCGATCGTTCCCGTCGGCAGGTCGTTCCAGAGATGAATGCCGAAGGCGGCGTCGACCGTGGGGCGGTCCAGCGCGCCGTCCCGGATCATGGCTTCGGCGCCGTAGGAGATTTCTTCGGCGGGCTGGAAGGCGAGCTTCAGAGATCCCGGCAGGTACGCGGCGTGCAGCCGCCGCGCCACCTCCAGGCCGATGGCCACGTGCCCGTCGTGCCCGCACGCGTGCATGCGACCCGGATGCTGCGAGCGATAGGGGACGTCGTTCGCTTCTTCGACGGGGAGCGCGTCCATGTCGGCGCGGAGCAGGACGCATCGGCCCGCGGCGCCGTCCCGCTGCGCCAGGACGCCCGTCTTGCCCACGCCCGTTCTCACCGCGTAGCCGAGCTGCTCCAGCCGCTCCGCGATGAGCTTGCTCGTCCGCTGCTCCTCGAAGCCAAGCTCGGGGTGCTGGTGGAGTTCGCGGCGGGTGGCGACGAGCTGGGCGCGGTCGATTGGGGGCACCTTCACGGTCACACTCGCGAGCTGGGGCACCAGCGATGCACCACGCACTCCTCACATTTCGGCCGGCGGGCGATGCACACGCGGCGCCCGTGCTGGATGAGCGTGTGGGAGAACCAGGTCCACTTGGCCCGCGGGACGAGCGCCATCAAGTCGCGCTCGATCTTCACGGGGTCGTGCTCGTGCGTGAGGCCGAGCAGCGTCGAGAGGCGCTGCACGTGGGTGTCCACCACCACGCCTTCGTTCTTTCCGAAGGCGGTGCCGAGCACCACGTTGGCGGTCTTGCGGCCCACTCCGGGGAGCTGCACCAGCTGCTCCATGGTGGCGGGCACCGCCCCGCCGTGCCGCTCCACCAGCGCGTGCGCCATACCGAGGATCGACTTCGTCTTGTTGCGGAAGAATCCGGTGCTGTGGATCTCCTGCTGGAAGAGGGCGGGGTCCGCGGCGGCGTAATCCCGCGCGGTGCGGTACTTCGTGAACAGCGCCGGGGTCACCAGGTTCACGCGCGCGTCGGTGGACTGCGCCGAGAGGATCGTGGCGACGAGCAGCTCGAGCGGGTTGCGGTGGTCCAGCGCGCAGGTCGCATCGGGGTAGGCCTGCTCGAGACGGGCGATGATCTTCTTCAGCCGCGCCCGGAGCCGCACGGGGGTCTCGGTCGGCCGGCGCTTCCTGGCTCGTGTCTTTGTCGGCATCCGAGCGCTGAAGCTAACCCCTCAGCGGTGGGGCAGGAATCCGTCCAGCGCCCGCACAAAGTCTTCCGTCGCCTCCACGTGGGGCGCGTGCCCGGTCGCCAGCTCGATGACACCGGTGTCGAGCAGGGCGGCCGTCTCCCGCGCGGATTCGATCGGCATGGGGTCGAACACCCCGTGGACGACCAGGGCGCGCGGGGCCTTGCCCTTCGGAAACGTGTTGCGAAGCCGATCCCGCAGATCGTAGTCGCCCAAGCTCTGCCACACCGCCTGTTGCGTCCGGGCCGTGACGCGGAACGGGGTCATCTCCGTGGCGCGGCTCGGGTCGCGGAAGTAGCCCGCGACGGATAGCGCGAACGCGAGGCGGCGATACTTTTCGGGGTCGCGCTGCGCGAGCCCGGAGGCGGTCAGCTCGGCGCGTGCGCGCGCGATCCACGGGTCAGCCATGCGGGCGGCGAGGCGGCGCTCGAATTGCTCGCGCCACCGCGCGGTCAGAGGTGCCGGAGCGACGAGCGCCAGTCGCCCCACACGCTCGGGGTGCTCCAAGGCGTACAGCACGGCGAGCAAGCCGCCCCAGGAGTAGCCGAGCAGGGTGAGGTGGTCGATGGTCCAGTGCTTGCGGAGGGCTTCGAGGTCGGCGACGTGCTCCTGCCAGCCGACCGGCGTCTCGCGGGGGACCGGGGACCGTCCGCCGCCCCGCTGGTCGTAGAACAGCAGGGCGCGGCCGCGGGCCAACCGGTCGTATTGCGGCAGGAGGTAGTCGTGGTGAGCGCCGGGGCCGCCGTGCAGCACGACCACCGGGGACCCGCTCCCCACACGCCGGGTGTACAGGCGGACGCCGCTCGCGTCGACCAGCGCGTCGGCCGCCCCGGTTGGCTCGGTGCCGGTCATGGAGTCACAAGTTACACGGTCATGAAACCGCTGCGTCTTCCGCCCGCCCTGACGCCGCCGGCGATCCGGCGACTCGGGCTCGCCGACGTCGCGATCCTCTGCCTGCTGGGGGGGGCGATCGCGGCGGTGGTCGCGTTCGCGCGCGAGTTCGAGGCGCCGCTCCGACAGGTGGTGCAGATCGACCTGCGTCCCAGCGCGCTCCCCCGGTACACGTTGTACTCGCTCGCCCGCGGCGTGATCGCGCTGGCCATCTCGTACGTCTTCGCGCTCGGCTTCGGCTGGGCGGCCGCGAAGTCGCGCGCCGCCGAGCGCCTGCTGTTGCCGATGCTCGACATCCTCCAGAGCATCCCCGTGCTCGGCTTCCTCCCCGGGCTGGTGCTGGGCCTGATGTCGCTCTTCCCCACCCGCAACGTCGGCCTCGAGCTGGCGGCGATCCTGATGATCTTCACGGCTCAGGCGTGGAACCTGGCGTTATCGTTCTATAATTCGCTGAAGAGCCTCCCCGACCCGCTGCGTGACGCCTGCAAGGTGGCGGGGTGGCGGGCGTCGCGGACCTTTTGGCAGCTCGAGGTGCCGGCAGCCGCGCAGGGCCTCGTCTGGAACGGGATGCTCTCGATGGCCGGCGGCTGGTTCTTCCTCATGGTCAACGAAGCGTTTCGTCTGGGGGACCGCGACTTCCGGCTCCCCGGCGTGGGCTCCTACATGAGCGTGGCGCTCGATCAGGGGAACGGACCCGCGATGGCGCTCGCCATCCTCGCGATGGTAGCGATGATCGTGTGCGTGGACCAGCTCCTGTGGCGACCGCTCGTGGTGTGGGTGGAAAAGTTCCGGCTCGACGAGACCGCGGGCGGGGGTGGCGGGGAAGCGCCGGCGACCTCGTGGGTGCTCGAGTTCCTGCGGCACGCTCGGCTGCCGCGGCGCGCCGCGCTGCTGCGGCGGCAAGCGTACCGCACGGCGCTGCGGGCGGCGCGGCCGCTCGAACGCCCGCTCGCTATCGCCCGGCCGGTGATCATGCGCGGGCCGCGCTTCGCGCTCGCGCACCCGGTGGCGCGGTGGGTCGGGGGCTCGCTGCTCGTGGCCGGCGTCGCGCTGGCGGCGGCTGTGGGGGCCTGGCACATCTGGCTGCTGCTGCGGCAGCTCGGCGCGCGCGACTGGGGGACGCTGATCGGGTCGGCGGCCCTCACGTTCGCCCGGGTGATGGGTGCCGTGATCGTGTCCACGGCGTGGGCGCTGCCGGCCGGCATCGTGATCGGCCGCTCGCCGCTACTGGCGCGGCTGCTGCAGCCGGTCATCCAGGTGGTCGCATCGTTCCCGGCGCCCATGCTGTTCCCGCTCGTGGTGTTGCTGTTCGAGCGGGCCGGCGTGGGGCTCGGGCTCGGCGCGGTCGCCCTGATGGTGCTCGCGGGGCAATGGTATATCCTGTTCAACGTCATCTCGGCCGTGGCCGCGATCCCGCAACAGCTCAAAGACGCGGCCACCGCGTTTCAGCTGCCGTGGCGCGCCCGCTGGCGCTCGCTCTACCTGCCGGCGGCGTTCCCGGCGCTCATCACGGGGTGGATCACGGCGGCGGGGGGCGCGTGGAACGGCTCCATCGTCGCCGAATACCTCGAGGCGGGCGGGCGGCTTCGCACCACGGCGGGGCTGGGGAGCCTGATCAGTGACGCCACGGCCCATGCCAATTTTCCGCTGCTGGCGGGAGGAATCGCCTTGATGAGCCTGATGGTGGTCGGCTGGAACCGGTTCGTGTGGCGGGCGCTCGCAGACTGGGCCCAGACCCGCTTCGGGTTCGCGCAATGACGCCGGGCCCGCTGCTGCTCGAGGCGCGGCATGTCACGCAGCGCTTCCGGCTGCCCAACGGACAGGTCATCGAAGCGCTGCGCGACGTGTCGCTCAATGTGTGCGAGCAGGAGGTGGTGGCGCTGGTCGGGCCGTCGGGGTGCGGCAAGAGCACATTGTTGCGCCTGTTCGCCGGCCTGGCACGTCCCGCCGACGGGTCGGTGCTGTACCGCGGGCGCCCGCTCAAGGGCGTGCTCGGCGCCGCGGCGATGGTGTTTCAATCGTTCGCGCTGCTGCCGTGGTTCACGGTGTCAGAGAACGTGGCGATGGGTCTCGAAGCCCGCGGCGTGAACGGCGCGGCCCGCCGGGATGCCGTGGCGCGCGCCATCAACCTCGTTGGCCTCGACGGGTTCGAGCAGGCGTACCCGAAGGAGCTCTCGGGCGGGATGAAGCAGCGCGTCGGGTTCGCACGCGCGCTCGCGGTCGCGCCCGAGATCCTGCTCATGGACGAGCCGTTCGGCGCGCTCGATCCGCTCACGGCCGAAAACCTGCGCAGCCAGGTCGTGGATCTGTGGCGCGACGCGTCGACCGGCGTGAACACGCTCGTGGTCGTGACGCACAGCGTCGAGGAAGCGGTGTTCCTCGCCGGGCGGATCGTGGTGTTCGGCTCCCATCCCGGGCACGTGCGCGAAGAGCTGGTCAATCCGCTCCCCTATCCCCGCCAGGAGCGGAGCCCCGAGTTCGACGGGATGGTGGACCGGCTGCACGCCATCCTCACCGCGACGCTGCTGCCCGAGCCGGCGCCGGCGGCGCCGCAGCGGCTCATTCCGTTCCCGCGCGTGCACGTCTCCGAGGTCACCGGTCTGCTCGACCACCTGCTCTCGCGGCCCGACGGGAAGGGCCACGTGTTCGAGCTCGCCGAGGACCTGGGCGTCGACTATGACCGGATGTCGGCCGTGGTGCGGGGGGCGGAGCAGCTCGGCTGGGTGACGACGCCGGGCGAGGTCGTGCAGCTCACGCTGGTGGGGCGCGAGGTCATGGCGATGGACGACTCGGCCCGGAAGGACGCCACGCGCGCGCGGCTCAAGAAACATCCGCTGTTCGGGCGCGTGATGGCGATGCTGGTGGAGAGCGAAGGGTCAATGGAAGACGAGGAGGTGCTGGCGGACCTCACCATCTACTTCCCTTTCATTCCGGCGGACTCCCTGTTCCAGACGATCGTCGAGTGGGGGCGGTACGCCGAGGTGTTGGACCACGACGCTACCGCAGGACGGCTCATGCTCACCGGGGCCGTGGAAGGCGCGCCGGACGTTCCGGCGGGCTGATCCGTCGCACGCGGGGCGGGTGACGCACGCCGGTCATGTTTTGCAGCGCCGCGCGGTGTTGCGCGATGATCACCGCGGCGCCGCCGTAAGAGCAGGAGGGTCGAGGCCGGCTATCGAGGAGTTCCCGGGCTGAGAGCCCGGGCTCGGCGCCGATGTGCGCCCTGTAAGGGCGCACCCCCGGCCGAGCGCGCCCTGTCAGGGCGCGAATATCACGAGAGCCGACTGCCTGTCGAATGCAGCGCAGGGCCGCACGCTGGCTCACATGTGCGCCAGCAGAAACTCCCCGTTCACCTTCAAGAGCCAGTAGGCATTGTCGTTCACCGGCTTCCCCGTCCCGTGCTGCGCCTCGAGCTCGGCCAGGAAGGCGCGCAACGAGCCTTTCGTAGCCGCAGCGTCGCTACCCGGTCGGGGTGCGACGGCTCGCTCGAGGGCTGACCGCAGGCGATCGCACAGCGCTGCCTCCGTAATCCAGTGGAGCAAGCCACATGCTTGCTCGAGATCTTCTCCAAGGATCGTCAGAGTCATGTCCTGTGGCCGCACCGTCGCCGCGACGGTACGGCCTCTCACTGGAAAGAAGAAGGGGCTCGGCAACTCCCCCTGGTCATTCGGCTTCAAGCAGCACGATTGTTCTGTGGGCATGGCCGAGAAACGCCGGACGCCCGGTAGGTATGGGCTGCGCACTCCGAACCCGCTCTTGACACCGCCTGCTGGCACGCTGTCGAAACTTACCGGTGCGGTCTTCTCAGTCAGCAGAACTTCGTACACAGCCCACTCGAGAGCGCCGTCGTATGTCACAAACATCTGCCATCGGTTGGGGGCCATCGCGCCAAAGGGTACGTGATCAGCCACGTCGGTCCTACCAGGGCCGAGGGACCCAGTGAATGGCAGTGTATCGTGCCCCGTGCCCGCTCGAGCCGAGAGGTCGACCTTCACGACAGCAACTCCGCCGTGACTCGATGCCGAGTTCGCGAGGTAGTATTGGTAGACGAGATAGGCGGAGCTGTCGACCACGGCAGTGAGGTCGAGGCGCACGGTGTCCAGGATCCGAGGTAATGACTGCGCCTGGGCTCTGTTCGACCAGACTTGGACTGCGAGGGCCACGAGGCTCCCGGTAAGTAGTCGACAAAACTTAGCATCCCGGAGCATTCTCATTACTCCCCACAAAGCGAATGTGATAGTGCGTCGGAACGAACGTGCCGTTTACGGTTTCGCCGTGGGCTAGCACCGCGCCGTGTTGCAGGCAAGCCTGGATCTGTAGGGCCGGCAGTGACACCGTCCGAGCTGTATCCACGCCCCTGCATGTCGAGGAACCGACTGCATTCGCTCCACCATTCTCCCCATGAGACGGGCTATAGCAAAAGCCGATGTCTTGATCGAGTCCTGTGTTGTGAGCCGTGTGGCCCCCGCTCCCGATATACGGATCCTCGAACCGGACCCGGTTGGACGGCGTCACCGTGAACGTCCCACCATTCGGGAGACTCGCGTCGTTGTACTGCAAGTACAGCTGCTGGCCGTTGACGGTCTTCCACATGTTCTCGACGATCGGCTGCAATCGGCTCGCAATGGTGTCCTGCACGTAGAAGTTCATCCCCTCAGCGTGATCAAGGTTCCCACCGGTCCAATAGACGTCGGCGAGGGGAATCCGGCTCTGGAGACTCACCAAGCCGGACACGGCGTAGCCGACCATAGTCGTGTCCTCCACCACCTGGCCGCCCACCGCGGCGGATGCGATGACGAGGGCCCGGCCGCCCAGATAGCCGGACACAACGTAGACACTCGCGGTGCCGCTCGAGTTGGTCCCGACGCTAGCCGTCTTGGCCTTCAGGATGCAGCCTGGGTCGGGGCAGAAATACCCAAACAGCGGCCACTTCCACTCAGGGCCTGTGGTCAGCACGGGCGCGTCGGCGCTCTCGAATCGGACGGCGTTCTTAATGTGCGCGTGTGCTCCGGTGCTCGGGAGCCATTCCGCCCGGAACGTCACGCGCGTGCCCGAAGGCACGGGACTACCTCCTTGAGTGAGCCACACCGTAACGGTCGCGGTGTCGGGCGCCCGTTCGGGTACCACTACACTGTTAACAGTCTCCCCTCGGATCCTGGGATACAGGGGATTCAGGGTGTCTCGGGTTACCGTCAACACCATACTCGGCGTGCCCCCGCCCACACAGATCACCTGCATGGGCGGCGCGGTGGCAGACCTGGAGGACGTTCTCGTCGCGGAGGCAGTGCGGTTTCGGGACTCCGTCCTTACAGTGCTCGACGCAATCGCGGGGCTGCCACAACCGCCACCACCCCCCGCAACCGGCCGGTCCACCGTCACCGCCACGCTCGCCGACTCGGCTGCGGTGCCGAGATACGCCATTGCCGTCATGGTACCCGTCTGCGCGACGCCTGTGCTGTCCGCCGGGCTGGTGTTCTGGAGCGTCGTGAGGCACAAGCTATCCCCGCCCGCGCAGTCCACGGCCAGCGGCCCGACGGGCGAGGTGCTCCCCGGCGTCCACACCCACGACTGCACCTGCACCGTCTGCTGCCCGTCGCCGCGGCGCGCGGTGAACTTCACCTGAGACCCCGAGGCCACGTGCGATGAGTCCACGACGAGCACGAGATGCGCCGACGCTACGTGAATCGTCGGGCTCACCGCCGTCTGGTAGAACCGCCCGAGCATGAGCAGGTCCGGCATCCGCAGGTGGCCGTCCCCGTGCGGCACTAAGCGGCACGTCAGATCTCGGAGCCCGCACCCGGACCCCGGCACGAACGTGGCACTCCCGCCCGTCGGGGCCGGGTCCGCCACCCACTCCCACCCGTAGCGCACGATGATGTTCGACGTCCACGACGCGGTGGGGTGAGCGGTGACCGTGTCGCCGTTCACGACCGTCGTCCGGTCTACCACGATCGCCGGCGGGGGCAGCACCGTCGCCCTGATCGTCTGCGACCCGGAGACGGTGTAGGCCGCTTGGTAGCCCGTCTGCTGGCTAATGCACGAGCTGTGGTAGACCACGGGCCGCGACGCCCACAGCACGCCCGCACCGTAGGTGATCGCCGCATTTGTCGCGAGGTCGCTCACGTGCATCAGCTGGCTCCCCTTATTCACAGCGCACTCCCGCATCTTCCGTTTCGGGCCCGTGCGCTGATTGACGCTCTCCTGCTCAGCCGGGGCTCCGTGGGCACGGCGCACCAAGTGGCCGGCCGTCTCGGTTTCCAGAATCGCTTCTGCTTGGCGCGCTGGCTTGCAAGGGAAGGCCTGCCACCGCTACATCGCCTGTCGGGCTGGATCACGGTGTTGCACTGGACCTGGGCGTTGGAACGGGAGGGCGTCTCGCTTCCCCGCGCGGCGCTGCGTGCGGGCCGAGAGCCGCCTGCGTGCTATCGTCTGGTGCGGCGCGTTACCGGCGCGCCGTGGGCTCAGGTGCGCCAGGCGGGTGCGGAGTGGGTGCTCGCGAGGTTCCTGGAACTGTGCGCCGTGTCTGACACAGAACCGACCACCGCGCTCGAGAGAGCGATCGCCTAGCGATCGGACGCCTGCTACACCAGCACCGCCAGCGCATCCGCCACTTCCTTCACCGCGCGGTGGTGCACGTCCGTGAACCCCGCCGGCACGTCCGAGTCGATGTCGATCTGGCCCAGTATGCGTAGTCCGCGGCGAATCAGCACCACGAGCTCCGATTTCGTGTCGAGGTTGCAGGCGAGATAGTTCCCGACGGCGCCCACGTCGGGAACGTTCTGGTCCTGGCCAGTGGCGACCGCGGTGCCGCATACCCCCTGTCCGACGGGAATACGCGTGTGCGGCGTCGCGCGCCCCGCGTACGCCTCGAGCACGAGCTCCGCGCCGTGCAGCATGTAGGCGTAGACCGAGGTATAGGGCGCGCCTTCGGCTCGGATCCGGTCGCAGGCCATCTGTAGCAGGTCCCGCCGCGGCGCATCGTGGAGGTGCGCGGCCCGGAGCGCCCGCACGATCTTGCTCGCTTCGAATGTCGCGCTCATCGGTGTCGCATCGCCAAGATTATATCTATCTTTGGCCCGACCCTCACGGAAGCTGGCCCGTGTCCGTCCGACTGCTCGCGCTCATTCCCGTCGCCGTGGCGATCAGTCTGGCCCTCTCCACCGCCGTGGACGCCGTCGCGCTGCCGCTCTTCCTCGACACCACCGGAACCATTCTCGCGACCGCGCTCGCCGGGCCGGGCGTGGGCATTGCGGTCGGCGCGCTGACGTCCGCCGTCAACACGCTGCGCAACCCGACGTTCTGGCCCTTTGTCGTGGTTCAGATCATCGTGGCGCTGTACGCGGGGTTCGCCGCGCGGGCGGCGCTGTTTCGCAGCCTCAAGACGGCGGTCCCGGCGGGCCTGGGCCTCGGCGTCATCGCGTCGGTGACTTCGACGCCCATTTCGTACTTCGTCTTCGGCTGCACCACGACGGGCGGCATCGCGCTCACGACCGCGCTCGGCAAGGCGCTCGGGCTCCCCCCGCTGGGCGCGTGCTTCTTCGGCAGCTTCGTCTCCGACTTCGGCGACAAGGCAGTGACGTTCGCGCTGGTGGCAACGGTGCTGCACGCCCTGCCGCGCCGCACGGCAGCCCGCTTCCCGCTGGCGCTGCGCGCGATCGGCGCGGCGTGAGGGCGCTGCATCCGTTCACGCTGCTGGCCGTCGCGACGGCGCTGCCGGCGCTGGCGTGGATTCTCCCGGCGCCCGGGGGCGGGCTCGCCACGGCGGGCATTGCTTTTGGTCTGCTGGGCTCCCCCGGCCTCCGCCGCGGGCTGTGGCCCGCGCTCGTAGCGGCCGCGCCGTTCTGGGTGTTTCTGTTGCTGCTGCACGACGTGCGGACGACGGTGGCGATCGGCCTGCGCATCAGCACCATGGTGGCCAGCTTCGTGTGGCTCGCCGCCGTGCTCGCGCCGGACCGGCTCGTCGAAGCGACGGTCGCGCGCGGGTGGAGTATCACGGCCGCCTACCTGTTCGCCGCGACGCTGTCGGCCGTACCTATGCTCAAGGCGCGCGCGCGCCGGATCGTGGAGGCGCAGCGCTGCCGCGGGCTGTCGCCCCGCGGGAGCGTCGCGAACCGGCTCCGGGCGCTGCGCGCGCTGGCCCTGCCGCTCGTACTGTCGGCGCTCCACGAGGTGGACGAGCGGACGCTCGCCTTGGAGTCGCGCGGCCTGGTGTCCGGGGCACGGCGCACGTCGCTCGCGCCGCCGCCGGACCGAGTCGCAGAGCGCGTGGTCCGGTGGGGCCTGCTGCTGCTCTGCCTCGCCGCGCTGGTGTGGAGATTGGCGTGACGCGGCTCGCGCTCGAGGAGGTGACCTTCTGGTATCCCGCGACGCGGGCGCCTGCGTTGCGCGAGGTGTCGCTGGAGGTCGCGGCCGGAGAAATCGTGGCGCTCGTCGGGAAGGTCGGGGCGGGCGCCTCGACTCTGCTGCTCGTCGCCGCCGACCTGGCCCCGCGGGTGACGGGCGGCCGGCTCGCGGGAGCCGTGCGGCGGCGGGCGCGCAGCGGCATCGTCCTGCCCACGCCTTGGACGCAGCTATCCGGCATGGCCTTCACCGTATGGGATGAGGTCGCGTTCGGACCGGCGAATCTCGGCTGGCCGGGGCACGAAATCGCCCGGTACGTCGACCACGCGCTCGAGCGGTTGGAGATCGCGTCCCTCGCCGCGCGCGACCCCGTCACGCTCTCAGGCGGTGAGCTGCAGCGCGTCATCGTCGCTGGCCTCCTCGCCATGGACCCCGACGTCGTGTTGCTCGACGAGCCGACCGCAGAGCTCGATCCCGCGGGCGCCCGCTCGGTGTGGCGCCTGCTTCGGTTGCTGGCGGGAGAAGGCAAGGCGATCGTCGTCGCGACGAGCGAGCTCGACGCCGTGCCCGACGTGGCGGACCGCGTGGTGTGGCTCGAAGACGGCGCGGTCCGCGCGATCGGGACGCCACAGCTGCTCGCCGAGGACGCTGCCGGCGACGGCGGTGTGGGTACGACGGTCGCGGGCATCTGGCGAGCGGCAGGACTGGCCCCACCCTACCCGCTCACAGTGGCCGACGCCGTGCGGCGGTGGCCGTGAGCGCCGCGCTCCGCCTCGACGGGGTTGGCTTCTCTTACGGAGCGGTCGCGGCGCTGTGCGACGTCTCGTTCGAGGTCGCCGCGGGGGAGCGCGTCGCCCTGCTCGGACGTAATGGTGCCGGGAAAACGACGCTGGTCCGCCTCGTGGCAGGGTTGCTTCACCCCGACGCAGGGACGGTGTGGGTCGGCGATTGGGACACAGGCGAGCGCGCCCCCGAACAGCTGGCGCGCCGTGTCGGCTCGCTGTTCCAACACGCCGACCAGCAGCTGTTCGCCCGGACGGTGCGAGAGGACGTGGGATTCGGACCGCGCGCGCTCGGGTTTCCGGCTCACGAGGTCAGTCGCCGCACGGAGGAGGCGCTCGAAGCGCTCGCCCTGGGTGGCCACGCCACGCAGCATCCCTACGACCTCCCACCGGCGCTCCGCAAGCTCGCCGCTCTGGCCGGCACGTTGGCGCTCGAGCCCATGCTGCTGGTGCTGGATGAGCCCACGGGGGGACTCGATCGCGTGTTGCGCGCACAGGTGGCGGACGCGCTGCGCGAGCACGCCGAGCGGGGGGCCGCGCTGCTGGTGGTGACGCACGACCTCGCCTTCGCCGCCGAGACGCTGGATCGCGGGATCGTGCTCGACGGCGGCCGCCTCGCGTACGATGAGCCGCTCGCGGCGCTGCTCACCTCGGCGGAACGTCTCAAGCCGCTCGGGCTCGTCCCGCCGACCGTCGCCGCGCTGTCGGTCGCGCTGGACCTTCCGGGGCGACCGGTGCGCGAGCGTGACGCCGCTCACACGCTGGCCCGCGTTGCCGGAGGTGGTCCAGGGCTCTAGATTGCTCGCTCGCGGTATGGCGACTCTCGAGACGATCGCTACACGGCTCGCGCGCTGTGTGGAGCTGTTTCGCGATCCGGGTGCGAAGGAAGCCCAGAAGGCGGAATTCCGGGCGCTGCACGGCCTGCTGCGCGACTCGCCGGTCACGCTCACGTTCGTAGCCGGCCGGATCGAGCTGAACGGCGTGCCGTGTGAGACGCAAGCACTCGTCCGGCTGATGCAGCGGCTCGACCTGCACGACATCGCCGCGATCGCGCTGCCGCAGAACCCGCCGCCCGCCCAGCTGTTCGAGCTGCTCAGGGCGCTGGCCGATCAGCCGGGATTGGAGGACGTCGCCACGCGCCTGGGGGCGTCGGGGGCGGGCGCGGACGGGATCCGCGTCACGCAGGCGGGCGACCCGGCTCCGCCGGCCGCGCCGCGTGCCCCGCCCGATGGGATCGGCCCTGCCGAGCCGGTCGTGCCTTCGCCCGATGCCACCAGACGCGGGGCGCCGACCCTTGGGACCGAAGGCATCCTGCGCGGGGAGGCGATGCAGGACATCCGCTCGGTGCACCTGAGCGGCGTGCCGCTGGTGACACACGATCCCCCGCCGCCGCCTGCCGCGCGCGCCCTGCCGGGAGCTAAAGCCGCGGAGTCGGACCCCCCTGCCCGCCCCGCTCCCCCCGCTCCCCCAGCTCCCCCCGCCCCCCCGGCCCCATTGGCTCCCCCGCCGCTGCCGGCTAGCGCGGCCCCGCAGCCCGGTCCACGTGCAGGCGGCGCCGACGACCCCCTTTCCGAGCTGGAGCGCAACCCGGCGGCCGAGAACGTCGGCGACGTGCTGGCCGTCCTGATCCAGCAGGTTGAGACAGCGCTGAAGCGCAACCGCCTCGAAGAGCTGCTGCGGCTCGTGACGGCCGTCACGCGCGTCGAGCAGCGCGTCTCGGAAGAGAGTGGCGCGCGACGCCAGTACGGGATCGCGCTGCGCCGCATTTACACGAAGCCGGTGGTCGAGGCGCTCGCGCGTCTCGTCAGCGTACCTCGGCACCGCACCGAAGCGACGCTGGCGCTGCAGCGGGCCGGCGCGGACGCGGTGGAGGTGCTGCTCGACATGCTGGTCGCGGCGCCGGCGGTGAGCGAGCGGCGCGCCGTGTTCGACGCGCTGACGCAGATGACGCAGGGCACGGAGCAGGTCGTGCACATGCTCGACCACCACGAGTGGTTCGTGGTGCGCAACGTGGCGGAACTGGTCGGCGAGCTGGGGATGGAAGACGCCGTTCCGGCGCTGAGCCGGCGGCTGGGCCACGAAGACGAGCGGGTGCGCAAAGCCGTCGCGCTCGCGCTCGCGAAAATCGGCTCGCGCAACACGGCCGAGCCGCTGCGGCGGGCGCTGCGCGACGAGTCGCAGGAGGTGCGCATGCAGGTGGCGCTCGGGATCGGCCGCAAGTCGAGCGCCCTGGCGATGCCGCTCGTCGTGGCCATGGACGAGGAGGAAGACGAAGCGGTGCAGCGGGAGCTGATCCTAGCCCTGGGCCGGATCGGGAGTCCGGACGCGGTCCAGGCGCTGATCAAGTTCGTCCAGCCCGCGGGACGGATCTTCGGCCGCAAGCCGGCCGGATTCCGCGCCGCCGCCGTCGAAGCGCTGCGCCTCGCCGCGACGCCGGCGGCGGTGGGGACGCTGCAGGGACTGGCCGAGGACGGCGACCGCCAGGTGCGGAACGCGGCGCGAGCGGCGCTGGAGGAGCTGAAGCGCAAGCCGCGCGGCTGACCCGGGGGCGACGCCCGGGGTTCAACCCATCCCGCTCACGTGGGAATGAAGCTGACCTTGGGATCGAGCCGGCGCGCGAATGCGGCCAGGAGACGCGCCACCCGCTCGAGGTCCTCCACCGCCACCATCTCATTGGGACTGTGCATGTAGCGGTTGGGCACGCTCACGAGCCCGGTCGGGATGCCGCGCAGCGCGTTGTAGATCGCGTCGGCGTCGGTGCTGGTGTCGTGCGGCGCCGCCTGCACGCTGTAGGGGATCTGTTCCTGCTCGGCGCATTGCACCAGCAGGTCGAACACGACGGGGCTGACCGAGGAACCGCGGGCCAGCACCGGGCCGCCTCCTAACTTGTGCTCGCCCGCCCGCTTTTTCTCTGCGCCCGGGTAATCGGTCGCGTGCGTCACGTCCACCACGAGGGCAACCTGCGGGTCGAGTCCGACGGCGCTGGTGCGGGCTCCGCCACCGGTCCACGCGATCTCCTCACGCGTCGTCGCGACAGCGAACACTGCGGCGTGCTTGGGACGGTCTTTCGCGAGTAGCCGCAGCACCTCGGCCACGACGTAGGCTCCGATCCTGTTGTCGATGCTGCGCGACACGATGCGCCCGTTCGGCAGCTCCTGCACGTCCGCGTCCAGCACCGCGGGATCTCCCACGCGCACACGCTCGAGCGCTTCGGCCCGGTTGGCGGCGCCGATATCGATCCATAGGTCCGTGATCTTGGAGACCTTGTCCATGTCCTCCTTCTTCATGAGGTGGATCGCCTGCTTGCCGATCACGCCGCGCACCGGTCCCTTCGGCCCCGCGATCACGATGCGCTGCCCGACCAGCACCTGCGGGTCCCACCCGCCGATCCCGGCGAAGTAGAGGTAGCCCTCGTCATCCACGTGCGTCACCTGGAGCCCGATCTCGTCGATGTGGCCGGCGAGCATGAGCCGCGGCGCGCCCTTGGGGTTCACGGCGGCGGTCGAGTTGCCATGGACGTCGGCTGTGACCTCGTCCGCGAACGCCTTCACCTCCTCACGCCATACGCGGGCGGGGGCGGTCTCGAAGCCGGAAGGCCCCGGGGTGTCGAGCAGGCGCTTCAAGAAGTCCAGCGTGGGTTTCGTCATGGATGGGTTGGGGTGGAAAGAGGAATACCGAGCCGGCTGCGAATGCTGTCGGCCGCGGCGCCCGTGGCGAGGGTCGGCTGATGGCCGGCTCGGATGGGGATCGCCGACAGGCGGAGCTGCTTGTTTGGTCGGACGATAACGCGCAGGATCGCCGAGAGCCGCGTCCACGGACCGCTCTGCAGGAAGATGAAGTTCCCGAGCGATTGCACGATCGGCTTGCCCTTGTACCGGACGACCGGCTGGAGCACGTGGGGGTGGTGGGCGAGCACCAGGTCCGCGCCGGCGTCCACCAAGCCGTACAGCAAGTCCTGGTGGTACTTGGGCGGCGCGTCGGCGAATTCCTGGCCCCCGTGGACGCTCACGACGACGAGGTCGGCCCGGCCGCTCTGCTTGAGGCTCCTGATCGCGGGGTAGATCCACGCCGTGTCTCCCCACGCGACGTAGTTCGCTCCGGGGTGCCGGTAGAAGGTGTACGGGGCCGGATTCCAGGCGCGGGTGATCGCGAAGAAGGCAATGCGCCAGCCCCCACGCCGCACGATCACGGGTTGCTCGGCCATGTCCCGCCCGAATGCGGAGCCTACGAACAGCACGCCGGCCCGCGTGAGCTGGCGCATCGTCTCCTGCAACGTCGCCTCTCCCCCGTCCCAGGCGTGGTTGTTGGCCGTGCTCACGATGTCAAACCCCGCCTGCGCCAGCGCCAGCGCCGCGATGGGCGGGGCGGTGAACACCGCCCCCGAATCGTCCACCTGGCCCGTGTCCACCGCGATCGGGCTTTCCAGGTTGCCGAAGGTGATGTCCGCGCCGCGCAGCGTGTCGAGCAGCGGGCGAAACGAGTACAGCGTGTCCCCCTCGATCAGCCGCTCCCGGGCCGTGCGCCGCCCCAGGTTGATGTCGCCCACCGCATACAGCCGCAGGGGACCCCGAGGAGGGACCGCCGGCGCCTGCAGCAGGGCCAGCAGCACGCTGCACGACGCCACGAGACCCGTCATAGCCGTCGGACCTCAACAAACCTGGGTGAAACCATCAACGGTGGATCAACTGCGCGAGGACTCCAGCCGCGTCGACCAGCCGCGGCCCCGGGCGTGAAGTATAGGCGTTGCCGTCGAGCAACTCGACGCGCCGGTCGAGCACCGCCCGCGCGTCGCGGTCCGCAACCAAAGCCAGCTCGCGGCGCGCCCGCTCCACGTCGAAGCCACACAGCGCGACTATCACGACGTCGGGCGCGAGGGCGCCGAGCTCCTGCCAGGAGCGGGGCGCGGAGTGCGTCCCGGGGAGATTGCCGATGTCCTGGCCACCCGCGATCTCGACCAGCTCGGGGACCCAGTGGCCCGCGACGTAGGGCGGGTCCAACCACTCGAGCACCAGGACGCGCGGGCGCGTAGCTCGTTGTGCGCCGGCCCGGCGTACGCGTCGCAAGCGGTAAGCCAATCCCGCTAGCAGCTCGTCCGCCTCGTCCGTGAGCTCGAGGGCCGCAGCGATCTTCCGGATGTCGATCATGACCTCGGGGAGCGTGTGCGCATGCAGGGTCACGACCCAAGGCGTGGGCGTAAGCGCAGCGACGAGGCCGGCGAGCTGCGCCTGGCCCACGGCGCACACGTCGCACACCGCCTGCCCGATGATGACATCGGGCCGCAGCCGCGCCACGAGCTGCGCATCGACCTCGATCGCCGGGGCGCCGGTGCGCTTCGCATCCGCCATCGCGCGATCGATCTCGCCGGACGAGAGCCCGGGGTCGACCCGCGTGCTCGTCACCTGCGGGAGGGCACGCACCTCGGGCGGGTAGTCGCACTGGTGCGTCACCCCGACGAGGTGGCTGCCCGCTCCCAGCGCGGCGACGATCTCGGTGGCGGCGGGAAGTAGGGAAACGACGCGCATCGCTATCCACGAAGAGCGCGCATGCTGAAATGTAGGCGTGGAGCATGCTGCGCCCCTACCGTGCGCGGATGTGTCACTGCTCGCGGAGGCCAATCCAGTAGAGCAGCGCTCCCAGCAGTCCGAAGAGCCCGAAGGCGAGGCCGATGGAGTGGGGCAGATTCCCGAGCGCGGTGAAGACGGGCACCCGCTCGGCGAGCGCGTCCGCGGAGCCCAGGACGCCCGCGATCGCCGCCAGCACGATTCCACAGATGGCTCCCCCCGCGATCAAGCCGCTCGCGAACAGCACCCCCGGACCCGATTCGACCTGGGCGAGCGATTGTTGCCGTGCCTGCGCGCGCCGCTCGATGAGCCACCGCACCACGCCGCCCACGAACATCGCCGAGGAGGTGGAGATCGGCAGGTACACCCCTACCGCGACCGGCAGCGCCTGCACCCCCATGAGCTCGATCGCGATGGTGATGAACACCCCGAGCAGCACCAACACCCACGGCAGTTTGTGGGTCAGAATGCCGTCGGTGATGAGCGCCATGATGGTCGCCTTGGGCGAATCGAGCCGGGGAATGGTCTTGCCGCGATACTCGTGCACGCGGCCGCCGATGCCGGGATCGAGCACGTAGCGCAGCTCGCGAGTCGGCGGGTCCATCAGGTACTTGCCGGCGGCGACGCCGTCGGTGACGACGTAGACGCGGACGACCTGATACGTCGCGCGGTCCACCGAGTCGCTGCCGGCGATGCGGAACCCCGACATGGTCGCGGGCAGGACCTCGACCGGCGCCCGGCCACCCGCCGTCGGCGCCAGCGCCTGCGCGCGGAACGGAGCGTGCGTCTCGGGGACGGGATAGGTGTACGCCCGGTTGAGTAGCGTGAGTGTCCAGCCGACGACGAGCGCCGAGCCCAGGGCGCCGATCAGGATGGCGATCTGCTGTTTGCGCGGCGTGGAGCCGACGAGGAAGCCGGTCTTCAGGTCCTGGGACGTGTTGCCGGCATTCGCCGTGGCGACGGCCACGACGGCGGCGATCGAGATCGCCTGCACGCGGTGGTCCACGCCGGTCCAGCCGATGGCGACGAAGATCAGGCACGTCCCGAGCAGCGCCGCGATGGTCATGCCGGAAATCGGGTTCGCCGAGGAGCCGATCTGGCCGCAGATGCGGGAGGACACGGTAGCGAAGAAGAATCCGAAGATCACGATCAGGAGCGCGCCGAGCAGGTTGACGCCCAGCTGCGGCAGCAGCGTGAGGACGATGGCGAGGGCGATCGAGCCGCCGACGGTGAGTGAAATGGGGAGATCGTGCTCGGTCCGCAGCCGGGTGACGGCCTGGCCGACGCGGGACGCGCGCAGCTCCTTCCAGCTTGAGGCGAACGAGCTCGCGATCGTCGGGAGCGAGCGGGCCAGCGCGATGATTCCCGCCGAGGCGACGGCGCCGGCCCCGATGTAGAACACGAAGCTGGCGCGGAGCTCACTCGGACTCATGTCGCGGATCAGCTTCACTGCCGGGAACCCGAACGGCTCGGTGAGGCCCGACCCCACGAGCTTGATCGCGGGGGCGAGCACCAGATAGGCGAAGCAGCCGCCGGCGAACAGGTAGCCGGCGATACGCGGGCCGATGATGTAGCCCACGCCCAGGAGCTCCGGGGAGATTTCCGTCGAGATGGCAGCGCCTGGATAGAAGGCAAGCGCCTTCCCGGGCACATCGGGCCACAACTTGAGCCCGCCCATTAAGAACTTGTAGACGAAGCCCACTCCGAACGCCTGGAACACGCGCTTAGCCTGCAGGCCGCGCTCTTCGCCGGCGATCAGCACTTCCGCGCACGCCGTGCCCTCGGGGTAGATCAAGGTGTCGTGCTCCTTCACGATCAAGGCGCGGCGCAGCGGAATCATCATCAGGATGCCCATCAGCCCGCCCGCGGTCGCCAGGATCGCCACCCGGCTGATGTCCAAGTCGTAGCCCATCAGCAGGATCGCCGGGATGGTGAAGACCACGCCGGCCGCGACCGAGTCGCTGGCCGACCCGGTCGTCTGGACGATGTTGTTCTCGAGAATCGACGTCCGGCCGAGGGCGCGGAAGATCGTGATCGAGAGCACGGCGATCGGGATGGAGGAGCTGACGGTGAGTCCGATCTTGAGGGCGAGGTACACGCTCGACGCGCTGAAGATCAGGCCGAGCAGCACGCCGAGGATCAGGGCGCGCGGCGTGAGCTCCGCGGGGAAGTGTGTGGCGGGGATGTAGGGCTCGTGGTCGGCCATATGGGCGGGGAATCTGAACCTGGGCGATGGAAGGCGGTAGAGGGCGGTGCAGGACGGTGGAGGTTACTATGGGTGGTATGGGTGACCTCGACCGCCCAGGATCGGCCTTCGACCGTCTGTTTCTCGACTTCCAGGCCGCCCTCGTGGGGCGCTACTCACTGGAGCGGGAGCTGGGCCGCGGGGGGATGGGCGTGGTGTATCTCGCGCGCGAGGTGAGGCTCGACCGCCCCGTCGCCATCAAGCTGCTGCCGCCTGGCCAGGCTCGGGACGGAAACTTGCGGGAGCGATTCCTGCGCGAGGCACGCACCGCCGCGAAGCTCAGCCACCCGCACATCATCCCCATCTTCACGGTCGACGAGGTCGGCGACTTCGTGTTCTTCGCCATGGCCTACGTGGACGGCGAAACGCTCACCGAGCGCGTGCGGCGCCGTGGACCGCTGGCGCCCTCGGAGGCGGCGCGGGTGCTGCGGGAGGTCGCCTGGGCGCTGGCGTACGCCCACTCGCAGGGGCTGGTGCACCGCGACGTGAAGGCGGACAACATCATGCTGGAGACTGCGACGGGCCGCGCCCTCGTCGCCGACTTCGGGATTGCGGGGTTGGTGCGCGGCGCGGCGGCGCTGGCCGGCGGTGAGGTGATCGGCACGCCCGAATTCATGAGCCCCGAGCAGGCGCTGGGCGAGCCGGTGGACGCGCGTAGCGACCTCTACGCCCTTGGGGTCGTGGGGTACTTTGCCCTTTCCGGCGCGTTGCCATTCGAAGGGGCGAAGGCGACCGAGGTGCTGGCGAAGCAGGTGACGGAGCCACCGCCGCCGCTCCATGCGGTCGCTCCAGGCGCGCCGCGGCGGCTCGCCCGCGCGATCGAGCGCTGCCTCGAAAAAGATCCGGCCGAGCGGCCCCAGAAGGCCGAGGAGTTGGCCGGACAGCTCGCGCTGGAGCAGCGCAAGGAAGTCCCCGTCGTGCTGCGGGCATTCGTGAAGCACAACTCGCGGCTCGATGGGGCCGGGGTGCTGCTCTATCCGTTGGGGCTGCTGTTGGCGTCGGCCTTCGTGGGCGGCGCCCTCGGCTCGTCGGCCGCGTTCGGTACCTTCTTCGGCGGCCTCACCGTCGTACCGCTCGCCGCGCTGGTGAACCGGGCCCGTCGGCTGCTCAAAGCCGGGTTCGGCCACGGCGACATCGGCGTGGCATTCCGCGCGGAGATTGAGCAACAGCGGGAAGAGCGGGCCGTGGAGCACGGGACCGGCCCGTCCTGGACCGAGCGGCTGCTGCAAGCCGGGGCCGTCGTAGGGCTCGTCACCGCCGGCGTCAGCTTGACCGCGCTCTGGGGCGGCGGCCCGGAATCGATGCTCTGGATCCTCGTCCCGGTGTTCGGAGCGTCGCTCGTCGTGGGCCTCGGCTCGGGGCTCATGGCGCTGATCCTGCTGCAACGCCGTCGCGACGTTGACACGGACTTTTACGCCAAGTTCTGGACCGGGCCGATCGGCCGCTGGCTGTTCGGGCTGGCGCGTTCGTTCACATCCGCGAAGGCCCTGCCGGCGCCGATGACGCATCGACCCACGGAGCTCTCGATCGGGATGGCCGCGGAGCAGTTGTTCGCGACGCTCCCGAAGGACACCCGCCAGCAGCTCCGTGACCTGCCTGCCGTGGTGCACCGTCTGGAAGAGGACGCGCAGAAGATGCGGCGCCGGCTCGAGGAGCTGCAGGAGGTCCTGGCCGACACAGGGAAGGGGGACGCGGGACCGGGGAAGGGTGACGCCCGGGTCGAGGCGCGGCGCCGGCGGATCGTCGCCGACCTCGAGGTCGAGCGCGACGTCGTGCAGCAACGTCTCAGCGACGCCGTGCGGGCGCTCGAGACGATCCGGCTCAACCTGCTGCGGCTGCACGCGGGCTCCGGCACGGTCCAGAGCCTCACCACGGACCTGGGCCTCGCGCGCGAAGTCGCCAAAGAGATCGGCTTCCTCCTCGAGGCCGAGCGGGAGGTCGAGGAGGAGCTCCGCTGAGGGCCGCCGACGGGTTGGCGGAGCGGTGTTTTTGCGTTGCAGAGTGGGGCTCAGGGCCGGGGAACCCCGCCTAGACCCCCCGGGGTACTGAGGGCGCGCTCATAGCGTAGGCCCGACGCCCTCTGTCGTGTCGCCGCCACACCGCGCAATCGATGCTACGAGAAACGGATCCCCATTTCCGCCTGCTCGACCGTGCGCTGGCCGGTCGTTACGCGCTCGAGCGCCGTCTTGGCAGAGGCGGCATGGGCGTGGTGTTCCTCGCGCGCGAGCTTAGCCTCGATCGCCGGGTCGCTATCAAGCTGTTGCTCCCTGGAAAGGCGGTCGACCCGGTCGCGCGCGAGCGCTTCCTCGTCGAGGCGCGGACCGCGGCGCAGTTGTCCCATCCCAACATCGTCCCCATCTTCGCCGTCGACGAGCGGACCGACGTCGTGTTCTTCGCCATGGCGTACGTCGAGGGCCAGACGCTGGGTCAGCGGGTGCGCGAGCGCGGGCCGCTCCGTCCCGAGGAAGGCGCGCGGCTGCTGCGCGACGTGGGGTGGGCGCTGGCGCACGCGCACGAGCGCGGCGTCGTGCACCGTGATGTGAAGCCCGACAACATTCTGCTCGATGCCGCCACCGGCCGCGCACTGGTGTCCGATTTCGGCATCGCCCGGGTAGGCGCAGGCGGCGGGACGACCGGGCCGCGGGAGGTGGTGGGGACCGCCGAGTACATGAGCCCGGAGCAGGCGAGCGGGCTCGGGGTGGATGCACGGAGCGATCTCTACTCGCTAGGCGTGGTCGGTTACTACGCACTGTCGGGCCAGCTGCCGTTCGACGCACGCGACTCCTACGAGATGCTGGCGCGGCATATCGCGGCGCCGCCGACGCCGCTCGCCTCGGTCGCGCCCGGAGTGCCGCGGCGGCTGGCACAGGTCATCGACCGCTGTCTCTTGAAAGAGCCGGCGGCCCGGTTCACGAGCGGCGCGCACCTCGCCGACGCCGTCCGCCTCGCGGTGGCGGTACCGGTGGGCCCGCCGCTCGCGCTACGGGCGTTCCTCGTGGAGAGCCGGCAGCTCTCCGCGCCCGCGCTGCTGTACGGGACGCTGCTCGGCCTCGCCGTCCCGTTGCTGGTGATGCAGCTCGTCACCTCCGCCGAGCTCGGCGCCAGACTCGTGGCCGCGGGCTTCATCGTCTGGCTGTTGGTGCTGCCGACCGTGCTGATGGTGTTGCGGGTGCGGCGGCTGCGCGCCGCGGGGTTCGATCGCGACGACCTGACCGACGCGCTCGCCGCAGAGCTGGTGCGCCACCGGGAGGAGCTGGCGTTTCTGTACGGCGAGGGGCCGTCGCGCCTCGAGCGACTGTTGCGACGTATGGCGTACGCCGGGGTCTGTCTCGCGGCGACGGCGGTCGGGGTGGGAATGCGCGCGCCCGGTCTGGCGGCGAGCTCCGTTCAGCTCGCGGCGCTCGGCATCGGGGTAGGAGTGGCCCTGCTCGCCGCCGTCATGGCTCGGGCGCGCACCGAGCATCGCACCGACCCGAAACGCGAGCGCCGGCTGCGCTTCTGGGGCGGGCCGCTCGGGCGGTGGCTGTTCCGGCTCGCCGGGCTCCGGCTGGCGCGGCGCCGTGCCGCGACTGCTGCCCACACCGATCGGCCTTCGCCCGACATCGTAGTCGACGCCGTGGCGGAGGGAGACGATAGAGGGCGGCAGGAGGCGGTAGAGGGCGGGAGCTGTCCACGATAGGACCGCGACGGTCCGCTACCGCCCCCCTCTGACCGCCCGTAGTCTCTCCCCAGCCTCTCGTAGCTGCTCTTCCGTCTTACAGAACGCGAACCGGACCAGCCGCCGTCCCAGCTCGGGGCGGCTGAAGAAGCTCGAGCCCGGGACCGGGGCGACGCCCGCCTCGCACGTGAGCCAGCGGGCGAATGCGTCGTCCGGCAGGTCGGAGAGCGCCGAGAAGTCGGCGAGGATGTAGTAGGCGCCCTCGGGCGCCTCGCAGCGAAACCCCGCCGCGAGCAGCGCGCCGTGCAACAGGTCCCGGCGGGCGCGGTAGTCGACGGCGAGACCCCGGTAGTACTCGGGCCCCAGCGTCTCGAGGCCGACGGCGATCGCCTCCTGGAGCGGCGCCGGCGCTCCGACGGTGAGAAAGTCGTGTACCTTGCGGATTGCGTCGGTCACTTCCGGCGGCGCAATGATCGTCCCGACCCGCCACCCGGTGACGCTGAAGGTCTTGGACGCGCCGCTGATGGTGATCGTGTGGTCGCGCATCCCGGCGAGCGTCGCGATCGGGATGTGCTTTCCCTCGTAGTAGATGTGCTCGTAGATCTCGTCTGTCACCGCATAGGCGTCATGCCGCCGGCACAGCTCCGCTATGCCCTCGAGCTCCCGCCCGGACAGGACGCGGCCGGTCGGATTGTTGGGTGTGCAGACGATGATCGCGCGGGTGCGCTGCGAAAACGCCGCGGCGAGGCGGTCCAGGTCGAGCGGCGCTCCGGCCGCGATCGGGACGTACACCGGACGCGCGCCGCAGAGGATCGTGTCGGGGCCGTAGTTCTCGTAAAACGGCTCGAACACGATGACCTCGTCCCCGGGATCGACGACGGCGAGGAGGGCTGATGCCATCGCCTCGGTCGCGCCGCACGTGACCGTCACCTCCGTCTCCGGATCCACGGTCATTCCGTACCAGTCGGCGTACTTCCGCGCCAGGGCGTCACGCAACCGCTTGGCGCCCCAGGTGATGGCGTACTGGTTGATGTCGTCGCGGATTGCGCGCGCCGCGGCGTCCTTCAGGGGGTCGGGCGCCGAGAAGTTCGGAAACCCCTGCGCCAGGTTGATGGCACCGTGCTCGTTGGCGAGCCGGGTCATGCCGCGGATGACCGATTCGGTGAAGCCGTGGGTACGGGTGGCGGTGTGCATGGGAGAAAACTAGTCCTCGGCCGCGCGAACAGACTCCACACAGCAACCCGACACCATGGCCACAAACGGCGCTCCGCCGCAGCACCCCGATCGGCAAGCTATTCGCCTGCTGCGACGACAGTTACGACGAGAGCCACAGCCTCTTGGTGAGCGCCGTCACAGTTACCTGGCCCAGGTGCAGCGCTCTTCAGCTAGGCGGTGCCCCGGTGGGGGGCGGCGCCTCCCGCCCGACGCGGGGTGTATCCCCGCCGCGCCCAGCAACCCATAGGGATTTACCCGAGGGAGCCGTCCGTGCAGACGACACCGTTCCGCTGGTGCGCCTTAGTCTCGACCCCGCTGGTCCTCTTTTCACTGGTCGGCTGCGACCGACCGGATTCCGTAATGGGATCCGCCTCGCAACCCACGTTCGCGGTCGACCCGGGAGCCTCCAGCCCGACCGGCAGCCTCGCCGCGGGGCGCTCGGCGCACGTGGCCGTGCGGCTGGGTGACGGCCGGGTGCTCGTTGCGGGCGGGGTGAACGGGTTCACGCGGCTTGCGTCCGCGGAGCTGTTCAGCCCGGGGACCGGCACGTGGAGCACGACCGCCAGCATGTCGGCCCCACGGCTCGGCCATGCGGCCGTCCTCCTCGCCGACGGTCGGGTGCTGGTGGTGGGCGGCGCCTCGTTCAACGGGTGTGCCGCGGCGCCGGTCGGTACGGGGGCCGAGATCTACGATCCGGCAACCGGGAAGTGGACAGTGACGGGGAGCATGAAGGTCGCGCGGAACAGCTCAGCTATCGTCCTGCTCGCCAGCGGCAAGGTGCTGGTCGCGGGAGGCGGCGACCGCTGCGGTCGCCTCTGGAATTCGGCGGAGCTGTACGATCCGGCGACTGGCGCATGGACGCTCACCGGCTTTATGGTCGCGCCCCGCCAGTCGGCGGCCGCCGTGCGCTTAAGCGATGGTCGGGTGCTCGTGGCCGGCGGCATGGGTGTCTATCCGTTCCCGTCGGTCGCCACCGCCGAGCTGTACGATCCGGCGAGCGGCACCTGGAAGGCGACGGGGTCAATGAACGACCCGAGGATGTGGACGCTGGAAGACATGAGCGCATTGGGTTTCCTCGCGCTGCTCCCCGACGGCCGCGTGTTCACGGCGGGCGGCTTGAACCGCTGCAACGCGTTCGACTGTCCCAGCACCGTCTCGCTCAATTCGGCGGACCTGTATGATCCCGCTTCAGGCACGTGGACGCGGACCGGGGCAATGGCGGGTCGGCGCTCCGAGCACCAGATGACGGTCCTGCCGAGCGGCTACGTGTTGGTCACCGGCGGGCGGAACGGCGGCTCGGTGCTGAAGACCGTAGAGCTCTTCGATGCCGCAAGCGGCAAGTTCCTGAACGCCGCAACCCTGGTGACCGGGCGGTTCGATCATACCACGACGCCCCTCGCTGACGGGCGGGCCCTGATCGCCGGCGGGTTGAACTCCACCGGGCTGAGCGCCGCGGAGGTTTACGTCCTGAACCGCTCGCCCGTCGCCAACGCGGGCTCGGGCGTCTCGGGGACGGAAGGCTCCCCGGTGAGCTTCGATGGGTCTACGTCGTCCGATCCGGACGGCGATGCGCTGACCTACTCGTGGGACTTCGGGGACCATAGCCCAGCGGCGACGGGCGCGACACAGACGCACACCTACGCCGACAACGGGACGTATAGCGTCACGCTCACGGTGTCCGACGGCAAGGCCAGCAGCACGGCGACTACGACGGCGACGATCGCCAACGTTCCGCCCACGGTCTACGCATTCGCGGGGGGGTCGATCCTGCCGGGTGAGACGTTCGCGAGCTCGGGTTGGTTCGGAGATCCCGGCGCCGACAGCTGGACCGGGACCGTGGATTACGGGGATGGCTCGGGTGCTCAGCCGCTCACGCTCACGGGCAAGGAGTTCGCGCTGAGCCACTCGTACCGTGTGGCGGGCTCGTACACGGTGACGGTGACCGTGACCGACGATGACGGCGGATCGGGCGCGGGCCACGCGACCATCGTCGTCGAGACCGCCCAGCAGGCGATCGAGGGGCTGCTGATGCCCCGGGTCGAGGCGCTGGCGTCGTCGGGCGCCCTGGATCGCGGTAACGCGAACGCGCTGTGCGCCATTCTGCGCGCGGCCGAGCAGCAGCTCGCCCGGGACGGCACGACGCCCGCGGCGAACCAACTGGCGGCGTTCCGCCACCAGGTGGATGCCCTGGTTCGCTCCGAACGGCTTTCGCCCAGCGACGCCCAGGGGCTGCTGGACGCCCTCGAGCGGATCCTTGCAGCGGTCGAACCGGGGGGTGCCCAGGCGGCTTCCCAGACCCGTAGCGCGCCAGGCAGCCCCAACAGGAGCATTGGATCGCCGCTGATCAAGCGCTGACGCAGTCCGCGGGGCCAAGAGGGAACCGGCCGTCGGGGGTAACCGGCGGCCGGTTCGCTTGACCCTTACAGCTTCAACCTCACGTCGATATCCACCAGTATGGCGCTCGGTGTGTTGAGGAACACCACCCGATCCGCCTCGCGGTGGATCACCATCTTCACCGGCCGGCCCTTGCCCTTGCCTCTGCCCATGTTGCCCCGCCGGTACCAGACCACGACGTCGGGCCCGGCGTCCTCGATCCGTACCACGTCGTAGCCCTGCCTGACCAGAACCTCTCGCGTGACGACCAGCGCCCGATCGTTGGTTACCGCGTACTTCTTCGGACCCTTCCCTTGCGCGGCGGCTGCAGACGCGGTTGCGACGAGCAGACCCACCGTGATCAGAACAAGCGTCGCCCTGTTCGACATACGCGCTCCGGGTGTGTGAGTGGCTGACGGGCGCCCACCCTACTGCGAGCGGCGCGACGTTGGTGTGATCGTCGTCACACGCGTGCGATCGGCAAGCCCGAATCCGCTTGGAGCAGACATAGCAACCGCTGACGCCACAGGATGTTCCGGCCGGGGGTGAGGCCAGTCACGGCCGGCGCGAGAGCCGACAGGAATCATCCAGTCTAGCACCCGCCTCCAGCGGGTGACCCGCCCTAGGCACCCGTCGCGCCCAACCGATAGGAGCTATTGATGAACGCATCGCCGCAGCAGGCGCGCGCCCTCGTGTACCTGGCCACGATCTTCGCGATCGCGAGCTGCGATCGCACCGACACGCCAGCGGCCCCGGTCCGGGGGCCGGCCCCCGCGCTGGCGGACCTTCAGGGCTCGTTCGGCTCGACCGGTGCCATGGCAGCGGCGCGCTCATCTCACGTGGCGGTGCGGCTGCTCGACGGACGGGTGTTGGTCGCGGGTGGCATCAACGCCATGACCCGGCTCGCCACTGCCGAGCTGTTCGACCCGGCCACCGGCGCCTGGTCGAGCGTCGCGGACATGAACTTCCCGCGCCTCGGCCACGCGGCGGTGCTGCTGGGTAACGGACGCGTGCTCGTGATCGGCGGCGCTCGATTCAACAACTGCGTCGAGCCTGCCGTCGGCGGCTCGGCCGAAATCTTCGATCCGGTGGCCGGCACCTGGACGCTCACCGGCCCCCTCAACGTGCCGCGCCACAGTCCGGCCGCCGTCGTCCTGCAGGACGGGCGGGTGCTCGTGGCGGGGGGGAGCGACCGCTGCGGCCATATGTGGACCTCAGCCGAGCTGTTTGATCCTACGTCCGGAACATGGACGTCCACCGGCACTCTGAGCGTGGGCCGCGAGGCGTCGGCCGCCGCGCTGCTGCCGGACGGGCGTGTGCTGCTGGCCGGGGGCATGAGCGCGTATCCCTTCCCCTCACTCGCCTCGGCGGAATTGTACGATCCGGCGACTGGGACGTGGAGCGCGACCGGGAGCATGGCGGACCAGCGGATCTGGACCTCGGAGGACGCGAGCGCGGAGGGGTTCCTGGTCGTGCTGCCCGACGGCAAAGTACTCACCGCGGGCGGCGTGAGCCGGCCGGACAATTTCGGGGCGGCCGACACCTACTTGAAGAGCGCCGAGCTGTACGATCCCGCCTCGGGTACCTGGAGTCCGGCGGGTGACATGCTGACGCCGCGGAGCGAGCACCAGTTGACGCTGCTGACGACGGGGCAGGTGCTCGCTACCGGCGGACGCTTCAGTGGGGCGATTCTGGACGGCGCCGAGGTGTTCGACCCGGGAACGGGGATGTTTAGCGATGCCGGTACCATGGCGAGCGCCCGCTTCGATCACACCGCGACCCGCCTGATCGACGGGCGGGTGTTGCTCGCCGGCGGCTTGGCCATTGGGGGCCTGAGCTCGGCCGAGATCTTCGCCTTCTCAACGCCGACGAACCACGCACCCATCGCCGTCGCCGGAGCGGGCGTCACCGCTCTGGAGGGGGCGACCGTGTCGTTCGACGGCAGTGCCTCGTCCGATCCCGACGGGGATGCCCTGACGTTCACCTGGGATTTCGGTGACGGGAGCGCCGGGGAAACCGGTCCGGCGCCGAGTCACACCTACGTCGACAACGGCGACTACACGGTGACCCTCACGGTGTCGGATGGAAGCCTGACCAACGCTGCCACCACGACAGCCACGATCGCCAACGTCCCCCCCGCTGTCGGTCCAATCACCGCGCCGGTGGATCCGGTGGAAGTCGGCACCCCGGTTACGGCCAGCGCGAGCTTCACGGATCCGGGGCGGCTCGACACGCACACGGCGTCGATCGACTGGGGCGACGGCACCTCCTCGAGCGGAGTGGTGAGCGAAGTGGACGGTTCCGGATCGGTCGACGGCACCCACTCGTACCTCGTGGCGGGCGTCTACAAGGTGACGCTCACGGTCGTGGACAAGGACGGCGGGCTCGGGCAAGCGGTGTTCGAGTTCGTCATCGCGTTCGAACCGACGTCGGGCTTCGTGACCGGCGGCGGCTGGATCGACTCCCCGCTTGGCGCGTACGCGGCCGACCCCACGCTCACGGGGAAGGCGAACTTTGGTTTCGTCGCCCGCTACCAGCCGGGCGCCACGGTGCCGTCCGGCCAGACCGAGTTCCGCTTCCAGGCGGCCGGGTTGAATTTCCACAGCACCATGTACGACTGGCTCGTGGTCTCGGGCACGCGGGCGCAGTTCAAAGGGTCGGGCACGGTGAACGGGGCGGAGGGCTTCCGGTTCATGATCTCGGCCGTGGACGGGGACCTGAACGCAGGCCGCCCCACCGACGGGTTCAGGATCAGGATCTGGGACGAGACGTCGGGCGGCGTGATCTACGACAACCAGATGGGCGCCGAGGATCGCAGCTCGGCGACCACGGCGCTGGGCGGCGGGAGCATCGTGATTCACAAGTAGGATGCGAGTTGCTCGACACATGCCGGCCGTCGGGCTCATGGGCCCGGCGGCCGGCACGTCTACTTCAGCAGCTGCTTGGCGATCGTATTCAGCTGCATGTTGCTCGTCCCCTCGTAAATCGTGCCGATCTTCGCATCGCGGTAGAACTTCTCGACCGGGTACTCCTTGGTGTAGCCGTACCCGCCGAACAGCTCCACGCACTGCGAGGTGACCCGTTCGGCCACCTGGGAAGAGAAGAGCTTGGCCATCGCGGCCTGCATCGTGTACGGCTGGCCCGCATCCTCCAGCCGCGCCGCGTTGTACACCATCAAGCGCGCCGCCTCGAGCTCGGTCGCGGCCTGAGCGAGCTGGAACTGCACTGCCTGAAACTCTCCGATCGGATGGCCGAATTGCTGGCGTTCCTTGACGTACTTGAGCGCCGCCTGGAGCGCGCCGCGCGCCACGCCGATCATCTGCGCCCCGATACCGATGCGACCGGTGTTGAGCGTCTCGATCGCGACCTTGTAGCCCTTGCCTACCTCACCCACGAGGTTCGCCGCCGGCACCTCGCAGCCGTCCAGGATGAGCTCGCAGGTGCTCGAGGCGCGGATGCCGAGCTTGTCTTCCTTCTTGCCGACCGAGAAGCCCTTGAAACCCCGCTCCACAGCGAAGGCGGTGATCCCCTTGTAACCCTGGGAGAAGTCGGCGTTCGCGAAGATGATGAACAGCCCCGCCTCGGCCCCGTTGGTGATCCACAGCTTACGACCCTCCAGCACCCAGCTGTCGCCCCGCTTGGTCGCCTTCGTCTGCAGGCCGAACGCGTCCGACCCCGACTCGGGCTCGGAGAGCGCGTAGGCGCCGAGCAGGTCGGTCGCGAGGCGGGGAAGATAGCGCCGCTTCACGTCGTTGCTCGCCCACTTGAGGAGCAGGTTGTTGACGAGGGTGTTCTGGACGTCCACGAAGATCGCGACCGACGCGTCGACCGCGGAGAGCTCCTCCACGGCCAGCACCGTCATGAGGAGGGTCCCGCCCGCCCCGCCATGGTCGTCGGGCGTCTCGATACCCATGAGCCCGATCTCGAAGCACTGCGTGAGGACCGCGGGCTCGATCGCCGCGGCACGCTCCATCGCCGCGACCCGCGGCTTGACCGCGCGGGCGGCGAAGTCGCGCACGGTGTCGCGGAACAGCTCCTCCTCCTCGGAGAGCGTCGTCAGCGGAGGCGTGGCGAGCTGCGGCATGATGGAGCCAATCTAGCTGCGATCCTTCAGCCGGCGAACGAATTTGAGCCCCGACCACACGTCGTCGACCGCGGCGACCTTGACGTCCACGAGCCCGTGGGCCAGGCCGATGGCCCGGATGACGTCTTCGGAAAGGTCGGTCGCCACGCCGGACGATTGCTTGGGCCAAGAGATCCACAGCATGCCGGCGGGAGCGAGCGCGCGCGCCAACGCGGCGAACTTTCGCTCGAGCTCCCGCTTCTCCTTCGTGAAGAACTGGATGAAATCGAGCGGGCCGGTGGCGCTGGCTTCCCGAATCACCTGCGGGGGCAGCTTCCCCAGCGTTCGCTCGTAGCCCCGGGGCGGATTGCGGATCGCCATCGCGGTTCCCGGCTTGATCCCGAGCTTGTCGACGAGCGACCGCGGCGAGTAACCCGCCAGACGCGTCCCCCTTCCCCGGTCGTTCACCCCCCGTTTCACCGGCCTTTGTACATGATCCGCCAGATCGTCCCCGCCGCGTCGTCGGTGACGTACAGCGACCCGTCGGGTCCCTGCGCCAGGCCCACCGGGCGGTGCTGCGGGCCGGCGCCGTTCTCGTGCCAGAAGCCGTCGGCAAACGTTTGATAGGTCCCCACCGGCTTGCCCCCCTTGAACGGCACGAACACGACGCGGTACCCTGCTTGCGGCAGCGGAGCCCGATTCCAGGAGCCGTGAAACGCGATGAACGCGCCGCCCGAGTAGGCGGCGGGGAACTGCGAGCCGGTGTAGAACATCAGGCCATCCGGCGCCCAATGGCCGGGGAACGCGACCGCCGGCTCCTTCTTCTGCGCGCACCGCCCCACCTCCTTACCATCGCCGCCGTACTCCGGCGCGAGCACGAGGTGACCGAGCTCCAGGTCGTGATAGCAATACGGCCAGCCGAAGTCATCGCCCTGGTTCACTTGCAGCAGCTCCTCCGACGGCTTTTCGGCGCTCTGCTCGGCGGTGAAAAGCTTGGGCCAGTTCTGAAACAGCTGGTCGCGGCCGTGCTGGGTGGACCACAGCTGGCCGTCCGGGGCCACGACCATCCCCACGGCGTTGCGAATCCCGGTGGCGTAGTGCGTCCCGCTCTCCTCGGTCTGGTCCTGCTTATTCGCGTCGAAGCGCCAGATCCCCGCCCGCGTGGCGAGCTCGGGGCACGGGTCCTTGCCCGGCGATTCGTTCGAGCGGTCGGTGACCTGACACACATTCGAGGGCGAGCCGACGTTGACGAACACCGTCTTGCCGTCGGCCGAGAGCGCCAGATTGCGCGCGTTGTGCCCACCCCCGGGAAGGTCCTTTACGATCACGCTCGGCTCGCCCACCGGCTTGAGCCGTCCGGTGGGAAGCGCGAACCGATACACCGTGGTGGCGGTGCTGAAGTACAGCGCGCCCTTGCTCAACGCGACGCCCGTGCCGCCCGCGGTGCCGGCGGTCTCCCGCACGTCGGTCTTGCCGTCGCCGCTCGTGTCGCGCAGGGCGAGGACGCCGCCTTTCGCTCCCGCGCCGCGCCCGTCCTCGAGCGCGACGAAGATGTCGCCGTTGGGCGCCACGGCGAGGTGGCGCGCGCGGCCCACCTGGTCGGCTACGACGACGGCGCAGAATCCCTCGGGGAGCGTGATGCCCCCGTTGTCGGGATCGCAGGAAGGCAAGGCGGCGGTCGGGCGGTCGGACGCACCGGCGATCAGGAAGGCAGCGACTGCCAGACCGCCTGACCGCCACAGCGCCGCATCCGTTGCCAATCTCATGTCTTTCGCTCCGGCGTTGTGCCCGCGAGCATCTCTCGGATTCCTCCGAGCGACGAGAGCACCCCCGTCGCCTCGTACGGCAGGTAGATGACCTTGTTGCTCTGCGGGCTCGTGACCATGTCCTTGAGCGCCTCGATGTAGCGGATCGCGATCAAGTACCGCGCCGGGTCGCCGCCGGTTCCCTTGATAGCGCTCGTGATGCGCTCGATCGCCTGGGCTTCCGCTTCGGCGACTTTCAGGCGGGCGTTGGCCTCGGCCTCGGCCGCGAGGATCTTCGCTTGCTTCTGGCCCTCCGCCTGGTTGATCTCCGACTGCCGGATGCCTTCGGCCTGGAGGATGCGCGACTGCTTCTCCGCCTCGGCGGTGAGGATCGCGGCGCGCCGGTCGCGCTCGGCGCGCATCTGCTTCTCCATGGCGTCGCGGATGTCGCGGGGCGGGTTGATGTCCTTGAGCTCGACGCGGCTGACTTTCGCGCCCCACTTGTGCGTCGCCTCGTCCAGAATCTCGCGCAGCTTGGCGTTGATGGTGTCGCGCGAGGAGAGCACGTGGTCCAGCTCCATCTCGCCGATCACGTTCCGCAGCGTGGTCTGCGTCAGCTTCTCGATCGCGTCCGGCAGGTTGGCGATCTCGTACGTCGCGCGCACCGGGTCGGTGATCTGGGAGTAGATCAGCGCGTCGATCTCCACGACCACGTTGTCTTTCGTGATCACGTTCTGGCGCGGGAACACGTACACGGTCTCGCGCAAGTCGATCTTGTCGGTGCGGAAATGGCGCGCGAACGAGTCCCCCGCCGGCGTGACGATCACCTGGTGCCAGTCGATCGCCCGCGGCTTGTCGATGAGCGGGATGATCAGGTTGACGCCGGAGGCCAGGGTGCGGTGGTACTTGCCCAGCCGCTCGATGATCATCGTCTGGGCCTGCTGGACGATGCGGATCCCCTTGGCGACGATCGAGATCGCGAGCAGCGCGATCGCCGCCGGGACGATGAACGAGCCGATGTTGTCCATCTCAGGTCTCCTTGTCCACGTACAGCGTCGTGCCTTCGACCCGTACCACCATCACGCGCGTGCCCGGCTCGAGCACCGTGTCCATGAGCGACGTGCCGCGCCAATCCTCCCCCTCCACCACGACCCGGCCCCGGCCGGTGCTGGGGTCGATCCGCTCGGAGACGACGCCCACCCGCCCCACCAGGGCGTCCACGTTGGTCTTGATCTCGTGCGACGGGGGGTGGATGTGCCGGAGCAGGAAGGGACGCACGCCGACCAGCGAGAGCAGCGTCCCGGCCGCGAAGCTCAGGACCGGTGCCAGGAACCCCGGCACCACGAGCGAAACGACGCCCGCCAGCACACACCCCACCGCCACGCTCAGCAGCCAGAACCCTGGCGCCAGCATCTCGGCGACGCACAGGAGCAGCGCGGCGACCAGCCAGACTTGCCATTCGTGCACGGTGCTGGAAATTACCGCGCCGGCGGCGCGCCAGCGACCCGCAACCTTTGCAGGGTCCGGGCTATCCAACACCATGGGTGGTTGCGCCCGAAACGTCTTCTCACCCCGGCCGTACGATCCCTCATCGCCGCAGGAGGCTTCCATGCAGGCATCCAGGCTGGCCCTTCCCGTGATCGCGCTCGGCGCGCTGCTGGCGAGCCCCCGTCCCGCCGTCCCCCAGCAACCCGAGCGGCATACCATCGCCGGCGGCAACATCGCGATCTACAATCTGGTCGGCGTGATGCGGGTCGAGGGGGGATCCGGTTCCGGGGTCGTCGTAGAGCTCACCCGGGGCGGGCGCGACGCGGCAAAGCTCCGCGTCGACACGGGTCCTGTGCGCGGCCGCGAGACGCTGCGCGTCATTTATCCCGGTGACGACATCGTGTATCATGACCTCGAGTTCGACGGGAACACCACGCTCGACGTGGCTGACGACGGCACCTTCAACGACCGCGACCGCGAGGCACACCGCATGATGGGCGCGGGCCATCGGGTGCGGATCTCCGGCTCCGGGCGCGGGCTGGACGCCCACGCCGACCTGCGGGTCGCGCTGCCGGTAGGGAAGCGGGTGGCCGTCTACCTCGCGGTGGGGCGCGTGTTCGTGTCGAACGTCGACGGGGACTTGCAAGTGGACGTCTCGGCCGCGAACGTGACGGTCGATCACACCAAGGGCTCGCTCCACGTCGACACGGGATCGGGGGACGTGAAGGTCGGCGACGCCGAGGGGGACGTGAGCCTCGACACCGGCTCGGGCAACGTGATCGTGACCGGGGCGCGCGGCCGGCAGCTGAAGCTCGACACCGGGTCGGGGGACGTCAGCGCCGAGCGGGTGGAGGTGGACGTGCTCAAGGTGGCCACGGGCTCGGGGAACGTGACCGCCTCGGGGGTCAAGGCACCCGACGCGAACATCGACACCGGGAGCGGCAACGTGCGCCTGGAGCTGCTCGCCGATACCGAATCGTTGTACGTCGACACGGGCTCGGGCGACGTCACCATCGAGGTGCCGCCGCAGTTCGGGGCGCACGTCGACATCGAGACGGGGAGCGGCGGCATCGAGCTGCGCGGCGTCTCGATCCGCACGACGCGGCTCGAGCGGGACCACGTCGTGGGGGAGATCGGGGACGGGAAGGGGCGCGTGAAGATCGAGACCGGCTCCGGAGGCGTTACATTGCAGCGGCGCGAATCCTGAAGGGCGCTTTCGACTTTCGGCCTTCAGCGTGCACGGTTCGGACGCGAGCGGCGATGAATCGTTTTGCACGGTTTCTCGACATCGCCCGAGGCTCAGCGAGTGAGGCCGAGTATCATCTCCTCTTGTCGGCCGACCTCAAATTCCTCGACCTTGCGACTCATATGCGATTGAACTCGGAACTGGTCCAGGTCAAGCGCATGATCGCCAGCTTGCTGCGAAAGCTGAGAGCTGACAGCTGATGGCTGACGGCGCCGTTCGCCTCGACACCTGGCTCTGGGCCGCGCGCTTCTTCAAGACGCGAGCGCAAGCAGCCGCAGCCATCGATGGCGGCAAGGTCGACGTAAACGGGGCGCGCGCCAAGCGCGCGAAGCCGGTGGCCCCCGGTGACGAGCTGCGCATCCGCAAGAGCCCGTTCGAATACCGCGTCACGGTGCGCGGCCTCGCTGAGCAGCGCGGGCCGCCGCGCCTCGCGGCCGCCCTGTACGACGAAGCGCCGGAAGGGAAGCGACTGCGCGAGCGGCTCGCCGAGCAGCTCAAGCTGGCGCCGTCCTTGCGCTATCAAGGCAAAGGCAGACCCACCAAGAAGGACCGCCGCGAGATCGAGAAGCTCAGGGGTGGGTGAGTCGCCTCACCCGCGCTGCAAGCGTTTCAGGAGCTGGATCTGCCCCGCAGCGCGATCCGCCGATCGCGACTCATTTTCCCATTCATCGAGTCGCTGTGTCGAGGATCGTGATCTTCTGCCAGATTTTGCGCGACAGTCCGGCGGTGAGGTTTTCCAGGTCGTTCACGGCCTCCAGCACGACCGGATCTTGCAGGTGCTCGACGTACAGCGCCGCTACTTTGCTCGTGAGCGACAGCAGGTCGGTGCAGTAATCCAGGTAGCGGGCCAAGTCGGCGCGGGCCATGCGGCGGTCCGGCGTCACCTGAATCTCCTCCCGGCCGGGGAGAAACTCGTTCGGGGCCTTGGCCAGCTGGTGCATGTCCACCACGTGCGCGATGCTGCGCAGCTCGTGCAGCGCCTTGAGCGCGCGCCCGCGTTTCAGGCGGGTGTCCACCGTGGCGAGAAACACCACCGCCACCCCGAGGAAGACGAAATTCTGGATGGCTTGTGACTGCATCAGGTCTGTCAGCGTCCGCGGGTCCGCCGACAGCTTGAGGCTCAGGAGCGCCCCAACACCCAACGCCACCATCAGGGCGATCACCAGCCCGGCCGCGATGCGCAGCGGGAGATTGGGCCGGCTCAGATCGACGGCGCGACCAATCGCGTCCCGGGCGACGGCGAGCAGCTCCCCGCTGACCTGACTCAGCCCCGAGCCCGGAAACCGTTCCTCGATCCGCCGCTGCACCCGGTCGAGGGTTTCCACGATATGCGCGCCGTCGAGCCGGCGATACATGCTGGGACCAGGGCTCCCTTGTGCCGAGGAGACTTCGCCGGACGCTAGCGCAAGCCCACGCCGATGCCAAGGGCGATCGCGACCGCGCCGAGCCCGAGCAGCAGGCCGTACAACGGCAGCGCGAACTTGAGCCAGTGCTCGTAGCGCACGCCCGACGCGGCGAGGATCGCCATGAGTGCGCCGTTGGTCGGCGTCAGCAGCTCGCACAGCCCCCCGCCGTACTGGTAGGCGAGCACCGTCACCTGGCGCGACAGACCGAGCAGATCGGACAGCGGGACGAGGATCGGCAGCGTCAGCACGGCGTGGCCGCTCGGGCTCGGCACCGGCACGTGGACGGCGGCGTGCAGCACCATCATGCCCAAGGCCGAGAGGGCGAGCGGCAACCCCGCAACGGGCGCGAACAGCCCGCGCACGATGGTGTCGACAATGTGGCCCTCCTCAAGCGCGACGTAGATCGCGCGCGCGAACCCGATCAGCAGCGCCGCGTAGGCCATCGAAGTGAACCCGTCGGCGAACGCCGCTGCGGTGCCGCCCGCGCCCAGGCCGCCGACGACGCCCGCCACGATGCCCATTGCGAAGAACAGCGCCGCCATCTGGTCGAACCCCCAGCCGTGGCGGAGCACGCCGACGACCAGGCATGCGAATGTGGTGAGCACCACGACGAGTACCGCGCCGCGGCGGGCCGAGGGCGGCGGCGGCGCGGCTGCTCCCCGCGCGCCGGCCTGCTGCACGGCGCGTGTGCGGACGGCATAGCGCATCGTGCCCCAGATCCAAATCCCCAGCGCGACGAGCAGGAAGCCGACGCGGAACGGCGCGCCCGAGAGCAGCGGGAGCTGGGCGAGCTGCTGCGCGATGCCGACCTGAAACGGGTTGATCGGGCTGAACGCCGCGCCCACGGCCGCCGACCCGAGGCTGGCGGCAACGGCGGTGACGGGATCGAAGCCCAGCCGTCGCACGAGCAGCAACATCACCGGCACCAGAGCGATGATCTCCTCCTTCATGTTGTCGAGCACGCCGCCCAGCGCGAACACGAGACAGGCGGTAGGGATGACCAGCGCGTCGCGCCGCTCCAGACGGCGCACCAGCCACTCCACCGCACTCCGCAGCGCCCCGGTGCGGTCCACGACCGTGAACGCGCCGCCGATCAGGAACACGAAGAAGATGACCGACGCCGCGTCGACCATGCCTTTGGGGATGGCGACGAGCGCCCGAAACGGGCCCAGCGGGCTCGCCGCCACGGGGTGATAGGTGCCGGCGACCACTACGCGACGCCCCGTGATCGGGTCGTCCCGCCGCTCGTATTGCCCCGTGGGGAGCACCCAGCTCGCCGCGGCGGCGAGGGCGAGGCCGGCCACGAGCAACACCAGCGGGTGGGGGAACTTGAAGCCGTTCACCGGTCAGCCCGCCGAGCGTGGATCCGACGCCAGGAGTGGTAAGCAGGCAGACCGAGTGCCACGATGCCGAGCCCGAGCAAGGAGCGTTGCGGGCGCGCCCAGATCGTGTTGACCACGATCGCGACGGCGGAGGCCACGAAGAGCAGCGGCGTCCAGGGGTAGCCGGGAACGCGAAACGGGCGGGGCGCGGCGGGCCGGCGTCGTCGCAGCACGAAGACGCTGGCCCCGGCGAGCGTATAGAACACCCAGGCCGCGAAGATCACGTACGTGAAGAGCTGCTCGAAGCTGCCCGTCGCCGCGAGCACGATGGCCCACGCCGAGCTCACCAGCACCGAGAAAGCCGGGGTGCCGAAGCGCGGATGAACCTCCGCGAGCTTGCGGAAGAACACGCCGTCCGAGGCCATGGCGTAGTAGACGCGCGAGTTGGTGAGGGTGAGCCCGTTCGCCGCGCTGAGCATGGAGACGAGCACCGCCGCGGCGATCAGCCGGCCGGCGCCCGGTCCCAGCGCGGCACGCACCGCCTCCGCCGCCACGCGATCCGTCCGCGCGGCGGCGGCAGGTCCGAGCGCGGCGACGTAGGCGACGTTCGCGAGCAGATAGATCGCGATCAGCGCCGCGGTACCGATCACGATGCCGCGCGGGAAGCTGTGCTGTGGCTCGAGCGTCTCGCCCGCCGACGCGGCGACGTTCGCCCACCCCTCGTAGGCCCACAGCACGCCGATCATCGCGACGCCGATGCCGGAGAGGAGCGAACCCCCGAGCGGGGCGGCGAACGTCGCGGCCCGCACGCCCGCCAGGCCGCTGCCCGAGCCGAGCAACAGGACGCTCATTCCCAGGATCGCGGCTACCTTGATCCCCGTGCTCCAGTTTTGGACATTCGCACTGTGGCGGGTGCCGCGCACGTTCACCGCTCCCACCACGGCGATCATCAGGGCGGCGACGAGCTTCGCCGCTGTGGGACCGAGCGCGACGAATTGCCGGAGGTATTCCGCGAACGCCACCGCCAGCGTCGCCACCGATCCGGTGGAGATCACGAAGAACAGCGTCCAGCCGAGCAGGAAGGCGGGGAGCGGGCCGAAGGCGTCGCGCACGTAGACGTAGGCTCCCCCGGCTTCGGGGAGCATGCCGCCCAGCTCGCCGTAGGTGAGCGCGCCGAGCAGCGAGAGGACGCCCCCCAGGACCCACACGAGCAGGGCGTAGCCCACGTCGCCGCCCGTCTGCCGCAGCACCGCCCCGGGCACGACGAAGATCCCGGAGCCGATGACGGTCCCGACGACGATGAAGATCAGGTCCCGCAAGCGCAGCGTGCGGGTGAGCGAGGCTCCCGGCACCGCGGCGGGCCCCGCTAGGACGCCTTCATGGTGCCGCCGCAGTGACGGTTGGTCCGGTCATTTCCACAGGGCCACGACCACGCCCATGAGCAGCAGATAAGCGAGCTGGTAGCCGGCGTCGATCACCCAGACCGCGATCGGGTTGTTGGAGAACACATTGGCCGTGAGACCTATCGTGGCGGCGAAGCCGAGCCACAGGAGGAAGCCGAGCCACAGCCCCTGCACGAAACTCGTCGCCTGGGTGTACGACGCGAGCAGCGCCAGCACGTAGGCCATCACCAGGTAGCACAGCCCCGATACCGCGTAGGCGCGGGTGACGCCCCGCTTTTTCATCTCCTCGAGCTTCTCCGGCGTGTAGCCGTGGGCCTGGATCCACGCCTTGGCGAACAGCACGGGGGAGTACCACACGGCGCCGAGGATAAGGGTCGCGACCGCGGCGACGATCACGGCGAGGATGTTGACGTTGGCGGTAGGCATGAGCGCTCCCTTGGAGGACGCTGCGGGTCACGCCAAAGGTACTTAGGGAAGAGGTCCGCGGCTTACCAGTGCCCGTGCATCCGTAGCGTGTCGCCCAGGTAGGCGTACTGGATGTGGCTCATGTATTCGCGCGCGACGGCCCGGATCTCCTCCGGCCGGACGCCGCGCAGGCGCTTCACGAAGTCGTCTCCCAGGCGGTAGTTGCCCAGGTACAACTCCGCGCGGGCGAGGAATTCGGCCTGATCGGCGGCGCTCGAGTTGTCGGCGAGGTAGTCGAATGTGAAGCCGTCCACAAAGCGGCTCAGGGCGAAGTAGTCGAGGTCGCTCTGCGCGAGACTCTCGATCGCATGGAGCATGAGCGGCAGCACCTGTTGCGGCTGCGGGGTGCTCGCGTATGCCCCCCCCACCGGGATCGCCTGGTCGATAAATGGCGCGAACGCGGCGTACGAAAGGCTCCGCTCGGCGCGCACCGTGCGGTGCAGCTGGGATGACAGCAACGCCGTGGCCACGCGGAACGCCCAGTAGCTGCGGCTCGTGGGCGGGGGCCCCGTGAAGTACGCGAGAATGTAGTTGGTCGGGATGGCGCGCTGCTCCACGAGCCAATGGGTCTTCAGCTCGGGGGCGGGCGGGGGCAACGTCCAGCGATACGCGCCCCGTGGCAGCTGTCCCAGCGTCGTGGCGACGAGAGACTCCACCTGGGCTCGCTCGGCGCTTCCCGCGATCACTAGCAGCATGCGCGACGTGACGAGCTGATCCCGCGCGTATGCCTGCAGGTCGCCAGGGGTCAGGGCGGCGAGGGACGCCTCGGTACCCTCGGGGTCGAGCCCGTAGGGATGGTCTTGGAACAACGCCGCAGTGGCGAGGATGTGGATGCGCTCGTCGGGGTTGCTGTAGCGCGTGCGCGCCCGGGTCAGGAGCTTGCCGCGCGCCTGCGCCACCGCCGGCGCGGCGAGAGAGGGGTGCACCACGCGGTCGGCGAAGACGCGCCAGGCGGCGTCGAGATCCCGAGCCAAGCCGGTGAAGCCGAAGACCGTCCAGTCCACGCCCGGCTCCAGGAACACGACGCAGCCGGTGCGGGCCATGGCGCGACGGGCCGCTGCGTCGGGGAACTGGGCGGTCCCGTACTCGGAGGTCTTGAGGAGCAGCGCTTCGATCCCCGCCGTGCGCGCGGTGACCTGGCGGGTCCCGCCCAGCAGGTACAGCCGCACGGCCACGACGGCGCTCGCGCGGTTGATCCGCTGGATGACCCGCAGCCCGGACACCTCGTAGGCGGTTGTGAGCGTGTCGGGGTCCGCGCTGCGCCGCGCCGGGCCGCCGGGACCGGTCCAGAGCAGCGGGATGGCGGCGGCGCAGAGGATCGGCGCCCGGCGCGCGCTCACGGCGTGGTCTTCCTGGCGCCGGCCCGCAGCCAGGCGGCAAGCGCGTCGACGACCGTGGGCGCGCCCAGCACCCCGATCACTCGGGGGCGGCCCGCGACGTACGCGCGCGCGAACTGTCGCAAGCTGTCCAAGGTTTGAGCGTTCATCCGATCGTCGTAGGTCAAGTAATAATCCATCCCAGCGCTGCTCCACCACAGCGCGAGCTGGGGCGCGACCAGCGCGGTCTGCTCGACGGTCAGCGCGGTCGTCACCTCCCGCCGCTTCTTGGCGATGGCGAGATCCTCGTCGGTGACGCTGTCGAGCATGTCGAGGTTGTCGAGCTCGTCCAGCAGCTTGAGCAAGGCCTCCTGGGCGTGGGCGGGTGTCGTCTTGCCGCGGAGCTCGATCGGCCCGGTGTGGTCGAGCGTCAGGTAATGCCCGGTCACCGACTGAAACGGCCCGGCGTCCACCAGCCGGCGCTGGAACGGTGAGCCGGGATCGTTGAACACCTCGAACAGGGCGTCCGCGGCGTAAGTCGCCGCGGGGTCCGTCCGCACGCTCGGGCCCTGGAGCGCGACCACGATGGTGACATCGAGCACGTCTTTGCCGAGCAGGATGGCCGCGCTCGCGGCGCGCGGCGTCACCGGCGGGATCGGCCGGTCTGCGAACGGATCCGCGCCCCGCTTCCAGTCGCCGAAGTGGTGCCGGGCGGCTGCGAGTACGCGGTCCGGTGTCACGTCCCCCGTGACGATGAGCGCGGCATTGTTCGGCACATAGTAGCGAGCGTACGTCTGCTTGAGCTGCTCCGGAGTGATCCCCCGCAGCGACACGCTGTCCCCGGCCACATCTTTTCGGGGCCACGACTCGCCCCACAGCGCCCGGTCCACCTGGCGGGCAAGCAGGCCCTCCGGATCCGATTCGTCGCGTTGCAGCTCGTCGAGGACAACGGGCCGCTCGTCCTTCAGGTCGCCGTTGGAGAAGTGCGCGTCCTCGAGCAGGCGTCCCAGCAGCTTGATGCCGCTGTCCACGTGCTTGGAGGGAACGACCACGAAGTAGGTGACTACCTCATGGTTCGTCGTCCCGTTGTAGCGCCCGTTGAGTTTCGAGACTTCGTACCCGAAAGCCGATGGGTCACGACGGAACGAATGGAACAGCAGGTGCTCGTACAGGTGGGCCAGTCCGGCTTCGGCGGAGTCCTGCGTGAATGCCCCGTTGCGCACGGCGACGAGCACCGTGGCCAGCGGTACGGCCGGGTTTTCGGCGACGACCACTTCCAACCCGTTATCGAGCTTCGTGCGGCTGATGAGCCCGGAGCGCTGGACGGTCGCACCGGCGACGGGCAAGGGGGATAGCGCCGCCGTCACCGTCGCGACGAGCAGCATGCGGAACGGCATGGAAAACGTGCGTCCCAGGCAATGCATACGGACGGCCCGAGCCGGGACAGGTTGTTGCTGCGACGCCGCACGAACTACGCCAGCCACACGCTCGATGCGGTGGGCGGCGGTACCAGGATGCACCGCGCCGCTGTGTTGCGTCAACGCCACGCGCGGGCCGACCGGTGTGGCGGCGACGCGTGGCTTTAGGGCGTTTTTGCGGCATCGAGGGGCTGAAATGCGACAGGGCGTCTCACCCGAACACCTCCAGCGCCACCTCCACGCGCCCGAACGGCGCGCTCACCTGCACCCCTTGCACGCTCCGCTTCACCTGCTGGAACATCTCGCGCGCGATCTTCACCCCCTCGGCGAGCGCCGCTTCTTTTCCTTTGTCCTGCGCCTGCCGCATCCGGGTCAGCACCGACTCCGGCACGGAGACTCCGGGCACCTCGTTCGCCAGGAACTCGGCGTTGCGCAGGGAGATCAATGGCCAGATGCCGGCCACGATCGGGATCTTGAACTGGCCCACCCGTGCGAGGAACGCCTCGAGCTGCGCCGGATCGAACACCGGCTGCGTCACGGCGAACTCCGCCCCCGCGTCCACCTTCCAGGCGAAGCGCGACAGCTCGCGGTCCAGGTCCACGGCGCCCGGATTCACGCCGACGCCGATCGCCCACCGCGTGGGCGCACCGATCGGGTTGTTACCGGGGTCGAGTCCGTGGTTCAGCCGGAACACGAGGTTGGTGAGCCCGATCGAGTCGATGTCGAACACCGCCGTGGCCTCAGGGTAGGGACCCATCTTGGGCGGATCCCCCGTGATAATGAGAATGTTGCGCAGCCCTGCGGCGTGGGCGCCGAGAATGTCGGAGAGCATGCCGAGCAGGTTGCGGTCCCGGCAACAGTAGTGGATCACCGTCTCGATCCCCACCTCGCGCTCGATCAGGATCGCGGACGGGAGCACGCCCATGCGGCTCTGGGCCCGCGGGCCGTCGGGGACGTTCACGGCGTCCACCCCGGCCGCCTTGAGCGCGCGGCACTGCTCGAGCATCGGGGTCGCGTCCACCCCCTTGGGGGGGACGATCTCGACCGAGGTCACGAGCTCGCCGCGCGCGATTTTGGCGCCCCAGCGCGAGCGCTGCGCCAGCGGCACCGGCTCCGCGCCGGCGGGCGCGCGGATCTCCGCCCGGGACACCACCACCGGCGGGTGCCGCGGCACGACGCTCGCCACGTAGTCGCGGATCTTCTTGATGTGCTCCGGCGTGGTGCCACAGCAGCCGCCGACGAGGCGGGCGCCGGCTTCGATCATCCGCCGCGCGTAGCTCGCCATGTACTCGGGGGAGGCGAGATAGATCTTGCGGTCGCCCACGTCGCGCGGCAGCCCCGCGTTGGGGACGCCCGAGATCGGACGGTCGGTGACCTTCACCATCTTCTCGACCGCCTCGAGCACCCCGGCCGGCCCCACCGAGCAGTTCACGCCGATCACGTCCGCCCCCCACTCGGTGAGCTGCTTCGCGAACGTCTCGGGCCCTGTGCCGTAGTGGGTGAGGCCGTCGTCGCCGATCGTCATCTGCGCGATCACGGGGAGGTCGGAGCGGCTGCGCACGGCGCGCAGCGCCGCGTGAATCTCGTCCGTATCGGAGAACGTTTCGAGGATGAATCCGTCCACGCCTCCAGCGAGCAGGCCGTCTACCTGGCGCGCGAAATGGGCGCACGCCTCTTCGCGCGCCAGCGCTCCGAACGGCTCGATGCGCACGCCCAGCGGCCCGATCGCCCCCACGACGCTGGCGTGCCCCGCTGCGGCTGTGCGTGCCAGCTCGGCTGCCGCCTGGTTGATCTGCTCCGTGTCGTCCGCCAGGCCGTAGCTGCGCAGCTTCAGCGGGTTCGCCCCGAAGGTGTTGGTCTCGAGGATCTCGGCGCCGGCGCGGACGTAGGCCTCGTGGACCTCCTGAACGAGCTTCGGCTGCTTGCGGCTCAGCTCGTCGTAGCAGACGTTCAGGAAGAAACCCTTGCTGTACAGCATGGTCCCCATGGCCCCGTCCAAGACGTGAACGCGGCCATCGTCGAGCAGTTTTCGCAGCGTCACCTCACTCACCCTTCCCCCTTCCCTTTTCCCCGTCCCCGGAATACAAAGCCCGTCGCAGCGCGAAAGCCGCAACGGGCAGGCCTTTTAGCGGATTGTTTTACGTGGCCGCAATACGCCGCAAATCACCACGGAATCGGTTGT
>Ga0209159_1000199_pt1 | contig 58013 bp, 44 predicted proteins | sample GraSoiAngelo_144_FD_185901 | JGI IMG/M metagenome (GOLD analysis project Ga0209159, IMG submission 185901) | Grasslands soil microbial communities from the Angelo Coastal Reserve, California, USA - 14_1009_02_40cm (SPAdes) (version 2) | ecosystem: Environmental > Terrestrial > Soil > Grasslands ...
GAATCAGGAAGCCGCCAAGAGCATGAAGTACGGCGGGCTTTCGCACGACGAAGCGCTGAAAATGGTCACGCTGAATCCCGCCATGCAGCTTGGCATTGACAAGCGGATTGGCACGATTGACGTCGGGAAAGATGCCGACCTCGCGATTTACAATCGCGATCCGCTAAGCGCTTACGCTGTGGTGCAGAAAACGTTGATCGATGGGCGCATTTACTTCGACCTTCAGCGCGACATCGCGGAACGCGCAGAGCGCGAAAAAGAGAAGAAAGCGCTGATCGACAAATTCAAGAAAGCAGCGGAGAAGAAGCCGGAAGAGAAAAAGCCCGATGCCGCCAGTCAAAAACCCGGCGAGAAGAAACCCGAAGAGAAAAAACCGGAAGTAAAGAAGCCGGAAGAAAAGCCCAGGCCGCCTCAATCGGGCGGCACGGACGCTGGCTCGGCCGTTACTCTCGGGGGTGCGCTGTGAGGACCGCCGCCCTCGCTTTTCGAATCGCACTAATTCTCGTCATCACTTCCGCAGTGCCTGCTATCGCAAGCGCGCAAGCCCAACCCTCCAACACCTATGCGATCACTCACGCGAAAATCTTCACGCTTGCGGGAAACCCCATCGAAGACGGCACGGTTGTCTTTCGCGAGGGAAAAATCATAGCCGTTGGTGCAGGCATTGACATCCCAGCGGGCGCGGAGGTCAAGGACGCAAAGGGATTGCAGGTCTATCCGGGGATGTTCGACTCGATCACTCAGATGGGACTGCGGGAGATTGGCGCCGTCAGCGCCACTGTCGATTCGACGGAGACGGGAAGCTACAATCCGGACGTTATTGCGGCCACGGCCGTATCTCCCTCCAGCGAACACATTCCCGTCACGCGCGCGGCGGGCATCACGGAAGTTCTGGCCGTTCCCGGCAGCGGCGGATTTGATTCCGGCGGATCGAACGGCATTATCGGCGGCCAGGCCTCCGCGATCCACCTGGCCGGGTGGGTCATCGATGAAATGCTCATCAAAAAGAGCGCGGCGATGGTACTCCGGTGGCCAGAGATTGAGACGCAAACGTTCGATTTCGCGACTTTCTCGCGCAAGGAAAAACCATATAGTGAGGCCAAGCAGGAGTACGACAAGCAGGTGAATGAAATCACCGACTGGCTGGAGCGCGCCCGCCACTACGCCCAGGTTATGGAAAAAAGTTCGCCTGCGAAATACGATCGCGACGTGAAGCTCGAAGCGCTTGCGCCGGTTGTTCGCCGCGAGCTGCCCGTCCTGGTGTTTGCCGATCGCGCGCGAGAGATTCGCAACGCGGTTGAGTTCTGCGACAAGCAGGAGCTGAGGATGATCCTCGCCGGCGGAGCCGAGGCCTACAAGGTTAAGGACCTTCTCCGCTCGAAAGGCGTGCCCGTTATCTTGCGCCCCATGCTGACGCTTCCGCCCGATGAGGATGATCCTTACGATCGATTGCTCTCGCAGCCCGCGGAGCTGGCTGCTGCCGGCGTGAAGTTCGCCATCGCCAGCTTTGACAATTCTTTTGCCCGGCGATTGGGACAAAACGCAGCCAACGCCGTCGCGCACGGCCTGCCGTATGACGAGGCGCTTAGGGCCGTGACGATTTATCCAGCGCAGATTTTCGGCCTCGGTGATCAGATCGGAACCATCGAGCCGGGCAAGCTCGCCAACCTCATTGTCACCAACGGCGACCCGCTGGAACTGACCACCGACGTGAAGTACCTCTTCATCAGAGGACAACTCACGTCCATGGAAAACCGGCACCTGCGCCTTTACGAGAAGTACTCAAAGCGGCCGAAAGCGCAGTAACTTAGCCGGACTTTTGCGAAGGAGGGGGGAATGACACTCTTTCGCTTCCCCGCGGAGTAAAACTTCGCCCAAAGCTAACTTCCGAGAAACTTTTTGCCCAAAGTTGCGTTCCTATAGTTGAACCCCATGCGAACACGTCTGCTCGTGGCCTTCATCGTGGTTACCCTAACAGCGCAGATGCGCCCTGTCCGCGCGCAAGAGGAGCCGGGGAAAATCGTCGAGCAGTACGTAAGGGCTGCAGGAGGCAGCAAGGCGCTGGGCAGGATTCAAACCTTAATCATTGAAGGGGCTTTCCTGAGCGAAGACGGGAAGGCAGGGACGTACACGCTGGATACCAAGCTGCCGAACCGCTACTACTCGGAATTGCTGCTTGGCGAAAAGAACCTGATCGAGGCGTATAACGGCAAGTCAGCGTGGCATCAGAATCATGCCGGCGAGCTTGGCACGCTGGTGGGCCCCGAAGGGATGCAATTGGAAGCGGCCGCGCAGTTTTACAACTCCCGGCTGCTGAATCTCAAGAAAAACAAAATCACTATGGCATTTGCGGGACACACGCAAGTGCGAGGAAAAGACACACTGCAACTCGCGGTCACCACGGCGACCGGAGTGAAGCGGCAAGTATTCTTCGATCCACAGACCCACCTTATTGTGAAGGAAGCGGCAACCGTCGGCGGCATCGACGAAGAGATCCTCTACGACGACTACCGAGCGGTGAATGGAGTGGAATTGCCGCACAAAATTGAGCTGCACCGAGGAAACGACAAATACGACATCAGCGTGACACGCGCCGTAATCAATGGAGCCGTGGGCGAGCGCGTGTTCGATTTCCCCATCAAATCGCAAGTCAAGCTGCCGGACCTGAAAGCGTTGTTCAAAGAGATTGATGAAAATCAGAAGGCCATCGACAAGCTCAAAGAGAACTACGCGGGGTCGCAATCCGAGGAAGAAACCGAATTCGAGGGCGATGGGCGCGTGAAAAAACACGAGATCAGCGAGTACACGTTTTTCTATCTCAACGGGGATGAGATCACTACTCTGGTGAAGAAAGACGGCAAGCTGCTAGGCGACGCGGAACAGAAAAAGGAAAACGACAAGACGCAGAAACGCATCGAGGAACACCAAAAGCGCGCCGCCAAAAAAGAAGCCAAGGAAGAGAAAGCCAAGGAAGAAGGGAAGAGCGACGAAAAAGATGAGCCGGGGATTGAGATTTTCCTGCGCGCGTGCCAGTTTGTAAATCCGCGCCGCGAGCGCTTTCGCGGACAAGACGTATTGGTTTTCGATTTCGAGCCGAATCCCGAATTCAAGCCGCACAAGCTGGCGGAAAAAGTGGTGCAGAAACTTGCCGGAGTCGTTTGGGTGGACGAGAAGGCGCACGACGTGGCGCGGCTAGAAGCCTATTTCACCGGCGACATGAAAATCGGCGGCGGCTTGCTGGCGAATCTTCAGAAGGGCACCAGCTTCGTTTTCGAGCAATCGTTTGTGAATAACGAAGTGTGGCTGCCGACCTGCATGGAGGCTCACGTTGGAGTGCGCTTCCTGCTCGTGAAAGGAATCAAGGCCAGTATCGTGACGCGGTATTGGGACTACAAGAAATTCAACGTGGAGACCCTCTCTACCATCGCCAAGCCCAAGGGAGCGACCGATGCGCCCGCCGATCCCCCGACAAAGCCCCAGTGAAGGCAACACGAGTCAGCGTGACTCGCGGCAGATAGTCTGAGGTACAATCCGGCGAATGAACTCGTGGAGTGAATCCGGCTGGGAAGAGAATTTCGGGAGTGCCTGGGTCTTTCTCTGTTTGGCGTTTTGCGCGCACGTGGCGGACGAAGCGCTGACGGGCTTTCTTCCTATTTACAATGCCACAGTTCTGGCGATGCGCAGCCAATACAACTGGTTTCCAATGCCGACATTCGAATTTCGCGAATGGTTGACGGGGCTCATCGTTGCAAATATTGTTCTCTTGCTGCTGACGCCGTTGGCGTTTCGAAATGCGCAGTGGCTGCGTCCGCTGGCATATGTGCACGCTGGCGTTCACTTGCTGAATGGAACGGGGCATACGTTGGCAACGATTTTCGGACAAACCGTCTCGACCATTCACTTCGCGCGTCCCGCGCCGGGTTTTTATTCATCGCCGCTGCTTTTCGCAGGTTCGATCTATCTTCTGATTCGTTTGCGTACCAGCCGCCGAGGGCAAAGCCTGGCAGCCGTTTCCTGAACGAACAAAGCGAAGGTGAGGGAGGAATATGCGACGAAATAGCTTTCCCAACTTTTTCTTGATGATTGTGGCGCTGCTGCTTGGCGCGAGCGCTGATTTACGCGCGCAGGAGAAGCCAGAAGGGCCGCTGCGCGTCGCGCTTGCCGGCCTCGTGCATGGTCATGCCTTTGGATTCTTCGATCAGTTTCAACGCAGGACGGACATGCAGGTCGTGGGAATCGCCGAAGCCGATCCGCAACTAAGGGGACAATTTGCAAAAAGATTCGGTTTGCAGCCGGGGATTTTCTTTTCCGACCTGGAGGAGATGCTGAAGAAAACCCATCCTCAAGCGGTGCTCGCGTACACAAATACCTATGATCATCGCCGCGTGGTGGAAATCTGCGCGCGGCACGGCGTTCCGGTGATGATGGAAAAGCCACTGGCAGTCAGCCTCGAAGATGCGCGCGCCATCGCGCGGGCGGCGAACGAGGCGAAGATTCAGGTCTTGGTGAATTACGAGACGACCTGGTATCGCAGCAATCAGGCGGCTTACGATTTGACGCACGAGGACGCCATCGGGGAAATCCGGAAAATTGTTGTGCACGACGGCCATCGTGGCCCGAAGGAAATCAATGTTGGGCCAGAGTTTCTTGCCTGGCTGACCGATGCCAAATTAAATGGCGGAGGCGCGCTCTTTGACTTTGGCTGTTACGGCGCCGATCTGGCGACCTGGCTGATGGATGGCCGCCGGCCGGATTCGGTGACAGCCGTTACGCAGCAAATCAAGCCGGATGTCTATCCGCGAGTGGATGATGAAGCGACTATCGTCCTGACGTATCCCCGTGCGCAGGCGATTATTCAGGCTTCCTGGAACTGGCCGTTTTCCAGAAAGGACATGGAAGTGTACGGGCAGAAAGGCTACGCCATCACGGTTGGGCGGGATCAACTGCGTGTGCGGCTGCCTGAGAAAGAAGAGACGTCCACCGAAACCAAGCCATTGGAGAAAACGAAAGAAGATTCCGTCTCCTATCTGCGAGCGGTGCTCTTAGGAGGCTTGAAACCGGAAGGATTGTCATCGCTTGGGACGAATGTGATCGTTACGGAAATTCTCGATGCTGCCAGACAGTCTGCGGCCACGGGCAAGACGATTTCTCTGGCAGGGAGCCGGTAAAGCGTGCAGTGCACGATTCTTATTTTGCGGAAACGGAGCGATCCAGCACTTCGCGAACTTTTTCTGAGAGAACTTGCGGCGTAAACGGTTTTTGCAGGAAAGAGATTCCTTCCTCCAGCGTCCCGTCTTGCGCGATCACGTTGTACGTGTAGCCCGACATATACAGCACGCGCAGATTGGGATAACGCCCGGTCAACCGCTTAGCGAGCTCGCGTCCGCTGGAACCCGGCATCACCACATCCGTCAAGAGTAGATGGATTTCCGCGCCGTTGTTTCCGGCCAGGCGCTCCGCCTCTTCGGGAGTATGCGCTTCGATCACCTTGTACCCGTGCTCGGAAAGAACCATCTGAGCAAGTTCGCGCACTGCAGGCTCGTCTTCAACGAGCAGGATGGTTTCGTGGGCCTTGCGCGCCGCGGAAGGGAGCGTTTCCGGTGCCTGTAACTCCTGGACTGCATCCTTGACGCGCGGCAGATAAACCTTGAAGGTCGTGCCTTTTCCCAATTCGCTATACACCCAGACGTAGCCGCCGCTCTGTTTCACGATGCCATACACCGTCGATAGACCAAGTCCCGTGCCCCGGCCGCTTTCCTTTGTCGTGTAGAAGGGCTCGAAAATGTGGGCGACCGTTTCGGCGCTCATACCGATGCCGGTGTCCGAAACGGCCAGTAGGACATAGGGTCCGGGACGAACCACGGCGTGATCGAGCGTGTACGCGGAGTCCAGATCGACGTTGCTGGTTTCAACGACGATGCGTCCGCCCTCGGGCAGGGCGTCGCGCGCATTCACGACCAGATTCATGATGACCTGCTCGATTTGACCCGGATCCGCCTTGATCGTTGCGACGTCCTTGGACACAAATGTTTTCATCTCGATGTTCGCACTCATCAGCCGGCGAAGGAGGTGGTCGAGATTCACAACGATGGAGTTGAGATCGATGATTTTTGGCCGCAGAACCTGCTTGCGACTGAAGGCGAGCAACTGCCGTACCAGCGTAACGGCGCGATCGGCGGCGTCTTCGATGCGCCGGATGTCGCTGTGTAGCGCAGGCTGATTCAAGCAGCGCTGCAGGGTGATCTCAATGTAACCCTTGATGATCGTCAGCAGGTTATTGAAATCGTGGGCGACGCCCCCTGCCAGCCTGCCCACGGCCTCCATTTTGCGTGCCTGCACGAGCTGATTTTCGAGCAATTTACGCTCGGTGATATCGACGATCAGGCCCTCCATGACGGGATGGCTGTCGCTGCCGCGGACGACGACGGCGGTGTCGCTGACCCAAATCGTCTGCCCGTCCTTGCGAGTAACGCGATACTCAGCCTGGAAAGGTCCGCCGCACGAACTGGCTTCCTCCGCGGCCTTCACGATGGGATGATCTTCGACAGGAATGTGGCGAATCCAGTCTTTGGATGTCGAGAGCCATTCGTCCGCCGAGTAGCCGAACATCGTTTCGATCTGCGGGCTGACGTAGAGCCATTGGCCTTGAGCGCCGAGTTCCGCGATATAGCTGATGGCCGCGACCTGTTCGACGAGCATGCGGTACTTGATTTCGGCTTCGGCGCGAGCCCGTTGCGCGCTAACCCTTTCCGTGATGTCCCGGCTCACGCAGATGGTGCCGCCATCAGGCAAGGTGGTTATGGCCATTTCCGTGGGGACTGCGGTTCCATCGCGACGGCGCACGGTGATGGGTCCGTACCACCTGCCATGTTGTTGTAGACCTCTCCGGATGTCCTCTTCCACGGTGTCAACGTTTCGCGCCTGAGTGATCTCACGCCATGATTTTCCCAGCACTGCTTCCGGACTGGCGTTGGCGATCATTCGCGCGTATGCCGGATTCACATACGTGTATTTTCCCACCGCATCCAGGATGGCCATGCCATTGATTGCCGAATCCATGGCTAGGGTGTGCGTCTGCACGGCGTTGGCGCTTTTTGTCTCGCGAAACTGGCTGATACTCAGCCGCGCGGCATAACACAAGATCGAAACTCCGAGAAGGGAGAAGCGAAGGAGCCGCCACTCTGCTTCCAGTTGCGCGACTTGCCAGAGAATGATCAACGGCGCCAGCGCAAATGTGGCATTGGTCAGCATTAAGTCGCCGACGGTCTTTTGCCGGATTCGTGAACCAGTTTCGGCGGCCGATCTCGGTTGCCACTGCGCCGCCAACATTGCGCCAGCCAGAAACGGCAAGGTCCAAAGGATATCTCGCAGAGTCCCAGTCGGTGCCGGTTTGACAACTTGCAAGTACTGGGCCACTGCCGCGCACACCGTCAGGATCAGAAGGAAGAGAGCGAGACCTCCATAGAGTTTCCGAATATGCTGCTTCCGCGAACGCAACACCTGCAATGCAGCCAGCAAGGTGAGCACCGCGTCTTCCACGTTCTCAATGCGCATTTCCCGCAGAAAGGCGGAGTAGTGGTCAAGGCGGCGAGCCGCAAGGTAATAAAACTCGACATAAATAAAGAAAAAGACGATTCCGATCTGGATGAAGTCGAGTGCGGATTCCGCGTCAATCCGCGGAGAGTCCTTATCCTGGTCCAGGAACAGGACCATCGCCAGCAGCACGTTTTCCAGGCCAAATAGAAAGCGCACTACCGAGGTTGAGGGCGGCTCACTGTGCAGCACTACTTCGTAATACATCCAGCCCAGGTTCGCTACGCCCCACAGGGCGACGCCCGCGCCGAGAATCAGCCAGAACGGGCGGCTCAAGCCGCGTCCGCGGCGGCATGCCCCAAAAGCCATGGCCACGGCAAGACCACATGCGAAGATTTGCAGCCCGTTTGCGAGAAAGGACCCGAGCGTGGATGTGCCAAGCGTCAGCGCTTCAATAATATGAAGACCGACGACCACGCACGCCAATGCCAGGATCTTGCGAGGCATCCTTAGGGGCTCCTCCGCTGGTCCACCGACCGCTGCTATTCATTAGTGTATTGCAAGCTCCAAGGAGTGCAGCCAAGACTTACGTGCAGGCGTTCCAAAATGGAAAATGCCCCCAGCGAGCCTGTGACGGCATTGGAGAGTGACTGTTTGCAGAACCGCATTGCCAAAAGGCGCAGTCAGCTAGCGGCCTTCGAGGGGGTAGCGGTCCTGCGACTGCACGGCGGCGGCAACGCGGCGGCGCAAGGAGATGGTGTCCACGGGCGCGCGCTTGGCGAAACGCTTGAGCACGGCCATCTGCGTGGTGAGCATGTCGCCTTCGTGGATAGCCGCAATGGCGCGCTTGGCTTCGTGCTCGGCACGCTCGGAGGCGTCGTTGATAAAAACGCGCGCGGCATCGATCATGGTCTGCGATGCGGATTCGCCCTTGGCTGCGGCGGCTTTTTGTGCGCGCAAGAGGCTGGATTCCATCGCGTAGATTTCCATGACGATATTCGAGAGCGCGCCGATCAGTTCCTGTTCGTCGGCGAGCTTTTCGCGGAATTTTTGGACGGCGCCGCCGGCAGCCTGCAGGAACATTTTCTTGGAGTTGGCGACCACGCGGGATTCCGCGGCGAGCACGCCTTCCGGCGCTTCCTCGAAGGAAGGCCCGGCGAGGATTTCATCAGCCAGCTTCATGGCGGCGGGGATGAGCGCCAGTTGCCCGCCCATGGCGCGCTTCATCAGCATCTGGATGATGAGCATGCGGTTAATTTCGTTGGTGCCTTCAAAGATGCGGTTGATGCGTGAATCGCGGTAGGCGCGGCACACGGGATATTCTTCGTGGAAGCCGTAGCCGCCGAAGATTTGCACGGCTTCGTCCACGACAAAATCCAGCATTTCGCTGCCATAAACCTTGGCGATGGAGCTCTCGATCGCGTACTCCTCGAGAACTTTCATGGTGTTTTGGATTTTGTCGCCGGAGCCGGAGGCTGCCGTCATCGCTGTCTCGATGTTTCCCGCCGAACGGTAGACCATCGATTCCACGGCGAAAATCTGGATGGCCATCTCCGCCAGCTTTTCCTTCATCAAGCCGAAATCGCCAATCTGTTTTCCGAACGCTTTGCGCTCCTTCGCGTATCTCGAAGCGGTCATCAGTACGTGCTTCGAGCCGCCCACGCACGAAGCGCCTAGCGTGAATCGCCCGGCATTCAGAATGTTGAACGCCACGATATGCCCGCGGCCGATTTCGTGCAGCAGGTTTTCCTTGGGCACCTTGCAATTTTCCAGGAAAATGGGGGTCGTCGAGCTTCCGTGGATGCCCATTTTGTGCTCTTCGTTGCCGGGCTTGAAGCCAGGGAAAGTACGCTCGACGATAAAGGCGCTAAACTTTTCGCCGTCCACTTTCGCAAAAACGATGTAAACGTCCGCGAAGCCGCCGTTGGTAATCCACATTTTCTGCCCATTGAGGATATAGTGCGTGCCTTCGTTGTTGAGTTCCGCGCGCGTCAGAGAGTTCTGCGCGTCCGAACCTGCTTGCGGTTCCGAAAGGCAATAGGCCCCAATCCACTCACCGGTGGCGAGCTTCGGCAAATATTTCTTCTTCTGCGCTTCCGTCCCGAAATAAACGATCGGCAGCGTTCCGATGCCCGCGTGCGCCCCGTGCGTCACCGCGAATCCGCCGTAGATCGAAAGCTTTTCCGTAAGGACCGTAGTGGAAATTTTGTCCAGGCCCGCGCCGCCGAATTCTTCCGGCACGCCTCCGCCCATCAGGCCGACTTCGCCGCCCTTTTTCACCAACTCCGGCATCAGACCGGGCTTCTTGTTCTCGAGCTCCTTCACCACGGGCAACACTTCTTGCACCACAAATTCTTCCGCCGTTTGCCCGATCAGCTTTTGATCATCGGTGAGATCGGCAGGCGTGAATACATCACTTGGCTGCGGCGTTTCCAGGAGAAAGCTTCCTCCCTTTGCCGCAGGCTTGGTGAGGGTAGCAGTGGCCATGTCGGGCGCTCCTAGCGGGAAGTCTTTGTAACTGGTTCTTGATCGAACGGCTGTCTGTGGCACACAACACAATCAATTCACCCCATTTTACTCCCGCAGCGATTCGCAGTAAACACCGTTCAATTGTTTGTGCTGGATGAGTCTTGGTCTCGACTGCCGCAATTGAGCCAGGTTAGCGAGATCCTTTGCGTTTGGAGATCACCGAACGCAACAGCGCATTCACCGTCTTTGATGACTTGAAGACAGCCGCGACATCAGGCTCTAGCACAACGGCAATTGTGCCGCCGGACATGGCAGCAGCGAACCTATTGGGTTTCGACTTGCTGTAGTCGAACCGATATTCGGAAGCCAACTGTTTCTGCTCTGTCTGTCCGTTCTTACGAGCTGACGTTTTCTTCATAGTCTTCGCGCTCCGTACGGGTTGCTTTGCGAGCAGTGATTAACCGAACTCCGTCGCCGAGTTCTACAAAGCTCACTAAAATAAGGTTTCGCCAGCCTGAGTGGCCAATTATAATCTCGCGTCGCTCACTCTCTGAATGCGATTCATCCCCAAAATTCGGGCGAGAGGGTCAGCGAATACCATAGTTGCCTCTTCAAAAGAAACGCCGTGCTTTGCCTCATTTGATTTCGCTGTTCCGGCATCCCATTCAAATTGAAGAGACATCCAGCGGAAATGGTATCACGGCTCTTTGCCACGTCTCTCTCGCTGGTCTCCGGGAAACGGCCGTTTGCCGCAACAAACAATCAATTCATTTTACCTCGCAAGGCCACGAAGCGCATCCCCCATGCACCCTGATTTACGGTAAACACCGTTAAGTTCGATGGGTCTTAACAAGCGCCGATTGTGGCAAGCTTGTCCACCAACCGCCGTCCGCGCACCACACTCCTATACAACTTAGGAGAGTTGTGGTACCCTTCCTAATCTACTTAGGAGAGTGATGTGTCCGAACAAGCCCAACTCCTGCCAGGCACGCTCGACCTGCTGATCCTGAAAGCTGTGTCGCTCGGTCCCTTGCATGGCTATGGCGTGTTGTTGCGTATCGAGCAGATCACCCGCGGCGCTCTGCTCGCCGAGCAGGGTGCGTTGTATCCCGCGCTCAATCGCCTCGAACATCAGGGGCTGCTCGAATCGGAATGGGGCACTTCCGAGAACAATCGTCGCGCCAAGTTTTATCGGCTGACCGCCGCCGGGCGAAAAAGATTTCGGGAAGAAACAGCAAGCTGGAACCGCTTGGCAGTTGCGATCGGCGCCGCATTAAGCGCCAAACCGCAGGAGGATTGAACATGTTTCCGAGGCTGCGTTCATTTTGGCAGACGATCTGGAACCGTTCTCGATTCGAGCGCGATTTGGACGATGAGATGCGATTCCATCTCGAAGCGCGAATGGAAGACCTGGTTCGCTCCGGCTTTCCGCGCAAAGAAGCACGGCGCCGCGCACAGATTGAGTTCGGCAGCACCGAAGCTTATCAGGACTGTGTCCGAGAAACGCGCCGCGTGAATTGGTTTGAGGATCTCGCGCAAGATTTGCGCTACGGCCTGCGTGGTCTGCGGAAAGGCCCTGGATTGATGCTCGTGGCCGTACTGACCCTCTCGCTGGGCGTGGGCGCCAGCAGTTGGCTGTTCAGTATGCTGCGGCAGTGGGTGATTGAGGCCGTATCGTTCCCCCATCCAGAACGCTTGGAGGTGCTTTGGAGACTGGACACGAAGAAGGGCTGGAATGGCCCAATTCCACGCCGGACTTTCTCGATTGGCGCGCGCAAAATCATGTTCTTGAGAATCTATCGGCTTGGATCTCGGACGAATTCAACCTCACGGGCGGCACAATCCCGGAGCGCATGGAAGGCGCTCGCGTCACGGCCGACTTTTTCCGCATGCTCCGCGTGCAACCGGCGGCCGGCCGCGACTTCTTCAACGGCGAGGACCAGCTCGGAGCGGCTCATGTAGCTATCGTCAGTTACGGATTGTGGCGTGAGCGGTTCAAATCGGAATTGAACCAAACTATCAAGTTGGACGGCGAAACTTACACGATCGTCGGCGTTGTGCCGGAGGACTTCCATTTCCCATTGATGGGCCGTGCCAATATCTGGGTCCCGCTCGTCTTCACGGACAAACGGCGCTCCGATCGTGGCACCGGCTGGCTCAATATCATCGGCAGGCGCAAGCCGGAATTCGCGGAAGCAACCGTCGCCCAGGCCATGAGCACGATCGCTCGCGACATCGAAAAGGAACATCCGGATACCAACACCAACGCAGGAGTCCTGATCAACAGCCTTGCCAAGGAAATTGGAAAGCACGTCGGGGATCAGGCGATTTACACGGCATTCATCGTGGGGATTTGCATCGCGCTGATCGCCTGTTCCAATCTTGCGGGCATTTATCTTGCCCGCGCATGGACCCGTCGGAGGGAAATGGCCGTGCGACTGGCTCTTGGAGCGAAGAAAAGCCGCCTGGCGCGGCAGCTTTTGTCAGAAAACGCGCTGTTGATGCCTGCCGCCATGGGACTGGGCCTGGTCATCGCCAATCTCGGCGGAAAATGGACTACGAATTCAATTCCTTTTGAGAACCGCGGCTACTTGCCAAACTATGGCCGCATTACTGTGGACACCACCATGGTGCTCTATGCCATCGCTGTCGCTGTCCTGAGCGTACTGCTTTTTTCGATATCACCGGTGCTTGAGGGATATCGGCTCAACCTGACCGGCGCCCTCAAAGAATCGGGCAGCTCGACTTCAGCGGCGGGGGGCCAGCGTTTGCGGAAGCTTCTGGTCATTTGTCAGATCGTCCTCGCGCCGATGGTGCTGGTTCCCGCGGGCTTGACGTCGAAGTCCCTCTCCATCATCCTGCAGGCCGATCTCGGCTTTCGCGCGGACCACGTGCTGACCGCGCAAATGAGCTTGCCAGCTGTCAAATACGCAAAGAACGCGCAGCGCCTGGCTTTCTACAATCAACTGCTCGAGCGCCTGCGAAGCCTCCCGCAAGTGGAATCAGTGGGAGCGAGCCAGCACATTCCGTTCGGCCATAGTTCAAGTTGGCTGGAGTTCCGGATTAAGGGCCGCCCGGAGCCTGCGCCTGGGGAAGTACCCTCAACCCTGATTACGGCGGCCACTCCGGGATACTCAGCTGCAATTGGACTTTCCCTTCTCCGCGGACGATTTGTCACCGAGCAGGACGGTTCAAGTACGCTTCCCGCCGTGGTGATCAATCAAACCCTGGCCGGGCGATTTTTTGCTCAGGAAGAAGCTCTGGGTCACAAGATTCGTTTAGGTCGCGACGATGCGGCCTGGTACACCATCGTTGGTATCGTCAAAGACGTTAAGTTCTACTGGCCGGGCGATAACCCCATGAACGAAAGTTACATTGCTTTTGCGCAGGCGCCGAGTCCAGTGATGCATCTGGTCCTGCACACCACCACGGATCCCATGGCACTCGCCCCGGCCGTGCAGAGCGCCGTGTGGACCCTGGATAAGGAACAGCCCCTCTCCGGCGTGCAGACTCTCGAGACGCGCATCAGCAATCAGGTAGCGCCGGTTCGCAACATCACGCAGTTCTCCGTCTATTTTGCGCTGCTGGCGTTGTTCCTCGCCGCCATCGGTATCTACGGCGTGATGGCATATTTGGTCGAAAGCCGCGCGCGAGAAATCGGTATTCGCATAGCGTGTGGCGCCGAGCGTCGAAGTATTCTTTGGCTGGTGCTTACAGGTAGCTTCAAACTGATGTTGACGGGAATTTCCGCGGGATTACTGGGAGCCTGGGTAATTGCACGCTTGCTGATGAACAATGTGTTTGGCGTGACCACAAACACCTTGGACGTTTACGCCATCTCTGTGGCGGTGCTAGGCGTTGCAGTTCTGCTGGCCACTTTGGTTCCTCTGCGCCGCGCCACTCGTGTGGATCCGCTGATTGTTCTGCGGTGCGAATAATTACGTGCCATCGGTGGTGAATCTGGCAGGCTAAGGAATTCGCGGTATAATCCACGCTCATTCCAAGCATTACTGAGGATCCGGATGAAATCGCTCTACTGCGCACGCACGCTTGCTCTGCTCGTACTGATGTTCGGCACCCTCTTCCTCGCCGATCTCGTTGCGGCACAAGCTCCGCCCGTTTCTACGCTGCCCAGCGAAACGCCAGCGCAGTTCACGCCCGTCACCGATAGCTTCGATTACGCCCGGCGTGAAGTGATGATTCCCATGCGCGACGGCGTGAAGTTGCACACCGTTATTCTCGTTCCTAAAGGCGCAAAGAACGCGCCCATTCTCCTGACGCGCACGCCCTACGATGCTAACGATCTCACCACGCACGCGCACAGCTCCCATTTCGGACGCAACCTTCATGGCTATGACAACGCGCTCGAAGTCATCCTCGAAGGTGGTTACATCCGCGTCGTCCAGGACATACGCGGCAAGTACGGCTCCGAGGGCGACTATGTAATGACGCGCCCTCTGCGCGGTCCGCTCAATCCCACTGCGGTCGATCACTCGACCGACACGTACGACACCATCGAATGGCTCGTGAAAAATATTCCAGAGAGCAACGGCAAAGTCGGCATCCTCGGAATTTCTTACGACGGATTCTTGCCGCTGATGGCACTGGTCAATCCGCATCCCGCACTAAAAGTTTCCGTCCCGATGAACCCCATGGTCGACGGTTGGATGGGCGACGACTGGTTCCACTACGGCGCGTTCCGCCAACAGAACATGCCCTACATCTACGAACAGGAAGCCACACGAAAAAACGACGAGCACTGGTGGACCAGCCACTACGACGATTACGACATGTATATGCAAGCGGGCTCGGCCGGCGCACTTGGCCGCCAACACGGGCTTGAGCAGGTCGGCTTCTGGAGAAAGATTCTCGATCATCCGGCCTACGACGCCTTCTGGCAGCTGCAAGCGATGGACAAGATTCTTGCCGCGCAGCCGCTGAAGGTTCCAACGATGCTGGTCGACAGCCTGTGGGATCAGGAAGATATTTACGGCGCGACAGCGGTCTACAAAGCGATCAAGCCGAAGGACGCTGGCAACGACAAAGTATTTCTGGTGATGGGCCCCTGGCATCACGGGCAGGAGATTGATGACGCCAGTCGGCTTGGCGCGCTGAAATTCGGAATGGATACCGGGCTTTATTTTCGCAGAGAGATTCTTGCGCCCTTCCTGGCCCAATATTTGAAAGACGGCGCACCGAAGAGCGACGTGGCCCCGGTATCAGCATTTGAAACTGGCACGAACGCCTGGCGGCGTTTGCCTGCATGGCCCTCTGGCTGTGTCAGCGGCTGTACGCTGAAGCCTAGGCCGCTTTATCTCACTGCGGGGTCAAAGCTCAGCTTCACGGCGCCAGCCGCGGGCGAAACCTCGTTCGATGAATACGTGTCCGACCCTGCCAAGCCCGTTCCGTACCGTGCGCGACCCATTCAAGCTGTTGGCTACTCCAGCGGCATGACCTGGTCGCAGTGGCTGGTGGACGATCAGCGCGAAGCGTCCGGCCGCCCGGATGTTGCGGTCTTCGTCTCCGATATCCTGAACGCACCGGTGAAAATCAGCGGACAGCCGATGGCCAACCTGGTCGCCTCCACCAGCGGCACGGACTCCGACTGGGTCGTGAAGTTGATCGATCTCTATCCCGACGAAGTGGGCGCGCAACCGGAAATGGGTGGCTATCAACTTATGGTTGCTGCCGATATTTTCCGCGGGCGTTACCGCGAGAGTCTTGAAACGCCCAAGGCCATCGCGCCGGATAAACCGCTGCTCTATCGCTTCGCGCTACCCACGGCGAATCACGTGTTTCTGCCCGGGCATCGCATCATGGTGCAAATTCAATCCAGTTGGTTCCCGCTCTACGATCGCAATCCACAAACTTTTGTTCCCAATATTTTCTGGGCCAAGCCCGGCGACTATCGCAAAGCCACGCAGCGCATCTACCACGCCCCCGGCCAGGGAACTTTTATCGAGTTGCCGTTGGTCACTGCACCTTAAGGTTTCGTTACGGGAGTCGAGCGCGTCCACCGCGTCCGCGCGTGACTCTTTTGCTTCGTCCTTGCTATCCTGACAGCCTCTCAATTCGACTTAGGAGTGGATATCATGTGCAAACTTTGTTTAGTGATCCTTCTCTCCGCTTGTGCCGCCGCAGTTTCTGCGGCGCAGCAAACATCCGCGGATTCACACTTCGACGGCAATTCCTGGTGGGCGCACGTCAAATTCCTTGCGGATGATTCTCTCGAAGGGCGCGACACCGGCAGCGAGGGTCTTCGCAAGGCGCAAGCCTATGCTGTCGAGCAGCTCCAGAAAGCTGGCCTCGAACCCGCGGGTTCGAATGGCTTCTACCAACCTGTCCGTTTCAACCAGCATGAAGTCGACGAAACCAAATCCTCGCTCGCGCTCGTCACCAACGGCCAGGCGAAAGCGCTCTCCTTTGCCGACGACGCCTTCATCGGCACTCGCGCTACGCATGCCTCTGTATCGCTTTCCGCGCCTTTGGTTTTTGTTGGCTACGGCTTGCAAATTTCGGAAAAAAATCTCGATGAGCTTGCCGGTTTGGACCTCAAAGGGAAAATCGTTGTGTATCTGGTAGGTTCTCCTTCGGATATTCCCACCGCGCTCGCTTCGCATTATCAAACCGCCGGGGAGCGATGGAAATCATTGCGCGCTGCGGGGGTCGTCGGCACCATCACCATTATGAATCCCGCGTCCATGGACATTCCGTGGTCGCGCATTTCCGTCAATCGCAATCATCCTTCGATGGATCTCGCCGATGCGGAGTTCAATGAAACTCCGGGCCAGCAACTCGCCGTGACCTTTAACCCCGCTTCAGCGGAAAAACTGTTCGCTGGCTCGGGCCATACTTTCGCGGAAATCGCCGCTTTGGGCAAAGACCGCAAGCCTCTTCCACATTTTCCTTTGGCCGCCTCGCTCAAAGCGAACGCCGTCATACTCACTAAAGCTCTCGAATCCGCCAACCTTGTTGCCAAGCTCCCCGGCTCCGATCCTGCTCTCAAAAATGAATTCGTCGTTCTCTCCGCGCACATCGACCACGTCGGCATCGGCGCGCCCATCAACGGCGACCGCATTTACAACGGCGCGATGGACGATGGCTCCGGCAGCGCGCTGGTGATGGACATTGCCTCGAGTCTGAAAACGCATCCGGAGAAAATTCAACGCTCGATTCTGTTTCTTCTTGTCACGGCCGAAGAGAAAGGTCTTCTCGGCTCCAAATATTTCGCCGCGCATCCTACAGTCGCGGCGAAATCCATCGTCGCCGATGTGAATGTGGACATGTTTCTTCCCATCGTTCCGCTGAAAATTCTCAAGATCGAAGGCATTGACGAATCCGACCTTGGCACGCGCGCTGCCGCGATTGCGCAGTCCATGGGTATCAAACCGATTCCTGATCCCGAGCCGCTACGCAACGCGTTCATTCGCAGCGATCAGTACAGCTTCATCAAGAAAGGCGTTCCCGCCGTCAAAGTAGATGTGGGTTTCGAACTCGGCACGCCGGAGCAGAACATTTTCAAGGACTGGCTCACCAACCGCTACCACGCGCCGAGCGACGACGTGAACCAGCCCGTCGATTTCAAAGCCGCCGCGGGCTACGAGGAGTTTACGCGGCGACTCCTGCTCGAGACGGCCAATACTCCTGAACGCCCGCACTGGAAGCCTGACTCGTTCTTCCGCCGCTACGCGGCCGATCAAATTTCAACACTCGATCCGAGGAGGCCGCAAATGGGAAGAGCCGTCGTGCATTTTGAAATTGGATGCCAAAACAGCGCAAAAACGCAGGAATTCTACGAGAAACTCTTCGATTGGAAGATCGAAACGATGGGACCGGCGGCGATGATCGCGGCGGAGTCCGGCGGCATCGGCGGGCACATAACGGCGCTGGGGCATGAGCCAAATCACTACACGATGTTCTACGTCGACGTAGATGACGTCGTGGCGTATCTGGAAAGAGCAAAAGCGCTCGGCGGGAAAACGCTTGTCCCGCCGGTGGAAATTCCCACGGGCACATTTGCATGGATGCAGGATCCCGAAGGCAACACCGTCGGTCTGTGGAAGGCAAAAAAGTGAGCATTCAGGAGAGCCTCCATCATAGACCCTCGAAGATGCCGGCGGCGCCCATGCCGCCACCGATACACATGGTGACCATGCCGTAGCGCGCGTTGCGGCGCTGCAATTCACGAATAATTGTGGCGGTCAGTTTTGCGCCGGTGCAGCCAAGCGGGTGGCCGAGCGCGATAGCACCACCGTTGGGATTGACACGCGAAGCGTCCAGGCCGGCCTGCTGAATGACGGCAAGCGATTGCGCGGCGAAGGCTTCGTTGAGTTCGATCACGGCGATGTCGTTTAGAGAAAGACCCGCGAGCTTCAGTGCTTTCGGAACTGCTTGCACCGGGCCGATGCCGAATTCCTCAGGGAGAACACCGGCGGTAGCGTAGGCGACGAAGCGCGCGAGCGGCTTGAGACCCAGCGATTTTGCCCGCGCGTCACTCATAAGTACGCTTGCGGCAGCGCCATCGCTCATCGGCGAACTATTTCCGGCAGTCACGGTGCCCTTGGCGTGGAACGCGGGCTTGAGTTTGGCGAGAACGTCCGGATTCGTATCGGCGCGGGGAATTTCGTCGGTGGAAAACGTAAATGTTTGCGTTGTAGGTTTCACCGGCCCCGGCTTCGGTTTGGAGGATGCGCCATTGCCATTGGGCAGGGAAGTGATTTTTACTTCGACGGGAATGGTTTCGTCCTTGAAATATTCGGCGGCGATGGCGGCGAGAGCCTTTTTGTGGGAATCGGCGGAGAACTGGTCGGCCTGCTCGCGGGTGATGCCGAATTTGCGTGCGATGTTTTCCGTGCCCAGGCCCATATTGATGTAAGCATCGGGATAATTGTCCACCAGCCAGGGATTGGGAGAAATTTTGTTACCGCCCATGGGAACCATGGACATGGACTCGGTGCCCCCGGCGACGATGACCTGGGCGGATCCGGAGCGGATGCGCTCGGCAGCGAGGGCGATAGCTTGCAGGCCGGAGGAACAAAAGCGGTTGATAGTCATGGCGCTGGTTTCCACGGGGAGGCCGGCACGGAGAGCGGCGATGCGCGCGACGTTCATTCCTTGTTCGCCTTCGGGCATGGCGCAACCGAGGATCACGTCATCAATCTCCTTGGCGTCGAGCCCAGGGACGCGGGCGAGCGCTTCCTTGATGGCGAGAGCGGCAAGATCGTCGGGGCGCGTGGCGCGCAGTGAGCCTTTGTAGGCGCGGCCAACGGGAGTGCGGATAGCGGAGACGATGACGGCTTCAGGCATGGCGGGACCTCGCAGGATGGGATGCAGTGTTCATTGTTGGACGGGCGAGGGGAAAAAGCAAATGGGTGACGACTCGCGATTCCTGACTGGCGGAAGAGAGGCACGGAGAAGATTGACAGTCGATTAACGCAGACACTCCATGCCCTCGACCCTCATGGCGCGCAATTAGTAGCTCGTCGTCGGATCGGCGGGTGGGCCAGACGTCACTGCGCGGGCACCATTTTTCCTTCTTTGCTCAAGCACCACGGGAGAATGCCACCGTTATAGTTCACTAGAGTGACCCTGACCCGTGGGCACCCACAAGCAGATTATTCGGCGCGGAGGGCCTCGACGGGATCGACGGCGGAGGCGCGGCGCGAAGGCAAATAGCTTGCGAGGAACGCCGTAGCGACGAGGCCGAGAGAAGCTGCACCGTAAGCGACCGGATCGACGGGGCTCACTTTGAACAGGAGCGATGACATCAAGCGCATGACGATGATGGCGACGACGAGTCCGCACGCCACGCCGATGGCAGTGAGCGAGAGTCCGTGGCGAACGAACATGCCCGTGAGCGTTTGGTGCTGCGCGCCCAGAGCCATGCGAATGCCGATCTCGCGGGTGCGCTGGGAAACAGAATAGGCGATGACACCATAGATGCCGACCACACCGAGTAACAGCGCCATGCTGCCGGCAACGCCAAGCATGATGAGCGTGAAGGAAGTACGAGCCATGGAGCGCTTGTAGAAAAAGTCCAGTGCGTGAACGTCGGCGAGGGGAAGATTCGGATTCAGTGACCAGACCGCCTGGCGAACCTCGTTCAGGAAACTTTGCGAGCCGGTACGAGAACTGCGCATGGCGAACGCGACTTCGCGCATGGACATGGTGTCATCGCTTTCAAAGTGATCCATCAAGAGGGGCCAATAAACGATGGTGGTGGCCGGTTTGCTGACGCCCTCATCGTAAACGTCGCCGACGACGCCGATAATTTCCCGCCAGTCGTCTTTGGTGCTGACGCGGATGCGCTTGCCGAGCGCGGCGGCGGGATCATGCCAAAGTTCGCGAGCTACATTTTCAGAGACCATGGCGACGGGGATTTTCTTGTAAGTATCGTTCCACGTGATTTTGCGGCCAGCCACTAGCGGCGTGCCGACAGTGTCCAAGTATTCGGGCGAAACGAATCGAAAGGTGCGGAGCGGGGGAAGTTGGCCCTCGGCATAGGTTTGGTGCTCAACAAAGATGGGATCATGCCAGCCTCCGAAGGTCATGGGGACGTTGGAGATGATTCCCACGGATCCGACGCCCGGAATCGCAGCGAGCCTGTGCAAGATTTCCTCTTCCGTGCGGACGACCTGCTCATTCTCTTTCACCATGGTGCTGGGAATCGAGATGCGGAAAGTTTGCAACGAAGCCGGCGCGGAAAATCCGGGATTGACGTTGGTGAGGGCGCGGAAAGTGCGAATCATCAGGCCGGAGCAGATCAGCAGGACGAGCGCGAGAGCGACTTGAACAACGACAAGGACGCTGCGCGCGCGATGCTGCTCCTTGCTTTGGCTGAGGGCCCGGCCGCCCTCGCGGATGCCGGTGCTGAGACGTACTCCGGCATACTTGAAGATGGGAATGGAACCAAACAGGATGCTGGCGAGAAGTGAAATCAAAAGTGTGAAGAGCAGGACGCGCCCATCGATGCCGATTTCACGAACGCGAGGAAGGCCCGCGGGAGCCATGGTCGCAAGAACGCGCAATGCGGCGTAAGCAAGGCCCAGTCCGACTGCGCTGCCGAGCAATCCCAGAATGACGCTCTCGAGCAGGAGATCGGCGGCGATGCGTCCGCGGCTGGCGCCCAGAGCGCCGCGCACGGCGAGTTCCTGGCGGCGGCCTTCGACACGGACGAGCAGCAAATTAGCGACGTTGGCGCAGGCAATTAATAGGACCATACCGATCGAGCCCATGAGGACCCAGAGGACGCTGCCAACGTCACCTACGACATCGCGCTTGAGCGGACGGACGTTTGGGCCGATGTGAGCATCTTCGAAGAGCTTGATGCTGAAACCCGGCGGAGTGGGGAAGGAACTCATAACGACAGGGAGCATGCGAGCGACGTCGGCGTTGACCTGGTCGATAGTGGCGCCGGGCTTGAGCCTGGCGAGGCTCTCATAGCTGAAGTTGCCAAGATGCGTTTTGTTGCGGTCAAACTGAAACGGCATGATTAGGGCGGGGTCTTCCCGGTCCAAGAAGTGAAATCGCTGAGGCAAGACGCCAATGATCTGGCGGGATTTGCCGTCCACAAGGATATTGCGGCCGACGACGGAAGCATCGCCGCCAAATTTGCGGCGCCAATAGCCGTAGGTAAGCATGGCGGTTTCGGGAGCGCCCGGCGAGTCATCTTGCTTGGTGAAGGTGCGGCCCAGAACGGGAAGCGTGCCGAGAAGCGGTAGAGTGCCGTCCGTAACGCGCAGGGCAGTGACTTGTTCGGGCTCAGCGACGCCGGTCACGCTCACAGAGTCGCCCGCGTAAAGGCCGATGTCCTGGAGGGTGCGGTTTTGTTCGCGGAAGATGAAGTAGTCGGAGGGGGAGAGCTCGAATTCTTTGAGCTGGATCCCGGGCGCGGTAAGCCAAACCCCGATAAGCTCGTCGGGTTTGGGATAAGGCAAGGGCTTAAGGAGGACGCCTTCGAGGACGCTGAACACGACGGTGTTGGCCCCTACGCCGGCAGCCAAGGTGATAAGCGTAATGGCCGTGAACATGGGGGCACGGCCGAGCCTCCGTAGAACTTGTTTGAGCTCGTTTTTGAAGGACTCCATAGCCTATCTCTCCGCGAGTGCTTGCTCTTTGAGGACACTTTATTTCGCTGCCCAACAGAGTGATACGTCGGGAAGCGGGAGAAGTTCCCTGGAATTTTGGCGAAGGCGGCTGAGATTGGAGGTCTACTTAGCTTTGAGGAATGCGCCTTTGCGCGGAATGAAGATTGTAGCCGGAGGAGCGACGCCGAACTTCTTAGAGTAATCGCCCTGGTTGACGGCGATGCTGACGCGGTTGCGAGAATCGATGAACAGAAGGGGATCGCCGACGGGGACATCCATAAAAGTTTTCACGTAGGGCAACACCACAGGTTTCTTGTTGACCTCGAGCTTTACCGGATCGCCGAAGTTGTAAGCCAGCTTCTTGAATTCATCGCCTGGAATATCCGTGATCAGAGAACCGAAGGGATCATCGAGCGCGATAACGTCACCGGCGATGCCTTTGTCGGTGGTGGCGGATGTTTTCGGCGTGAGGCGGACGAGTTGCGGAACTTCGGGGCCTACAAGGTTGAATTCCCATCCGGCGGCGAGGTGCGCGCCCGCGGGAGAAAAAATGTCGCGGCCATGGAAGGTAGAAGAAATTGGAGCCTGAATAATCCAGTTGGGATTGGTAATCTCGCGCGCGGAAGCCAGGCCGTCGCGATCGATCACCGGCGTGATCAGGCCATTATCGGGCAAAACAAAATACTGGTCCTTCTTAGTTTTGACGATGACGGCTTTGCGCGAGGTGCCGACTCCGGGGTCGACGACCGTCACGAAGATCGTTCCAGCGGGATAGTAGGGAGATACGCCTTCCAGGAAACGCGCGCCCTCTTCTATGGAGTACGGAGTCACGCGATGAGTGATGTCCATGACGCGGGCGTCTGGCGCGATGCTAAGTATTACCGCTTTGCAGATGGCCACGGCGTCGTTGGCGGTGCCAAAGTCGGTCATGAAGACGATGATGGGCCGCGCGCCGGATTTTCCGGGCGAGGGCGGGTCACCCTGCGAAGGAGACTTCGAGCAGGCCGCGGCAGCCAGGGCGAGCACAAACAGCGACAGAAAGAGCAAACGAATGCGAGAAAGCATCAACGCTCCGTTACGGCTATGTGATTTTCTTTGCAGTCAGTGTAAGCTGCGCGGTTGACATTCGGCAAGGCGTGTTACGAAAAATATGCGCGGCATGCAAACCATCCGCGCAAATAGAAAGAGAAGGAGGCGATCGTGGGAGGATTAATCTACTGGATCTTGGTCGGGCTGATTGCGGGCTGGCTTGCGGGGCAAGTCATGAAGGGCGGCGGATATGGCGTCGTTGTGGACATCGTTCTGGGAATTCTCGGCGGGATTGTTGGAGGCTTTGTGTTCGGCTTGCTGGGGCTCCACGCCGGGGGAACGATCGGACAGATTATCGTTGCGTTTGTTGGTGCGGTGATTCTGGTGTGGATCGCGCGAAAGCTGAAAAAGGCGTAGAAGAATCTGACGAGCACAAAAAAACGCGTTGCTCCGACAGGGGCCGGAGTAACGCGTTTTCGCTTGCAGATTAGCTAGTGGGAAGCCCCTGTGCCCGGGTGCGTCACCAGAAACCATTCGACGGTTGGAGCGCGCTGATACTTCAAGCGGTTCCGCGTTTCTTTTGCGATGACATAATTGCCAGCCTTTTCCTGAGCAAGGGCCAGCTGCAAAACAACAAGCGGCGAATGAGGATCGGCGGCAAGCGCATCGGTGGCACCGGAAAGATCCCGTTGCTGGAAGAGCAGAAAGCCACGGGCCGATTCGTAGGCATTAACGACGACTTGGTCGCGAGAAACAGTGGCGAGATCCTTGAGCTGCGATACAGCCTCGGATGCATTGTCGACACGGCCGTTGGCAGAGGCGATGCGGGCGCGTTCGCGGAGAACGGTGGCGCGATTGATATCGCGATCAGCTTCGCTCATGCCCGTCAGAGGCTTTTCGAGAAAAGCCGAAAGGGCGTTGAGGCGAGTGAGCTCGTCGCGAGAATCGGCGGCGAGCATGGCGGCGCCCAGAAGAATTTCGAATTGCGCGTTGGGCTCTTTCTTGCTGGCGGCTTCTGCGGCCAGAGTTGAAAGGGCTTTTCGGCCTTCGGCGGGACGGCCTTCCCAAAAATAGATCAAAGCTTGTGTGTACTTTGCATCGAGTTCGTCGAACGGATTCTCCGCGAGCTGAATGGCGCGGTCATATTCTTTTCGCGCGTTGGTGAAATCGCCCATGAGCATGCGTGTGCCGCCAAGACCTTCCTGGGAAGGCAGATACTTGGGGTCAATCTTGAGGGCGGCGGTGTAATGTTCCAGGGAAGCGGAATCATCACTGGCCATGCGGGAGACTTCACCAAGAGAATCCTGAGGATTGGGAGAGGCGGGCTCGACTTCGGCATAACGCTTCAGAGAAGTGATGGCTTTTGCGGGGTCGGGCGTGCCGCTACCGCTGATGTAGACGTAGCCGAGGCGGTTCAGGACAGCGGGGAAGTTGGGATCGATTTGCAATGCCGCCTCCATCATGAAGCGGGCGCGGTCGTCATCTTCCTGGAGGTAGAGCCACTCGGCGGTCATGTAGAGAATGTGCTTGTCGCGCGGGTAGCGCTGCAAGAGATCATTCATGCTGGAGATCGCGGGGAGCAGGTCGCGGTCCTGGATGCTGGTCATCCAGCGGACAAGGAGTTGCTCATCGGGGGTTGCGGCGGGGAGAAGCGACTTGGCTTTGGCGAGGGCGGCGGCATCCGGCATGATTCGGCGGGACGCGAACGAGAGCATGGCGTAGGCGAGGGCGGACTGCGGATCCGCTTCGGCGGCACGGCGCGCCAGAACCGCGGAGCCGCGGTAGATGGCATTCTCATAATTGTCGACAGCTTGCTCGAGCAGGCGACGAGCTTCCACGGAACGCGTGGAGAGGGGGATAGCGCCAAAGAGCTGCTGGCCGGCGCCAGCTATGTGCGGCGTACCGGCAGCGGCGCGGGTGGCAGTGTTTTCCACGTGAGGAGAGGAAGCTTGCCCCCAGACCGTTGATGTAAAGAGAGACGGGAAGATCAACAACCAGAGACGCGCGGCGAATCGATTCATGGCGAAAGACTCTCCATTCCCGCAAGCTGAAGAATGAGCCCAGATTGGAAACGTAGCCTGTTGCCAGAGCCCTGGGATACTGGTCTGGAGGTCAGGTGTGCGGGATTAGAAAGACAGGGTTGGCGGATTGAGGACAATGAAGAGGAGGCACACAGTTGGGCACATGGAGGAAAGCGGGCGCTTGCCGGACACTGTGACAAGTGAAGATACTGCATAGAACCTGATTGAAAGTGAGCATGGAAGTTATGAGACAGAACGCCCGCAGGAACTGGCTGCGAATCGCAGCCCTATTGAGTATTGGTGCAATAGCCGCCAGCTTGAACTTAGCTGGAATCAAGAATATGGCGGTGGTCATTTCCGCGGGGAGCAAACTATCTGACGTGTCTTTGGCCGACCTCGTGAAAATGTGCAAGGGCACGCAGAAGACCTGGCCGGACGGGAAGAACTTCATCCTCGTCCTCAAGAATCCCGAGGCTCCCGAGATGCGGGTGGCCATGCAAAAACTGTTCGGCGACACCAGCGGCGACCCTAGAGCAGCAATCGCGAAACTGAACGAGTCTCGCCTGACAGTGAAGATTGTGGGCACCGACGAGGATCTACTGCGCACCGTGGAAGCCACTCCCGGCGCTGTCGGGATCCTGGACGTTTATTCCATCAATAGCTCAGTAAAAGTCCTTCGCGTCGGTGGCAAGTTGCCTTTTGACGTGGGATACGCACTAAAAGGGAATTAGGGCGACCATAGCAGCGTGCTCAGATAACACCCTTCCCTTCCGCAGCCTGAATTATCCAAACCGGCAACGAATTCTCCCTCGAAGTGTGCGCAAGTGGCTTGAAACGTAGTTGGGCCAGGAATCACCACAGGGGAGCGCCTGAAAGCCCCTGTACGAAGGTACAGGTTTTCCACAGGTAGTACAGGGAAAAAGAGGCGAAAACCATGGCGAAAGTCGAAATGCAATTAACATTTTTGTTTTGTGTAGATTAGAAAGGATTGGTCACAAATGGAGCGGTACTAGGAGACTGGTTTAGGCCCAAAAATGTATCTTGTGTACCATCGCGTTTTGGGACTGGTAGGTGTCAAATAGGACAGGTACGAAGGATTGGATTGGACCTTTCTGGCGAGTTGGTGCATCCAAGTAAATGGTAAAACAACTGAGGGTGCAGGAAATAGACCAGCAGCCGAAGTTCAATGGGGTAGTGCCTGGGGGATATAGAAAAAGATGAAGACCAAGGACAAGAGCCGGAAGTGGATGTGGATGTTCCTGGCAGTGCTGGTCTCGCTGCAGATTTACTTCGTGTGGGAACTCCTGGCAGTGTTTGCGCTGTTTGCCATAGGATTTGCAGCCATCGCGTTTGTCGTAGGAAGCGTGTACATGCTGCACCGTGGCTGGGCTTTGGCCGTGGACCGGGTTGCCGACAGCCAGCACCCGATCATGGTGGCAACGCGGCAACGCATATATACGATTGAGGACGTGGCGCGCAGACCGTTTCGGCGTCCGGGTTCCGCGCCGGCCCGTTAAGTTTTCGGCGACTTTCTGGCTCCAGCCAGAGCACACACAGAGCCTGTCAGCCTGCCTCCTTCAGGAATGACTTTAGTTCTGTGGCAAGAGCAAGAAGAACAAGCCAACCGCCCTGAGAGAACGGTTGGCTTTTTCCTTTGCGGAATAGTGGATTTCCTGCACGTCAAGCCAAGTTCGCGCCGCGCCACTTTGTCTCAATGCGTGATGGGGTCGATGTCCGTATTAGGAACAATTTCCTGATCATCCTGAGTATGCGGGTCTTTCTCTGCCTCGAACACCGTCTTACCGTTATCCTTGACCAGCCCGTCCAACGTGGATTTCGAATGTTCATCCACGGCGCTGACGGCAGCCACCAGACAGGAATACAGGAAGGCCTTCATTCCTTTGCGGAATTGTTCCGTGGAACGTTCGGCGGCGCGTGCCACTTCGGTCTCCAACGCCGCACGCCGCGCCTCACATGCGGCGCGGCTCTCCGCATCGAGCGAGGCAAGGGCAGAAACTGCTCGTTCCTGTGTTTCGGAGAGAACGGCGTTTACGTGCTGGTCCGTCTGACGCTGGAAGGCCCCCAAGGCGGAGTTCACGGCGCTTTGTACCAGGGCCTGCACTTCCGCGGAGCGCGCTTCGATCTTCATAAGCGCCTCCTGCGTCACAGCCTGGGTATTTTCCAGCATGAGTTCATAGCGGCGGTGCGCGGTGCGGGCCGTTGCTCCTTCGAATTCTGACGTCGCCCTGACTACTACTTCGTTCAAGCGGGCGTTAATCTGGGGCTCCATTTCTCGCGTCATTCTTTCCACGAATTCTCGCGAGCCGGCCAGTTCGCGCCGCAAATCCGCGACTTGCTTCTCCAGCCGCTGCGCCATCTCTTCGGCCTGGCCGCGGTACTTTTCCATTTGGTCTTGCCATTGTGAAGCGACCTCGCCAGCAGATTCCTCCTTCGAGGAAAGCCGCAGCGCTTCCACGCGGGTGGGGAAAAGTTCCTCGATTTCGCGAATGCTCGAATTGCGCACATCATCGATGGAGCTGAGAGCTTCACGCACAGCATCGCCTACATGCTTGGTCACCGCTTCTTGTACTGCTTTCTCCGCCGCTTGCTGCAGTTTCCCCTCCATCGCCGCGATAATTCCGTCCGGAGTGATAACGACGCGTTGCGGTTTGGGAGCCTCGGCCGGTGTTTGTGTTTGTTGTCTTGAGGCGGCCGCCGACGGAGATGGGAACGTAGCGACCTCGGCCATTCTGTGCTCTGGGCTCTCCGGTGGTTCATCGAGTTTCACGGCCACTGGGGCCGGATCCAGTGCGGGAGCGACCGCGGGCGCAAATTGCGCGATTGCCGTATTCGTTGCTCTGGGGTTCATCCAATCCTGGGGCGGCGCTACAATGCCCCAAACATTCCCAGGGTTTTCTAATTCCACGCCGACCTGCTGCAGTTCCCGTGAACTCTGGGAAGTGTGGACCGAGCGCACCCTTGCGCGCACCGCCGGTGGCTTGGGCTCGACGTTCAATCCCACGACTTGCAACGTGACCCACGATCCAACTCCGTAGTCGTGCCGGGAGGGGTACCGGCACCCATGCAGGTTCAGACTGGTCGAGACGGTTCGTTCCACAAACGGCTCGCCCAGACGGTTCTGACCGAAGACGATCAGGGGAACGGACCGCTCGATGCGCGTGCTGCGGCGCGCGTCTTCCCCCACGAAATGGTTAGGAGGACTAATCAGAGAAGATTGGCTCACGTCTCCTCCAAAGAAATGCAGTTCCTAGCGCCGGTGACTTCCCACGGCCCCAAGGGGCGAATGTTAGCCGAAGCACGCTTCGTTGTCGATATTCGAGTGAAGATTTACCTGCTTCAACCAGATCAATCGTTGTCTTGCCCGATTCGGACGCGACGAATTTGGCTGTCTCTGATAGGCTTTGCCTCTTTGTGGGAGGAACTGTTCATGCGCCGTCTCCTTATTGCCGTTGTGTTGAGTTTCGTAATTCCAACAACCGCCTTTTGTCAAACCCCTCATCGCGTTGCCATCCGTGCCGGAAGGCTGATCGATGGGAAGAGCGAAAAGCCGCTTGAAAATGCGGTGATCGTGATTGAAGGCGACAGGATCGCCTCCGTTACGGCCGGCGGAAGCGCGCCTGCTGGTGTGGAAATAATTGACCTTTCCAAGGCCACCGTCCTGCCTGGATTCATCGATACCCACACGCACGTTCTGTTGCAAGGCGATATCACGGCGGAGGAATACGACGCGCAATTGCTGAAACAATCGATTCCGTACCGCGCGATTCTTGCCGCACGCAACGCGCACATCGCGCTTTCCCACGGGTTTACGGCTATTCGCGACCTGGAGACGGAAGGTGCCATGTATGCGGACGTGGACGTGAAGACCGCAATTGCCAACGGCGAAGTGCCCGGCCCGCGCATGCAGGTAGCTACGCGTGCGATGACTCCCACGGGAATGTATCCGCTCCTTGGTTATTCCTGGGAGCTAAAGGTTCCTACAGGCGTGCAGTATGTCGACGGAGCCGACGGAGCGCGCAAGGCGGTTCGTGAACAGGCGATGTACGGGGCCGACTGGATCAAATATTACTCCGACCGCCGGTACCATTTTGAGACCGACGGCGTGCTGCATTCCATGGTGAATTTCACGGATGAAGAAGCGAAGGCGATAGTGGATGAAGCGCATCGTATCGGCAAGAAAGTTGCTGCGCATGCCATCGGAAGCGACGGGATTGCAGCCGCGCTGCATGCTGGTGTGGACACCATCGAGCACGGAGATGGCCTGACTGAAGCCCTGATGGATGAAATGGTCCGGAGAGGGATTTACTGGGTGCCGACCATTACCGTCGGCGTTTATGTTGCCCCGGGCCGCAGTGGCAACTGGCCAAAGATGGCGGAGTTGCAGCGTGAAAATTTCCCAAAGGCCATCAAGAAGGGCGTGAAGATTGCCTTGGGCACGGATGCCGGCGGCTTCGACTGGAAAGCATTGAACGAGGCGAAAGAATTTGAATACTACGTGCAGTACGGCATGACGCCGATGCAAGCGATACGCGCTGGCACTTCCACTGCTGCTGAGCTGCTTGGGTGGGGCGACAAGCTGGGAGTCATCGAACCGGGGAAATGGGCGGACATCGTAGCCATCAGCGGCGACCCGCTGAAAGATATAAACGAGCTGCAAAGCGTGAAGTTCGTAATGAAAGGTGGAGTGGTCTATAAGAACGATCTGCGCTAGCCAGGGCCACTTGACCGGATGCTTCCGCTTGCGTAGCCTATCTTGCAGCGTACGACCCAGCCTGAGCGCGCCACGATCGCGTGGCGAGATGAGTTTCATCTTCTAAGGAGTTTCACCATGCAGACAAAATCCATTCTCTTAACGATTGGGTTTGCTAGCCCTGGCGGGAGCGACTGGGGGAGCGCGCTGCAGTCAGGACACCCCACCGACATCTCCTGACTCTGATTGCGCCAGGCACATGACGGCAATCAAGCTCCTGCGCGGACTCAATACGGCTGAATTGCGTTACAAGACGAAGCTTGGCGCCTACGCAACCAGAGATGAGCTCGCTGCGAGCGACGAGTTCAGGGTAACCCTGTCTGGCTGGTCGTTGAGGCTAAATGTGACCGCTGACGGAAAAAGGTATGATGCCGTCTTGGAAGACACCACTGACAAGTCCTGCGGGTACGCTGCGCTCACTGATGAACGCGGGGTCATTCGGCAAGGCAAGACAATTGATTGCGAGATTTAGCAGATTGTCATATGCGATTCAGTAAAACGAGACGCCGCCGTCGACATTGATCGACTGCCCGGTCATGGCGCTGGATTGCTCGGAACACAGGAACAACGCGGCGCGCGCAATTTCCTCGGCTGTTTGCGCGCGGCCCTGGAGCAGGCCGTTCAGAAATCCGGCCAATTGCTCTTCTTCGTTGACGCCCATTTTCTTTGCGAGCACCGCACCCAGTTCTTTCGACATTTTTGTCTCCGTCACTGGTCCAGGGCAAATGGCATTCACGCGAACGCCTTTGCGCGCGCCTTCGGCGGCGGTCACGCGCGTCAGCCCCAGCATTCCCGCTTTCGCAGCCGCATACGCTGAGCCCCAGGCGTAGGCAGCCTTCGCAGAGAGACTGGAGATGTTCAGGATTACACCGTACTGCCGCGCATACATTTCCGGTAGCACTAGTTTCGACAACAGAAACGCCGCGCGCAGGTGAACGGCAATCACTTTGTCAAACTCCGCCAAGGGATAGTCTTCCACAGGAACCACGGGACCGTAGTGGCCCGCATTGTTGACCAGGATGTCAGTCCGGCCGAACTTTTCTCGCGCTGCAGCAACGACTTGCGCGCAGTCAGCCTCCCGCGATAAATCCGCCGTGACGTAATCTGTGCGTCCCCCGCCGTTTTCAATCTCTGCCGCCACAGAGGCGAGTTCCTTCTCCGTACGCGCCGTAAGAAATACAGCGGCGCCTTCTCTCGCAAATAGCTGAGCGATGGCGCGGCCAATTCCACGACCCGAGCCTGTAATAAGTGCAACCCGATCTTTGAGCACCATAAGGACCACGAGAATAGAGGGAACGAAGCCTCGGGGCAAGCGAGGCCCCCGCACGCTCACGTGCTTCCAACACGCTGGCCAAGAACTGTACGTCGGGCCAGGTGCAAATTCCCAATTGCGAATCTAATCTAATATGATTGTACAGTTTTCACCTGGGCCGGATTTCAGGGCATTCTTCTCTGGGCCGGGTTTTATGTTTTCGCTAAACTCCTTACATTCATCCCGGCGTCTAACTCTATACTCAGCCCAGCCGCCTAAATTTTGTATCGAGGTATGCTGATGTTCCGAATCCCACTCTCATGTTCAATTATGAGCATTCTCGTTGTTTTCTCTGTCGCGGGATGTGGCGGCTACGGCAGTGGTTCGGTAAATGGTGGCGCGATTGCCCCCTACATCAACATACAGCCCGCGAATCAAACAGTGTCTGTGGGGCAGACCGCTACTTTTAGCGTCGGTGCGGCCGGCACGCCCCCCCTCACCTATCAATGGCAGAAAAACGGAGTCGACATCCCTGGCGCTACGTCGTCGAGCTACACAACTCCCGCAACGACGTCCGCCGACACCGGCACCGGCACAATATTCCGCGTCGTAGTAAGCAACACTGCCGGAAGTGTGACCAGCAATTCTGCGACACTGACCGTCAGCACCGGACAAGTCGCCTCGACCGTGGATGTCATCACCTATCACTACGACAATAGCCGCTCCGGCCAAAACCTGAGCGAAACGGCGCTAACTCCCGCAAACGTGAATTCGACGAAATTTGGAAAGCTTGGTGAATTCGTGGTCGATGGCAAAGTCGACGCGCAGCCGCTGTATCTTTCGCAGGTAACCATCGGCGGGCAAAAAAAGAACGTTCTTTATGTCGCGACCGAACACGGGTCCGTCTACGCCTTTGACGCCGACTCCATTAATGGAACCGCATCAACTGTCCTCTGGAAGACTTCCACGCTTGGCAGCGGCGAAACCACCAGCGACGACCGCGGCTGCGGCCAGGTTACGCCGGAGATCGGCATCACGGCGACGCCGGTCATCGATCGCTCGCGCAATGCGATCTATGTCGTTGGCATGTCGAAAAATGCCGGTGGAGCGTATTTCCAGCGTATCCACGCGCTGGATTTGACCACTGGCCTGGAACTATTCGGGGGTCCCAAAGACATCACTGCGACTTATCCCGGCACGGGGGATAACAGCTCCGGCGGAAACGTGATCTTTGATCCCAAACAATACAAGGAACGACCAGGTCTGCTGCAAATCAACGGGACAATCTACACGACGTGGTCTTCCCACTGCGATATTCGTCCTTACACCTCGTGGGTGATGGCCTTTAGCGCCGATGCGCTGGCGCAAACGAGTGTCCTGAATCTCGTACCGAACGGCAGCGACGGCGGCATTTGGATGTCCGGCACCGCCCCCGCCTCGGACGCGTCTGGGAATTTGTTCTTCATAATCGGCAACGGAACGTTTGACACCGCGCTTAATGCCAGCGGTTTCCCGGTGAACGGCGACTGCGGGAATTGTTTCGTCAAGCTTTCTACTGCCGGCGGCCTCAAGCTCGCGGATTATTTCACCCCGCACAACACTGTCTCCGAATCAAACGCCGACCAGGATTTCGGCTCAGGCGGCGGAATTGTGCTGATGGACGTTCAGGATGCCGGCGGGACCACGCGCCATCTCTCCGTCGGAGCGGGCAAAGACTCTCTGATTTATGTCGTGGACCGGGATTCGATGGGCAAGTTCAATGCCACCACGGACCAGATCTACCAGGAAATCTCCGGTCAGCTGGGTGGTGCCGTCTTTTCAATGCCAGCCTTTTTCAATAACACCATCTACTACGGAGCCGTGGGCGACGCCCTGAAAGCATTTCCGATTGCCGGCGCGAAACTCGCTGGCGTTCCCTCGTCGCAATCCACGCACAGTTTCGGTTATCCCGGAACGACGCCGAGCGTTTCCGCAAACGGCGCGGCCAACGGCATTGTCTGGGCCATCGAGAACAGTGGCGCCATCCTGTTTGCCTACGACGCCACCAATCTCACCACGGAACTTTACGATTCTAATCAGGCCGCGAATGGCCGCGACCACTTCAGCGGCAACAAGTTCATCACGCCTGTGGTCGTAAATGGAAGAGTTTACGTTGGCACCCCAACCAGCGTTGCCGTATTCGGCTTACTGCCTTAGCTTGCCATTAATTTCTGTTTGCACTGGATGTGGATCAGTTTCAGCCGCTAACCTTCAACTTCCCCAGCATGTGATGGACAAATTCCGAAATCTCGCTTTGATTGAATGTATCCCGGTGTACCGGCTTCTGGCCAACGGCCCGATACGCCAGCCGCTTGCTCGATTGCTTCACGAGGTCGAAAACCACGGTACCTTCGCGAAAACGAATATTTTCATAGCCGACTTCCGGCGGTCCCCAGCCCCACGATTCCCAGCATCCAAAAGGGCCGCAAACCAGGCCCGGGTACCCGCCGGGGTAAACACGTCCCACCGTAACGTCGTGCCGCCGTACGGCTACGTGGTAATCCACAAGGAAATCCGCAGCTTGCGCGTCGCTGACTTGCCGCAATCCCTTGGACGACAGCGTTTGCTCGATTGCCGTGCGGATACGCTCGCGAACGATTTCGTTGTTGGCGCCGGGGTCGCGCGCCACAGTTTCACGTCGCGAGATTACGTCTCGCGAAACAACAGGACGCCGGTCCGCGTCTTTGGGCGGAGCGGCAGGCTTCCAAGCCCAGGTGCTTCGCTTCACGACTGGGATGTCTGGATCGCGAGTCACGGTGATGTGGTCGTCGCACCCAGCGAGCAACAGCCCGCAGGCTAAAAGGGAAGCCGCCATTAGCGGCGATCTTCCAATGCTCTTCATCCAGGATTTCATCAGAACGTCCTCCAAGCGGACACCGTCCCTACGCGATAAAACCCTAAATTCCTTGGAAAGTTGCGGCTGTCAGAGGAACGCGCCTCGGAGGACAAGACAGGTACGGGGGCAGTTCCTACCACTTCCCTGGGCAGACTGTCAGGCGCGCGGGGCGGCCCAATCGGAGGGCGGAAAAACCACCGGCCAAAACTTCGGATTTGGTTGATCGAACTCGAAGGCCACTGAAAAAAAATCCGAGGGCGCTTCGTCCACGCGGACCACGCGGCAGTTTTGCTCCACATTGTTCTTCGGGTTCACCAGGCGCATGGGTTGGCCTACATGCAGGTCCAATTTCATTTTGAGCAGGCCGCCATGAGCGTTCACCACCAGCGTCATCGCTTCTTCCCGCCGTGGCTTGTGTCGGACGTCTTCCGCGATCACCATGACCTTCATCTGGAGCATCACACGCTCGCTACGCCGGCGGTTCATTGGATTGGACTGACTTGCCAAACTTATCTCCAAGTATTAAGTGCACTAGTCTGAAAGCAGCAAAGGATCCACTTGAGCTCTGAGATGAATCTTATCCTAGTTCATAGCAACGGGACGCTGGCCAAATAGCCAGACGTTGCTCAAAAGGTAGGACATCACGCCACCTGTGGGGCTTGGCGCTTGTGGGAGTTCAGTTTCGCTTCGAGGCGCCCTTTCACCACGGGCCACTCGGAATCGATAATGCTGAAATAAACGGTATGCCGGATGCGCCCGCTTGCGGTAATCATATGATTCCGAAAGATGCCCTCTTCCCGCGCACCGAGGCGCAGGATCGCCGCCCGCGAGCGCTCGTTCAGCGAATCGGTCTTGAACTCCACGCGCATGCAGCCCAGCGTTTCGAATGCATGCTTCAATAGAAGGTACTTCGCTTCTGTGTTTACGGCCGTGCGCTGCCAGTCGCGCGCCACCCATGTCCAGCCAATCTCCACGCGATGATGCCCGCGGTCTATATTTCCGTAGCGCGTGCTCCCGATGACGCGGCCGGTAGCCTTTTCAACAATCGCAAACGGCAGGGCCACGCCCCGCTCCTGTTCGCCGAGCGCGGTCTCGATGTAGGCGGCCATTTCGTGGTGCGTTCGAACAGGTATGGGAATCCACTTCCACAATTCCTCGTCCAGTCCCGCTTCGGCAAGCCCTGCTAAATGGGACTTTGCCAGCGGCTCCAGACGAACGTGCGCGCCTTCCAGCACGATCGGGGAAACGACCATCTCCGTCGTCATGATGGTTGTATATTACGGCTCGCGTTGCTCGCTCAGCGAGGGCCATTTTGGATAGGGATCGAAAGTTCTCGAAATGGAAGGAACAGAATCGTCGAACGGCGCCCGCTACGCGAAGTAAGAGGCCAGCATCGTTCTTCCCCTTACCGGGAAGTATTGGCCTTCTCTGCAGATGCGCGAAAATTTCCACACCAGGGAAGCATCAAGCCAGCCATACGCGGCCTCCCGGCTCAAAGTTCCCAGGGCGTTCTCCGACGAAAGCGCGTCCCGGTATGGGCGATCGGTGACCAGCGCATCGTAGATGTCCGCAATTTGCAGGATTCGCGCCATCAGGGGTATTTCATCTCCCCTGAGGCCATCCGGGTACCCACTCCCGTCCATTCGCTCATGGTGATGCCGAATCCCGGGCAGGATGCGCCGCAGCGATTTTAGCGGCGCACAGATACTCTCTCCCGCGACGGGATGTCGCCTGACAATCTGCATTTCTTCTGCCGTCAACGGGCCCGGCTTCAGGAGAATTTCGTCCGGCACTGCTATCTTTCCAACGTCGTGAAGTAAGCACGCGATTCGTAAATCTTGCAAATCTGTTTCCGGCAGGTCCAGGCTCTTCCCGAGCTGAACGGCGTAATCCACGATGCGGTCCGAGTGGCCGTTCGTAAGCGGGTTTTTCGCTTCGATGCTGCGCGCCAGCGAAAGCACCACAGACTTGGCTTGTTCATCGATGTATTTCTTGAGTCGCAAGAGCGACTGCACGCGGCTTAACGCCTCTCCGAGCGAGTTGCAAGTTCCCCAAAAGTCCGCCGCTCCCGCAGCGCGTCCGCGGACGGCATCCTCGGGTTCCGGCGAAGGCTTGATCAACACGATGGGAATATGCTGGTTGAGCGGGTTTCCTTTCATCCGACGGCAGAGGTCGAAGCACTCAAGATCCGGCAAACCGTCATGCAAGAGCACCAAGTCAGGCTGAAGCTGGGCACACTCCCGCAAAGCGGATTCTCCGTCTTCCGCTGTAAAGACCTCGTAGCTCTGACTCTGTAGAAATGATTTCCAGGAATCGCGGCTCTCGGAAACTGCGTCAACAAGAAGCAAGATAGCTGAGTTCATCAATCCCTCGTCATTTCTCAGCGCGTGCGGAGGGCGGAGGCACCACTCCCTGCGCGCGTGAAAGACAATTTTTAAAGGATTGGACTTGTCTGCGTTCTCCAATCCCTGCGTGCGGAGAAATTCAATTCTCCGCTTCCCGGGGACGAGAAAGGAATGAGGTGGCTCGGCAGGGGGTGTAGTGCTCCTGTTGTGCCAAACGGGAAATTTGCATAAGTGACGAAGAATTCGAGCTTTGCAGCGATGTTGGAGGGGATGACTGCACACAGGTGCAAGGAAGAATTTTCATGGTGCCGCCCATGTTTACCCGATACTTCGCGTCGTGCGTCCTCCTTTCGATGCCTCTTCGCCAATTTCCAGAAGACTCGACGCAGATTTGCATCGAAAAGGTAGGGAAGAGTGTCCGCCCAAAGATAGGCGATCTTATGGAAACGGGATGCGGGCAGGGCTCGCCGTGAGGTATGATGGAGTCTCCTGGAATTAACTCATTAGGGTGACAATGCCAACTGCATCGAATGGAAAAGTTTTGTTGAGGGTAAGGCCGCGAGGTTTCTGCGCGGGCGTTGTGCGCGCTGTCGATATCGTCGAGCTGGCGCTGGAAGCTTATGGCGCGCCGGTCTACGTGCACCACGAGATTGTCCATAACACGTATGTTGTGGAGCAGTTGCGCCGGCGCGGTGCGATTTTTGTCGAAGCCATCGAGGAAGTTCCCCATGGTGCGGTGCTCGTTTTTAGCGCCCACGGCGTTCCGCCGACGGTCCGCGACGAAGCCAAGTCCCGCGAGCTGAAAGTAATTGACGCCACTTGTCCGCTCGTCACCAAGGTGCACCTCGAGGCGCTGAAGTTTGCCCGCGAACAACGCACCATCATTCTCATCGGTCATCGCGACCATCAGGAAATTGTTGGCACCTCAGGCGAAGCCCCGGACCGCACTATTGTCGTGGACTCCGTCGCCGCCGTTGATGCGCTTGAGGTGGACGATCCGCAGAAACTGTCCTTCCTCACGCAAACGACTCTGAGCCTTTACGACACGCAGGAAATCGTGGCTCGGTTACGTCAGAAGTTCCCGTTGATCCAGGGTCCTGCCAGCGACGACATTTGCTATGCCACGCAAAACCGCCAGGAAGCGGTCGAGCAGGTCGCCAAAGATGTCGACTTGATCCTCGTCGTGGGTTCGCCGAACAGCTCCAATTCTAACCGCCTTGTGGAAGTCGCGCAGCGCAGCGGCGTCAAAGCTCAACTGATTGATTCCGCAAAAGACATCGATGTGAAGTGGCTCGAAGGGGTTTCCCGCGTGGGTCTGACCGCGGGTGCGTCTGCTCCGGAGGTCCTCGTCGAGCAAGTAAGCGAACGGCTAGCCGAGTTTGGCTTCACCGATCAGCGCGATTTGGATTTGATTCGCGAGGACGTGCGTTTCACGCTGCCTCCGGAACTGGCGACTATCGCGCCCGCGCCGCGCCGCTAAAGATTTTTGCATTGCAGGGAAGGGGAACCTTGTAAATGACCGGAGTGATTTGCCGGCCTGAACCATAAATGGTCCGTTCGTTGTTATCCTGGCGATAGGCGGAAATACAAAAGCGGAAATACAAAACAAGGAGCTAGACCTTGGCGGTCAAAATTGTCCGTCAGCCGAAGAAAATTGCCCTGATCGGCGCGCCCTTTAGCGCTGCCGGTTTTGCGCCGGGGACGGAAAAAGCTCCCGCCGCGCTGCGTGCTGCTGGCATCATCGAAAAATTGCAGGCCGCAGGCTACGAAATTGTTGACCATGGTGACTGCGCTCCGCGCCTCTTTGCGGACGATGACGAACACCGGCGTGCCCGCAACCTGACCGAAATCGTTGCTGGCCTGAACGATTTGAAAATACGTGCCGAACTCGCGGTGAAGAGCGGCGCGTTCGTGCTGGTCTTGGGTGGTGACTGCGCTCAGGCCATCGGCTTGCTCACCGGCGCGCGGCGCTACTACAAGCACCTGAATCTTCTGTGGTTCGATCGCGACGCAGATCTGAATACTCCCGCGAGCACTCCTTCAGGCCGCATTGACGGAATGGTGGTGGCCCACATTATCGGCAAGGGCGCGCCGGAGCTGGTCCGTTTCTGGAGCGAAGCCCCGCTGGTGCGCGAGCCGGATGTCACCCTCTTTGGACTCCAACGGCTCGATCCACCGGAGCAGGATTTCCTCGGCAAATCGCCGATGCGGCATATTCACGCCGCTGACATTCAATCCAAGGGTGCGGCCAATGGGGCGCACGACGCGCTGGCGCAAGTCCATGCCGACGCGCGCGAATTTATCCTCCATCTCGACGTCGATGTGATCGCGCAGGAAGATTTTCCCGCGGTGAACGTCCCCGGCAGCGGAGGATTGCGCTTCGACGATGTTCGTGGATCGTTCATCGAATTTCTGAAGCACAGGAATCTGCTGGGCCTGGATGTGGCGCAGTACAATCCGGGCAAGGATTCCGATGGCAGCGGCGCAAAGAAGCTTCTCGATTTGCTGGTCGAAGCCCTCTCTGCGCGCCTTGAAGTTCTGACGGCGCCTGCGGCAGAGCCCGCGGCGGGGCCTGAGGAAATGACCTCATCAGGAACGACTGCGTAGTTCTTCCACAATTCAGTTCTAGCCACGAAATATTGGGGTGCAACTCAGGAGGCGACACTGGCGCGCTTGCGCAGATACCGCGCGAGCCCCAGAAAAGACAGGTTCAGTCCGGCGCTAAAGGCGTAGTGATCTGCTTCGTCCGCTGGGAGATGTTCCGAGATTTCGGCGTACGTAGCAGCCATGAAGGCATCCATCGCCGCGGAATCGCTGGCGGCGGTGCGCAGGATTTCTGCGGTAAGCGTGGCCCACCGATGCAGCCGTTCGCGAAAATGCAGGATGTGCTCGGAAGGATTGTCGGAATAGCCGAAGTGCGTGAGAAACAGCCGCGCGGGCTTGCGCTCCAGGATCGCTGCGAAGGAAGTATCCCAGATCCCCAGATCGATGTCCGGCGGGGGAGTCGCAGGCATGGCGAAAGCATTTCCTTCGATGCGCACGCCCGCGGTATCACCAACAAACGCGACTCCTTCCGCCTTGTCGAAGTAGCTGACGTGATGTGAGGCGTGGCCGGGCGTGTAGACGACCTCCACTTGCCGCGAACCGAGCGTGAGCGTTTCGCCGCCTTCGACAATGTGCAAATTCTCCGCTGGAACGGGAAGAGTCTCTCCGAAAAGTCGCTGCAAGTCGTTGGGCCACAGTCTTTGCGCGCTCGCAAGCAACTTGGACGGATCAATCATGTGCGGCGCGCCGTTCGTGTGTACGTACACGGCAAGCCGCGGATTCTCGCCCACCAGCGCGCCGGTAGCGCCGGCATGGTCCAGATGAATGTGCGTCAGAAGAACGGCGTCGAGATCGCTCACACTAATGCTTCGGGATCGGAGGCCCTGGCGCAAAGTCTCGAGCGTAGAACCCGGGCCGGGATCGACAATGGTGCGATGCCCGTCCGATTCAAGTAGGGCCGTCGCAATGGAACGCGGCCGTCCCATCCACAGATCGTCGAGCTTGATGATCGAGTTCATGACGAACGGTTAGTGTAGCTCAGGAGCGGCGAAGTCGAATAATTTGATGATTCAGCGTGCGAATTGCCATCCTATTCAGCATGAGCCACGCAGAAATTGCGGCTTGGCTCAGCGCAGAATTCCGTTTATTTACTCCGCCGCTTGAATTGGAGATCATGCTTGGGCCGATTCCTGGTTTCTTGCGGCGACTGGAGCGAAACTGCATGGCCAAGCAAACTACGATTGCCGCTGTCATTCTGCTTTTTTGGGGTACAGCGTTGGGCGCTCAACAACCCGCCGCTAGGCCTGCCCCTCTCGCCACGCAACAAACGGAATCTGACGAATACACGCGCTACGAATTGCTCGCGCCCGAAACCGCCAGCTTCAAAATACATTACGAAGTAACCGCCACAACTCCCGGCGCCAGGGTGTATTTCAATCCTATCCGCAAAGGCAGCACTGCAAGCAACGAAGATGTCTACGACGCCATGACCGGCGAGCCCCTGCGCTTCGAAATTGTTAGTGGAGCAGAGGCGCGCAAGGATCCGCTAATGTCCGTCGCAGATTCCTCCGGCAGCTACATCAAGGTGCAACTCGCTCGTCCCGTTCCTCCTGAAGGGCAAGGCCGCATCGTTATCGTCAAGACCTACCAGGATCCGAAAAGCTATTACCGTGAAGGCGACACCATTGTTTTTAATCGCGGCTTAGGCATTAAACGCAACAGCGTAGTCCTGCCGAAAGGTTTCGAATTGGTGGGCTGCAACATGCCGTCGCAAATCTTGTCGGAGCTGGACGGGCGCATCGCCATCAGTTTCATGAACGCCGGCCCTGGCGAAGCGCCGCTGATCCTCCGCGCAAGGCCGGACGCACAAACCGGTCCTTCCGCCGCGCCCCATCCATTCACGCAAACGCGTAGTTGGGAAGCGCCTTTCCCTGGAGAAACCGAGCGCGAGCGGCTCTCCGAACGGGCGCATCAGGACCGAGATATCGTCTATTTCCTCCAACAACCAGAGTCGCACGCGTTCAACCTGTATCATGACTACACGGAGTCACGGACGGGTGTCGACAAATATCTCAACGTCGTTCGCGAGGGCAGCACCGTTTCCAATCCTTCCGCGGATATCCTGGACACCGGCGAAAAGCTTTCCACCCGACTGATGACCGGCGCCGAACTCGTTGCCGCAAAAATCGAATCCGCGGAGCCGGTAAAGCCGGCGACGCAGATCGTCGTGATTCCATTCCCTCCGGTGAAAAAGGGGCAATCGATCCGCTTGCGAATTTCGGAAACGTATAGCGCTCCTGGCAGCTATCGTCTGGACGGAGACGAACTGGTTTTTGACCGCCGCCTGGGCAGGCCGCGTAACGCCGTTGTACTTCCTGTCGGCTGGTACTTGACCGCCAGCGCCATCCCTGGGACAGTCACGCAACTTTCTGACGGGCGCATCCGCCTCGATTTCTGGAATGCGCGCCCTGATTCCGTGGATGTGCTATTGAAAGCCAGGCGGCGAGTCCGCCTGCCGGACCAAAGCCGGTGAAATGCCAAGGGGATTGGCCGTAGGCAGTGGAAAGTTCTCATCGAGGTGACAGCAAAACGTCCTCGCGCAGTGCGAATCATCCCGGATGCATACACATCCGGGATAGAATACAATTGTTTGGTGGATGTCCCGCGTTTCGCGCCGTCAGCGACAGTCGAGGCGCGACCACTGCGCGCCAGTAGCTCAGATGGATAGAGCATTAGCCTCCGGAGCTAAGGGTCGGGGGTTCGAATCCCTCCTGGCGCGCCACTTCTTAACGGGGTCCGGCCCGGAGACATGGGTTACAGAACGTACTGGCTACATGGGTAATGGGATGCCCCATCCTCGGTTTTTGGAGGACGGGGCATTTGACTTTGCTTCTTTCTTGTTTCCCCTGAAAGTCAGCCCCTGCATAACACGCAGGCGCTGTCTATCGTTGGCTAGGACGCGTCCTTGATGTCCTCGCGAGCGCGTTTCTCGGCGTTCTTGGCTTCCGTCCGGAAATTGGCATTGGGCTTCAGCACGTGAATCGCTTTGGAGAGATCCATAGCCTTGTTGTTCGACGGGGCCGCGCACGACTTGACGTCGCCAGCCGGTTTCACGCCAATCATATCCCACTTGAGACAATTGAATTTGATTGAGAGATTGTGGCTGACGTGAAGCGATGCGACACAATCGTTCAGGCTCTTGAATCCCGCGCAGGCATCCTTGAGGCTGGTGCGCGGAGGCAGAACCGCTTGCAACTCCAGAGACAACTTCTTTTCTTCTTCTTTATTCGCGGCGAGCTGTTCGCTGGCCGTGGGGCTCGGACCTTTCCTGATCCATTTGATTGGATTGTAGGAATGCGCCAGCGTTCCGGCGCCACCGAGCAAAACGCCTACTCCAGCAACTCCAATGACGATCCATCGGTTTTTCATACAGGCCTCTTTCGAGGGCCGGGCATAGCTCTGGCTACAGTAAGCCACGCCGCCAGCCACTCTTCGAGGGGTTGGAAGGACAGTACTCCCCCAATCGGTCACGCTGACCTTGCGGCCAGATTTTTAGGGTGAAGTTTCCTGTACCCGGCATGTGAAGTGCGGCGGTTTTGTAAAGCGGCAGGGAGCTAAACTGGATGCCAAGAAGCGCTCATTTGGCCAAATAGCCCGCTTGCAAATGTGGCGAGGCTGCTTTAACGCTGCGCGAATGGCGGACGGCGGCTGGCCCGGTGGACTGGCGAACCACAAATTCAGGCTCAATGGCGATTTCGGGGACGTATTCGCCTCGTCCTTCGATCAGATCGACGACGGTTTGTGCCGCGATCTGCCCCATCTTTACGAGTGGCTGCCTGACGGTGGTGAGGCCGGGGTTGGCGTACGCGGCGCCCGCGACGTCGTCGAAGCCGACAATCGAAACGTCTTCCGGCACACGGAGGCCGGCTTCGCGGACCGCCCAGATCGCGCCGATGGCCGCAATGTCGTTGTAAGCAAAAAGTGCAGTGAAAGGCTGTTTCCTGGCCAGGAGTTGCTTGGTGAAGGAATATCCAATCCCAGGCGTCGAATCGAAGCCCTCCAGTTGAATGGTCAGTTCGGGACGAATGCGAATGCCGAGTTGCTGCGCCACCTCACAGATCGCGTTCCAACGCACCGTGGAATCCGAACTCATGGTCTGCCCTCTAATGAAGGCGATTTCTTCGTGGCCGAGATCGCGAAGATGTTCGAGCGCCAGCCTCGCGGCACGTGTGTGGTCCAGTATGATGTTGGTCAAGCCTTCGACGCGCTGATGCCCTGCCACCGCAACGGTGGGCAGAGCAAGCTTCTCCGTGAGCGACGTATCCGTGGTGATGAATCCTTCGACGCCGCGCGTCAGTAGCATTTGCGCGTAAGTTTGCAGGAGCTTGGGATCGTGCCGGTGGATCACGGTGAGGAAAAAATAGTTATTCTTGCGCAGATATTCTTCAATACCGCTGATCACCATCGAGCCGTAGGCGTCGCCAATTTCTTCGGCGATCACCCCGATGGTATAAGTTCTTTTCAATCGCAGAGTGCGTGCAAAAAAATTAGGCCGGTAGTTGAGCGTTTTCGCAGCCTCGATGATGCGATTCTTGGTGTGCTCGGGAATGGAACGCGCGGCCGCGGAGTTGTTCAGGGCGGCTGAGACGGTCCCCGGCGTAAGCCCAAGATGCTGCGCGATGGTCTTGAGGGTGACTTTTCTTTCCTCCTCTTTCCGGTGGCGCACCGTATTCTTTTCCTTCGGCTTCATGGAATGGCACCTCGACGTGCTGTAGGACGAAAACAAATGCGCCTCTATCGGTCCCCACTCCACAATAGGCTTAGCGGACCATGGAACGACCAATGAGCGCTCGATTGGAGTCATGCTAACATGATCGATTCACGAAAGGGAAAGCCTAGTATCTTTCGTCCCACGCATTTCAGCCGTCGTAATTTTGTCCGACTCGGGATGGGAGCCGCCCTATCACTGCGTGCTACTCGCTTGCTAGCGCAGGGTGTTTCGAGCCATACCGCCAAGCCGTTGCCAAGACCCGCAGCTTCCGGGCGTCCTTTCAACGCCCACTTCGTGGACGTTGCCGCTGCGGCCGGCCTGCACGCGCCGGTGATCTATGGTGATGTAGAAATCAAAAAGTACATCGTCGAGTCCACCGGATGCGGCTGCGCCTTCATCGATTATGACAATGATGGGTGGATGGATCTGTTTTTGCTCTCCGGAACTCGGCTCGGGAGCGCTCCTGAGGGCACAACAAATCGGCTGTACAAAAACAACCGCGATGGAACATTTACGGATGTCACGGAAAAAGCGGGGTTGCGCTCGCTCGGATGGGCATGTGGAGTCTGCATCGGAGATTACAATAACGATGGTTTTGATGATATCTTTTGTTCTAATTTCGGTCAGAACGCGCTTTACCGCAACAACGGCGATGGGACTTTCACCGATGTGACCAAGGCTGCTGGGCTTTGGAACGATCAACAAAGGTGGGGAGCTGGCTGCACCTTCGTAGACTACGATCGCGATGGACACCTGGACCTGTTTGTTTCCAACTACGTGCGTTTTTTTTTCGAACACGCTCCAGCTCCGGGTGAGAACAATAATTGCAAGTGGAAGGGAATTCCCGTGGAATGCGGACCGCGGGGGCCAGCGACCGGCAAGCATTCCCTGTATCGAAACAACGGCGACGGAACTTTCACGGAAGTAACGCAGCAAGCCGGCATCTCAAAGGCCGCGTCCACCTACGGCATGACCGCCGTGGCGGCAGATTTTGATGAAGACGGATGGCAGGACATCTACGTCGCCTGTGACTCTACTCCCAGTCTTTTGTTCATGAACAATCGCGATGGAACTTTTCGCGAGGAAGGAGTGCTGCGAGGTGCCGCCTTGAGCGAAGACGGCATGGAACAGGCAGGCATGGGGATCGGAGTCGGCGATTATGATCTGGATGGTCACCTTGACCTATTCAAAACGCATTTTACCGATGACGCCAACATTCTGTATCACAACGACGGCAAAGGAAATTTTGACGATGCAACCGGGTCCTCGCGCCTTGGAGTTGAAACTCGTTTCGTCTGCTGGGGAGCCGGCATCGTCGATCTCGACAACGATGGCCTTCCGGATCTCTTTATGGTTACTGGCCATGTTTATCCTCATGTTGAACGAACACTGCCGCAATACTCCTATAAAACACCGCGCGCCGTCTTTAGAAACCTGGGCAAAGGCGTTTTCGAGGAACTCATTGAGGCGGCCGGGCCAGCCGTAGCGGCGGCGCACTGCAGTCGGGGTTGCGCTTTCGGGGACTTCGACAATGACGGTGATGTCGACATACTGATCGTCAATCTCAACGAGCCTCCGTCGCTATTGCGCAATGACCTGAGCGGGAAGGCCAACTGGATCAAAGTGAAATTAGAAGGCGTAAAGTCCAATAGAAGCGCCATTGGCGCCAGGGTGCTCGTCCATTATGGAGGCAAAACGCAGGCGCAAGCGGTGTTAAGTCAATCCAGCTTCTTCTCGTGTAACGATCCCCGCTTGCACTTCGGCCTGGGAGACTCTACGGCGGCTGATATCGACGTGTATTGGCCAAGTGGATTGCACGAAACTTTCAAGCAAATGAAGTTTGGTCCAGACGAAAGGCTTGGCGTCGAGTTCCGCGCCGAGTTCTTCAACGGGTTTAACCACCCACAGTTCAGTCCGCCGAATAGCGGCTGTTGCGGTAGTACTTACTTTGGTCAAGTAACCAGCAAGTACAACCTTCCGCGCATCGTCCAGTTCGCGTTGAGGTTCACCTTCTAATCTCCTAACGTCGGCGTCCGGGCGGGCCTTCCCGCCCGGCGCGCGATTCTCTTCTCTGGGAACCTGTCTCTGATCGCCGCGTCCAATTTCTCTAGTGGTGTTCCCGAGCGAATTTTTGCTGACCTGACGCCCGGTTGGCGTGAAAATGTCTGTATGAAAGCGGTCCTCCTTCTCCTTGCTGTCTGCTTGCTAGCTCCTACATTCGCAACTTGCCAGACGTCCGAGGCGCAAGTGGAACAGTCTTTTCGCGCAGGCCAAGCGGCGCTAAAACAGGGGGAGTTTGTTCGTGCCGCGGAAGAATTCAAGAAGGTGCTGGCACTTGACCCAACCTTAGTTGAAGCTGAAGTCAACCTGGGCCTCGCCTACCAGAGTCTGTTCGAGTACGACTTGGCGGTGCGCCACCTGAGCAAGGCTCTGCGCGAAAGGCCGAACCTGCTCGGCCCCACGGTAATCGTCGGAATGGATTACCTCAAACTCGGGTCTCCGGAAAAGGCTATGCCATTCCTCCAGCGTGCACTAAAGCTCGATCCTTCGAATCGCGAAGCGCACCAGGCGCTAGCATCGTGCTACCTGGGCCAGGAAAACTTCCGCAGCGCCGCCGAAGAGTTCCGCCAGGTGGCCGTGCTTGATTCCGACAAGTCCGAGGCCTGGTTTAGACTGGGGCACGAATACCTGGATCTCGCTGCCCGTTTGGCCTATCGAGGGGCCCATTTATACCGCGAGTCGGCATGGGGACACCGCTTTCTCGGTGATCTCTTGTTTCAGCGCAACCGTTGGGAAGATGCAGTGCAGGAGTACCGGAAAGCGCTTAGCGCTGACCCTCGCCAGCCTGGCTTGCATACGTCACTGGGCCAAGCCTATTTGCATGCCCAGAAATTGGAAGATGCCGAAACCGAGTTTCATCTGGAGCTTAAGCTCGATTCACAGAATGAACTGGCATGGCTCGGATTAGCGAATTTGCAGCTGGCCAAAGGCGAAGCCACAGCAGCCCTGGAATCTCTTGCGAAAATTTGGGAAATCTCTCCCGAATTCTTGGTTGCGCACCGAGCCCTCTCCTCCATCGAACTCCCTCAGGACTCGGCAAGCGCTTCCATATCGCGCGTACAGAGCGAAGCGGAAAATCCGGCCAAACATTTTTTGCTGGCTGGCCTATACGCCGCCGCAAATGAAAACGCTCTTTCAGACCGCCAATGGAAATCGTTCCAAGCCGACTTCTCGGCATGGCGACAAGCACCGAATCCTTCCGCGGGAGCCCACGCGAATCAGGACCCCTGCAAGGACCTTCGCTACTCTCGCTGCACGGATTCGCTTCAAATGCGCAAGCATCTGACCGATTCGGAGCGCTTACTGCTGGGGAAGACCCATTTTGCTTTGCAGCAATTCGAACTCGCCGCTGACGCTTTAGCGCAAGTGCAGGGCGTCACCAACGAAAATGCCGAAGCCAGTTACTGGCTAGAGCGCACCTACCAGGCGTTGGGTGCAGAGGCGTATGCGCGACTCGAGGAATCTTTTCCCGACTCCTGGCGTACTCACCAATTGCGTGCCGAAGGCCACGCCCTTCGCCGGGATCTCGATAATGCTTTCAAGGAGTTTCAAGTCGCTCTGCAATTGCAGCCCAATGTACCCGAACTCCACGAAGCGCTCGGGGAACTTTATCTGGACAATCATTCTGATGAGGATGCGCAGAGCGAGCTGGAGAGAGCAGTGGCGCTGGATCCCTCGCGCGCGCACGCGCTTTATCTCCTGGGACGGCTTTACGTTCAAAATCGCGAGAACGAAAAGGCACTGCCGTATCTGCAGCGCGCTTTACGGCTTCAACCGGATTTGACTGAGGCCAGCGGGTTGTTGGGGACCGCGTACGTTCGCCTGGGGGAGTTTGCCAAAGCCATACCGAGACTCGAGAAGGCGGCTTCTCTAGACCACTACGGCAATGTGCATTACCAGTTGTCCTTGGCGTACCGAAAGCTCGGCCAAGCGGAACTGGCTGAGAAAGCATTAGTGCGTTCTCAGGATCTCCGTCGAAGCTCCCTGGAACATGACCAGGCCCTGATCATGGGGTCTCCTCATGCGGAACCTGACCCGTAGTGACCTTAAACAAACCCTCTTTGTCGCTAGTGGATGAACGAGTTCGCGTGATGCACCACCCCTAAGAGGCGCTCTTTTGTAAGCTCGCCGGCTTCTCGTTTTTCCGCGGCACGAACGCTTAATCCATTCCGGTATGATGGGACTCATGACAGGCAAGCCGCGTCGCACTCTTGCGCTACTGACTTCATTGCTGCTCTTCGGTCCGCTCCCCCTTCCGCTTCTGTTGGCACAAGGGCAGGGACCGCAGCGCGTTCCGGTGCCAATTCCCCCGCCGACGAAGCGCTCTGCTCAGGAGAAAAAAGACCGCGGCGCCCTTCCGCCCATCCCTACCTTCAGGGACGTCGCCAAAGAAGTTGGCCTCACCGCCGTTCACATCGCCGCTCCCGAAGCACACTACGTGATCGACTCGACCAGCGGCGGCGCCGGCCTATTCGATTGCGATGACGATGGCCGCCTCGACGTCGTCCTGATCAACGGTTCCACAGTGGAGCGCTTCCGTGCTGGAGGCGACCCTCTCGTCACTCTCTATCACCAGGAGCCCGACGGGACTTTCAAAGACATCACCAAGGAAGCGGGGCTGACGCACCGCGGCTGGGGTATGGGAGTAGCCGTCGCCGATTATGACAACGACGGCAAGCTGGACCTCTTCGTGACCGGCTTCGGCGGCAGCGCCCTCTATCACGGGCTCGGCAACTGCAAGTTCGAGGATGTCACCGAAAAAGCAGGAGTCGGCGGCAGCGGATTCATGACTGGCGCGGCTTGGGGCAACTACGACCGCGACGGCTTCGTCGATCTTTATGTCTCGCGCTACTCCCATCTGGACATGAACAACCTGCCGCAATTCGGCAGCAATAAGTTCTGCCGCTTCAAAGGCATCCTGGTGCAATGCGGTCCCTGGGGCCTGGAGGGGGAGAGCGACTTCCTCTATCACAATCGCGGCGACGGCACCTTTGAGGAAGTTTCCGTCAAGGCCGGCGTCCATGATGAGATCGGCTACTACGGCCTCGGCGTCATGTGGGTCGATTACGACGACGATGGCTGGCCGGACCTCCTGGTCGCCAACGATTCCGTTCCCAACTATCTCTACCACAACAACCACAACGGCACCTTTACGGACGTGGGGATGATTACCGGCGTAGCTCTCAGCGGCGAAGGAATGGAGCTCGGCAACATGGGACTAGACTGGGGCGATTACGACCACAGCGGCCGCCTCAGTTTCTTCGTCACGCATTTTGAGGAGCAGCCCAACTCGCTCTATCGCAATATGGGCCAGCAAGGATTCGACGACGTGAGCTGGACTTCCGGCGTCGGACAGCCCAGCTACCCGTTTGTAGGCTGGGGCACCGCTTTTTTCGACATGGACAATGACACCTGGCTCGATCTTCTTGTCGCTAACGGCCACGTCTATCCACAGATCGATACGCTGGAAACCGGCCCCCGCTATCGCGAGCCGCTCCTGCTGCATCGCAATAATCGCGACGGCACTTTCGACGAGGTTTCCAAGCAGGCGGGCCTCCAGGAATTGCCCTTGAAGTCGCGGCGCGGCGCCGCCTTCGGTGACGTCTTCAATACTGGCAACATCGACGTCCTGCTTCTGAACGTGGGGGAGGCCCCGTCGCTCCTGAAGAACATGAATGCCAGCGGCTTCCATCGCGTGCTCTTCAAGCTCATCGGCACCAAGAGCAACCGCGCGGCGATCGGTGCGCGCGTAACCATTCGCGCGGCGGGCGTCAAGCAATTCAGTGAAGTCCGCGGTGGAGGAAGTTATCTCTCGCAAAGCGATCTGCGCCTCCACTTTGGGCTCGGCACGGCGAAGAAAATGGAATCCGTCGAGATTCGCTGGCCGAACGGCACGGTCGAAACGCTCCAGAACGTTAGTGCTGACTGTATTTATACGATCGTGGAAGGGGCCGGAATCCGCGATACCAAGGCCTTGCCACCGCCGGTGTCGGCTCCCGCACCAGCGGGCGCTCATTGATTCTCGTGGAGACGTGATCTTCGCCTTCATGGAGACTCTCCGCCCACTGGCCATTTCCACTGGAGAAACGTCGCTTACAACTTTCCCTGTGCTGACACTTCGCACGATGTATTGTTAATATGGCGCTCAACCCATGAAAAAGTTGCGGTTTTTGATTTCGCTGACCACGGACGACAACGATTACCAGATCGAACAGGCCAAGTCCGCCGAGCAGATGGCACGCCAATTGGGGGTGGATATCCAGATCGTTTACGCGGATAACGACGCCATCACGCAAAGCACGCAGATACTGAAAGCGATTCAGGCCGACGAGAATCAGCGGCCTGATGCAGTCGTTTTTGAACCTGTGGGTGGCACTGCTCTGCCTCAGGTCGCCCGGGCGGCCGTAGCCGCAGGTATCGGATGGGCGGTGCTGAATCGCGACGCCAACTACATCCCAGAGCTGCGCAGGTCGTCTTCCGCTCCCATTTTCGGCGTGAGCTCCGACCATCTCGAAATCGGCCGCATCCAGGGCCGTCAGTTTGCCGCGCTGCTGCCCAAGGGCGGCTCCATCCTTTATATTCAGGGACCGGCGGAAAATTCCGCCGCCAAGGAACGCACCACCGGGATGCAGGAAATGAAACCTTCGAATATTCATTTCACGTTGCTGAGGGCCCAGTGGACTGAGGAAAGCGCACAGCGATCCGTGCGCTCGTGGCTCAAATTAAGTACTTCGCAAAAAGCGACCATTGACCTGATTGGGGCGCAGGATGATTCGATGGCCATCGGCGCCAGAAAAGCGTTTGAAGAATTGCCGAACGAATCCGATCAGGAGCGCTGGCTGAAGCTGCCTTTTACCGGCTGCGATGGCCTGCCGAAAACTGGTGAGGCTTGGGTCCGCAGCGGGCTGCTGGCCGCGACCGTCTTTGTTCCTCCCAATACGGGCATGGCGATCGAAATGCTCCTCCAGGCCATTCAGAACCGCAAACCTCCTGTCGAGCGCGCACTGACCATCCCCGTTTCCATCCCAGCTCTGGACCAGTTGAAACCGCGCTGATTATCGACCGTCGGCTTTTTCCCATCGGCGTGAACCCTTTAGAAAAACGATTTTCGACGCTTGTTTACGCGTCACATTGACGTATAATGCGGCGGAATCATCGGTGCTCACTCACTATTGCGTTTGCCGAGGAGACGCATGAAGAGAAAACCCAAGATCTCCGCCATCGGCCGGCGAGAGTTTCTGGCTGCCACGAGTGGTTTGCTGGCCGCCGCCGTCCCTGGCGGTGGAATGATTGCCCATGCGTCAGATTCCGAGGACTCGCTACCAAACTTGCGAGCCCCCAAGCCGGCCGGTAGCTTGCGCAAAATCCCCATCGGCGTCTTCGATCCCGTTTACGACCATCTTTCTCTCGACGCCATGCTGGACAAAGTCACCGCTCTCGGCCTGGAAGCCATGGAGATCGGTACCGGCGGCTATCCGAACAATCGTCATTGTCCGCTCGTCGACTTGGTGAACGACCGCGGTAAAGCAAGAGCCTGGCTGAAAAAGTTTGAAGACCGCGGAATTCGCGTCGCCACTCTCAGTTGTCATGGCAATCCCATTCATCCCGATCCGCAGCACGCCCAGAAAGATATCGATACATTCCGCAAGACCGTCCTGCTCGCCGAAATGCTCGATGTGAAAGTGATCGTCGGTTTTTCCGGTTGCCCGGGCGGCACTCCGCAGGACACCCAGCCAAACTGGATCACCTATCGCTGGCCTCCCGAATACGCCAAGATGCAGGACTGGCAATGGAAAGAAAAAATCGTTCCGTACTGGAAGGATGCCGCCAAATATGCGCGCGAGCATGGCGTTAAGCGCCTCGCGTTCGAAATGCATCCCAATTTCGCCGTCTATAACCCTCGCACTTTAGTGAAGCTTCGCGAAGCCGTCGGCGAAGAGATCGGCGCGAATTGTGATTTGAGCCATCTCTTCTGGCAGGGTTGCGATCCTGTTGAAGTCATTCACTTTCTGGGAAAGCAGGGCGCGCTTTTCCACGCGCACATGAAAGACACCGTTTTCTTTCCCGAGAACGTCAATAAGTATGGAGTGCTGAACTTTGCGTTTGAGACCAACGAACTGGACCTGGCCTCGGAGACGTTCCGTGCCGTCGGCTACGGCCATGGCGCCGGCCTTTGGAAATCCATCGTCAAAGCGTACATGGATGTCGGATTCGAAGGCATCCTGAGCATCGAGAATGAAGATCCCATTCTTGCGGGAGAAGTTGGAGTTGAACGAGCCGCTTACGTCTTGAAAAATGTGCGCAAGGAACTTTTGGGCGAATAGCACGCTCTGCCGCTCACGACACACTTGATTTTGCGCCGCAGGGAGCGAGAATAATCTGCGCGTGATCAGGCCGGGGAGGATCTATGCAAAGGCGTGAAGCGTTAAAACTGCTTTTGGCTGGCGGCGTTTTGCCCGCCCTGCCCACGGATGTCTTTGCTTTTTTCCAGGGCGCGCACCCTGCATCCGGCTACTCGCTGCGCACACTCAATCCTCATCAGAATGACACGGTCGTTGCCATGATTGATCAAATCATTCCGGAAACGGACACACCCGGTGCCAAGGGCGCCCGCGTCAATGAATTCATTGACGTCATCCTTACGGAATGGGCCAACGATGAAGAGCGCAAGAATTTTCTCGGCGGTCTCGCCGGTGTCGACAAGCAAAGCAACGAGCTCTTCGGAAAGAATTTCGTCGATGCTTCGGCCGCGCAGCAAGTCACCCTGCTCCGCGCCATGGACGAATCCATTGCCGCCCAGCGTGCCCGGCGTCGCCGTCACGGAAATACGATTCCGGACGACCGGGACAAGCAGCTTCAGGGCGATTTCTTCACCGTCTTCAAGGGCATCACCGTCCACGGCTACTACACTTCCGAAGTCGCGTTCAGCAAGGAATTAAAGCTGGAAATCATTCCGGGCGCTCATCACGGCTGTGTGCCTTTGCCCGCGGAGAAGAAAGCGTAGAGGGAGACTCACATGGCCACCAATACTTACGACGCGATCATCGTGGGTTCGGGAATCACCGGCGGCTGGGCGGCCAAAGAGCTCACGGAAAAAGGATTGAACACGCTCGTTCTCGAAGCGGGGCGCTCCATCGTTCCTGAAAAGGATTATGTCGAGCACGTTCCGATATACGACTTGAAATACCGCGGATGGGATAATCGCGCGGAACGCCAGCGTACGCAACCCATCCAGCGCGAGGTTTATTACGCTTGCGACGAGTACTCCAACAAATTTTTCGTCAATGACCTGGAAAATCCTTACACCTCCGCTCCCGGCAAGCATTTTTCCTGGATTCGCGGCCGCCAGGTCGGCGGAAAATCCATCACTTGGGGGCGCCAGAGCTATCGCTGGAGCGATCTCGATTTTGAAGCCAATTTGAAGGATGGTGTCGCCGTGGATTGGCCGATCCGCTACGGGGACATTGCGCCCTGGTACGACTACGTGGAAGAGTTCGCCGGCATCAGCGGCCAGCCCGAAGGCTTGCCGCAATTGCCCGACGGAAAATTTCTACCGCCGATGGAGATGACTTGCGTAGAGCAGGATTTCCGCGACGCGCTCGCCAGGCATTTCGACGATCGCATCATGACCATCGGCCGCTCGGCCGTGCTCACCCGCGTCCACAAGGGACGCGCTGCCTGCCACTACTGCGGCGTTTGCCACCGTGGCTGCATCACGAGTTCTTATTTTAGCAGCCTGAATTCGACTCTTCCCGCCGCGCAAAAAACCGGGCGCTTCACGATTCGCCCCTACAGCGTGGTTCACAGCCTCATCTTCGATCCGCAAACGCGCCGCGTCACCGGTGTTCGCGTAATTGATGCGCAATCGAAAAACGCTCTCGAATTCAAGGCCCGCGTGTTTTTCGTTTGCGCTTCGACGCTGGAGTCCACGCGCATCCTTCTGAATTCTGCCACGCCGGAATTTCCCAACGGTCTTGCCAATTCCAGCGGCGAGCTTGGCCACAACCTTATGGATCATCACATGGGCGCAGGCGCCGGCGGTGAAATGCCCGGTCACGAAGACAAAATGCCCTTCGGCAACCGCCCCAACGGCATTTACATTCCGCGCTTTCGAAATGTAAAGACGAAACAAAAGGAATTCCTGCGCGGCTACGGTTACCAGGGCGGAGGAAGCCGCGACGGCTGGTCGGCCAACGCTGCGAAAGCCGGAATCGGCGTGGAGTTCAAGAACTCCATCAAAATGCCCGGCCCGTGGCGCATGGGAATCGGCGGTTTCGGCGAGTGCCTGCCCTACCACAGCAACTACGTCGAAGTGGATAAAGAGAAGCTCGACGCTTGGGGCATCCCCACGCTGAAAATTAACTGCGCCTGGGGCGACAACGAGCACACTATGTCGCGCGACATTGCCGTGCAGGCTGCGGAAATGCTCGCTGCCGCTGGCGCCAGGGACATTTACGTCTATCAGGACATCTCCTCGCCCGGTCTGGGCATTCACGAAATGGGCACCGCGCGTATGGGCCGCGATCCCAAGACTTCCGTCTTGAACGAACACAATCAGGCGCACGATGCGAAAAATCTTTTCATGACCGATGGTGCGTGCATGACGTCTGCCGCATGCGTAAACCCGTCGCTGACATACATGGCGCTGACGGCGCGCGCTTGCGATTTCGCGGTTTCTGAACTCAAGAAAAATAATCTGTAGGGAGATTATGTCCCATGCCCCAAGTGATCCGTTCTCCAAAGCAGTATGACGTTTGCATCATCGGCTCTGGCGCCGGTGGAGGCATGGCCGCGAAGGTTCTCACCGAGGGTGGCCTGAACTGCGCGCTGCTGGAAGCCGGACCGAACGTAAATCCAGAAAAAGATTTCAAGATGCTAATGTGGCCGTACGAAGCGCCGCATCGCGGCGCCGGCATCGGGGGCCACGCACGCGAAAATTTCGGCGAGTTCCTTGCTCCCAATGGCGCCTGGAAGATTGAAGGCGAGCCGTACACTTCCGCTCCCGGCTCGCGTTTCGAGTGGTTTCGTTCGCGCATCGTCGGCGGCCGCACCAATCACTGGGGCCGTATTGCGCTGCGCTTTGCTCCCATCGATTTCAAGTCCGCCACGCGCGATGGCCTTGGCGACGATTGGCCCATCACTTACGAAGATCTCGCTCCGTATTACGACAAAGTGGAAGCCTACATCGGCGTGTTCGGAACGAAAGAAAATGTTTCCAGCGCGCCCGACGGCGTCTTTCTGCCTCCACCCAAGCCGCGTTGCACGGAATTGATGGTCAAGAAAGCCTGCGACAAGCTCAACATTATTTGCATTCCGTCGCGCCTCGCGATCCTCACGCGCTCGGTCAATGGCCGCCTGCCTTGCCACTATTGCGGCCAATGCGGCCGCGGCTGTATCACCGCTTCCAATTTCAGCTCCAGCCAGGTTCTGCTGCCGCCCGCGATGAAAACGGGAAAGCTCACTCTGATTACCGGTGCGATGGCCCGCGAAATCATCGTCAACAAAGAAGGCAAAGCCGAAGGTGTCTCCTACATTGACAAAGCGACGCGCACGGAAAAGCGCATCTACGCGCGCGCCATCGTCGTGGCCGCAAGCGCCTGCGAGTCCGCGCGTCTGTTGCTGAATTCCAAGTCCACTGCATTTCCGGCCGGAATCGCCAACTCTTCCGGAACGGTCGGCAGATATCTCACCGATTCTGTCGGAAGCAGCGGCTCCGGCTACTTCCCACAGCTCGAGAAAATGCCGCCGCACAATCATGATGGCGTTGGCGGCATGCACATGTACATGCCGTGGTGGAAATTCGACCGCAAGAATGATTTTCCGCGCGGCTATCACATCGAATTCGGCGGCGGGCGCGAAATGCCTGGCGTCGGCATGTTCTACGGCCTGTGCCGCGATGAAGAAGGTTACGGTGCCTCACTGAAGAAGCGCGCCCGCGAAGTTTACGGCACGCATATCGGTTTTGCCGGCCGGGGTGAAATGCTGCCCAACCCGGACACCTATTGTGAAATCGATCCCGACGTCGTCGATCAATGGGGCATTCCCGCGCTGCGCTTCCACTTCAAGTTCTCGGATTACGAATTGCTCCAAGCCAAGGACATGCAGGAGACGTTTCGCGCCATCGTTGAAACCATGGGCGGCGAGTACAAGACCAAAACTTCCATCCACGGCGAATACCCGTTTGGGATCGAGCCCGGCGGTAAAATTATTCACGAGGTCGGAACTGCGCGCATGGGCGCCGATCCGAAAACTTCGGTGCTCAATGGCTTCTGCCAGGCCCACGACGTAAAAAATCTTTTCGTCACTGATGGCGCGCCACTGGTCACCAACCCGGACAAGAATCCGACGCTCACGATCATGGCGCTCTCCTGGCGCGCCTCGGAATATCTTCTTGACGAAGCCAAGAAAGGGAATTTGTAGAGGCAGGGCTTCACCCCTGCTCTTTCCTGTGAGGAACGCATATGCCTAACGAATCCATCAGCCGCCGCGACGTCTTGCGCACTCTGGCCGTCACCGCCGCCGGCTCCGTCCTGCAAATCATTCCGGCCGAGGCCGCCGAGTACGTCCACCAAATGGTGCACAAGGAGAAGGCTGCCGCTCCGGCAGGCACTTACACGCCGAAATACTTTTCCGCGTCGCAATACGCCACGCTGCTGTTTCTGTGCGATACCATCATCCCCAAAGACGAAAAATCCGGCGGCGCAGTGGAAGCCGGAGCGCCGGAATTCATCGATCTGCTCACCAGCGAGAATCCGGAATTTCAATTGAAGCTTGGCGGGGGGCTGTTCTGGCTGGACGGCACTTGCACCGACCGCTACGGCAAAGTCTTCATGGAATGCGCGCCGGAACAGAAGAAGGAAATTCTGGACCTGATCGCGTTCCGCAAGAACGCCAAGAAAGACGCATCTCTCAGTCAAGGGGTGGCCTTCTTCTCGTTTCTGCGCAACCTCACCTGCGACGGCTTCTACACCAGCAAAATCGGCATCGCCGACCTGCAATACATGGGCAACACGGTAGTCCGCGAGTTCCCCGGCTGCCCGGCATTACCTGAATAAAGAGAGAAGGGAAGTTGTAGGGCCGGCCTTCCGAGGCGGGCCGCTCACCAGTCGATTTTGTCTGGGAAGAACTCCGAGACGAGCTCTTGGTAGTAAGGAAGAATTTCCTTCACGTTGGGACGCTCGCGGCCTTTTGAGTAGAGGTCGTAGGGATTGAACTTCCGCACCCACTCGAACATCGCTTCGTCGTGCTCGTTCATCAGGTGCCGGTAAGCGCCATGCCGGTGCGCCGCGTAGAACGAATGGTAACGGAGCATGTACTGCGCTTCTTCCGGCAGATATTTCTCTGTCACTCGAAAGATGTATTCGTCGTGTCCAAACGAGAGGTGCACGATATTCAGCCCGCAGTGCGGCTCGTAGATCCCATATTGCCTTTGATACTCGGGGTTGCCGCTGTCTGGATTGGCGGCAAAGAATTCCGGGAAAACCACCTGATCCGAATACGCGCACCCGGCGGGGAAGGTATCGCCGACCACGGCCCACTGCGGTTCGCCATAGAGGCAGAGCACTTTTCCAAGATCGTGCAAAAAGCCCGCGAGAATGAACCACCGCGGATGGCCGTCCTTGCGAATCGCTTCCGCGGTCTGCAGCAAGTGCTCGATCTGCGTCACGTCGGTATCGGGATCGCTGTCGTCCACTAAGGTGTTCAAGTACTCGGCCATTTCCCAGATGCTCTTTTTCCCCCGGTTCAGGCCGCAGTATTCGGCTTTCTTCTTCAGGACGAAGTCCAGCGTCTGGTACTTGTGGTTTTGCCGGTAGAACTCCGTCACCGTGGGGTTGGCGTCGGCCTTATAGTTCCGGAACTCTTCTTCTGATTTGCCCTGCCGGTAGCGGGTGGCGACAAAATCGTCCCACTCTTCCAGTTCCTTCAGCGGCGCCTGATCTTCTTGCAGCGGCGCCAGGTCTTCCTTCAAAGGTGAATTTTGCTCGGTGTGATTCATTGCCGTACTCCAACTGTGATTATCGGCTGTTACCCTTCGCAGCACAATAGGCCTTTCCCCAACCAGCCGCACCCACTCCGGTCATGCCGGCCCGCGCCAACGATTCTCTAAAATATGCGAGTCGGGCAGTTCGCTCCAGCTCCTGTTTCGCTATCTCCTTCCTTTCCGCCATTCTAGATAATCCGTGACGTATGTTACCAATGTGGTATAATAGTTTCGTTAAACATAGCGTCTTAAGTGATTGCGCATAGGCGGCGTAGG
>Ga0209159_1000202_pt1 | contig 57893 bp, 51 predicted proteins | sample GraSoiAngelo_144_FD_185901 | JGI IMG/M metagenome (GOLD analysis project Ga0209159, IMG submission 185901) | Grasslands soil microbial communities from the Angelo Coastal Reserve, California, USA - 14_1009_02_40cm (SPAdes) (version 2) | ecosystem: Environmental > Terrestrial > Soil > Grasslands ...
GGTGGCCAAGGCCCTCGGCGCCTCGGCGTTCGTGAAGCCAGCGCCCGAGTCCTACGAGCTGCTGAAATCGGGCGTCGCCGACGGCGTGTTCTTCCCGATGGAGTCCATCATCTCGTTCAAGCTCGACACCGTGCTCGAGCAGGCGACACTGTTCCCGGGCGGGATGTACAGCTCGGCGTTCGGCTTCTTCATGAACGAGGACAAGTGGAACAAGCTCCCGAAGCAGGACCAGGAGGCGATCGAGAAGATCTCCGGCGAGTGGATCGCGCGACACGCCGGGCGGTCCTGGGACGACGCCGACCAGAAGGGCTTCGACGCGCTCAAGAAGTCGGGCGTCAAGATCGTCAACGCCGACGCCGCCCTCGTGGTGGAGGTGAAGAAGCGGTCGGCGCCGATCATCGACGACTGGATCCAGAAGGCCAGCGCCAAGGGCGTGGACGCCGCCAAGATCCTCGCCGAGTTCCGCGAGGAGCTGAAGAAAGTCGCCGCGGGCCGGTGAGCGCTCCCGAGCGCGGGTGGGAGCGGCGCACCGACGCGATTCTCGGCGTCGCCGCCTCCGCCATCCTCCTGGCCATGATGCTCCTCACGTTCGTGGACGTGGTGGCGCGGTACGTCTTCAACCGGCCGGTGAGGGGCGCGTTCGAGGTCACCGAGCTCATGCTGGTGGTGCTGATCTTCGCCGGGCTGCCGCTCGTGTCGTGGGCGGACGAGCACGCGCTCATGGATTTCGTCGATCGGCTCCTCGGCGCCCGCGCTCAGCGGGGGCTGGAGCGCGCGGTGCAGCTGGTGTGCGCGGCCGTCATGTTCCTGCTCACCTGGCTCATGTGGCTCAAGGCCGACCGGATCTGGGCGTACCGCGACGCCACCGACGTGCTGCGCATCGTGTACGGCCCGTTCGTCTACTTCATGGCGGTCACGCTCGGCCTCTCGGGCCTGATCCACCTCTACAAGGTGGCGGAGCGTCGGTGATCGAAGGGGTGGTCGGCCTCACGGTGATGATGGCGCTCGCCTTCCTGCGCGTACCCATCGCCTACGCCATGGGCATCGTCGGCGTCGTCGGCTACGCCTACATGCGTGACTGGAACTGGGCCGTGGCGTTCGCCATGACCCAGACGAAGCTCTACGAGACCGGTCGCAGCTACACGCTCTCGGTGGTGCCGCTCTTCATCCTGATGGGGAACTTCGTGACGCGCGCCGGCATGTCGCGGGAGCTGTTCCGCGCCGCCTACGCCTTCATCGGCCACCTGCGCGGCGGGCTCGCGATGGCCACCGTCTGGGCCTCGGCCGGCTTCGGCGGGATCTGCGGCTCCTCCATCGCCACCGCGGCCACCATGGCGAAGGTCGCCTATCCCTCCATGAAGCGGTTCGGCTACTCCGACAAGCTGGCTGCGGGCACCGTCGCCTCGGCCGGCACGCTCGGCATCATGATCCCGCCTTCGACCATCATGGTGATCTACGGTGTCTTCACCGAGACGAACATCGGCAAGCTCTTCATGGCCGGGATCCTGCCCGGCATCCTCGGCGCCCTCCTGCTCTGCCTCGCCATCGTGTACATGACCTGGCGCGAGCCGGGCTCGGGCCCGCCCGGCCCGCGCTCGACCTGGCGCGAGCGCGGGCTCGCCGTCAAGGACGTGTGGGGCGTGGCGGCGCTCTTCCTATTCGTGATGGGCGGCATCTACGGCGGCCTCTTCACCGCCACCGAGGGCGCGGGCATGGGCGCCGCCGGCGCCATGGCCTTCGCGCTGGGGCGCGGCGCGCTGACGTTGAAGACCCTCTACGCCGCGCTCCTCGAGAGCGCCCGCACCACGGCGATGCTGTTCCTGATCCTGATCGGTGCCTTGATGTTCGCGGAGTTCGTCAACATCACGACGATGCCGACCGACCTCAGGGCCTTCGTCGGGCGCCTGGGCCTCTCCCCCATCATGGTGGTAGCGGCGATCTGCGCGATCTACGTGGTGCTCGGCACGGCGATGGAGGAGCTGTCGATGGTCCTGCTCACCATGCCGGTGTTCTTCCCGGTCATCGTGCAGCTCGGGTTCGACCCGGTCTGGTTCGGCATCATCATCGTCTGCGTCGTCGAGATCGGGCTGATCAGCCCCCCGGTCGGGATGAACATGTTCGTGCTCAAGACCCTGCTGCCCGAGGTGTCCACGGGGACCGTGTTCAGCGGCGTGATGCCGTTCATGTGGGCGGACGTCATCCGCCTCGCCATCCTGGTCGCGTTTCCCGCGATCTCGCTCTGGCTGCCGAGCCTGATGCGCTGACGGACTCAGCGGCCGCCGGCGATTCTCGCGGCCTCGCCGGTGAGCCGCACGATGTGGAGTCCCGTGTTGGCCCGGTCGGCGAGGTAGACGAATCCGCGCTCGTCCGCCTCGACGTTGTTGGTCTGGATCGCCACCTTGCAGCTCCGCGTCCCGTTCGTCACGCAGCGCTCGGCGGTCCGCTCGGTCGTCGCCGGAATGTAGAACGCGGCCTCGCGCGGCGCATAGGGATTGCGGATGTCCACGGCTCGCACGCCGGCGTTGAAGTAGGCGACGAACACGAGCTTCCTGTAGAACAGGGGCGCGAACGACTCGCTCGACGAGTGGGGGCCGAAACGGCCGCCCCGTCGGCAGAAGCCGCCTTGGGACTCCGGGACCAGGAAGGTAGCCACCGAGAACGGCCTGGTCTCGGTGGTGACGTCGACCATGAAGGTGGCGTGCCGGAACTCGCGGCACTCGTTGGCGGTGGCCTCGGAGACGAGGACGACGAAGTCGCGCACGCGCCCCTTGGCGTTGGTCGCCCAGTCGGCGATCGCCATACCCAGCACGGGGAACGCCGTGTGGCCGCCCCAGTTGGGCGACGTGTAGAGCCGGCTGATCTCGGGATAGTTGAGGTTCGCCGCGGTCGGCTCCTTCGGACCGGTGAGCAGCTTCTGCCGGTCGACGATCTGGAGCGCGCCGTCAGTGCTGGTGCCGTGCGCGAAGTACACGCGGTTGCCGACGGCGATGGGCCCATGGGCGCCGTGGGCGATCGTGACCGGTCCGGTCGAGCCGGGCTCCTGGCCGGCCAGCCCGAAGTCGCGGACGAACACGGGTTTCGCGGGGTCGCTGAGGTCGTAGATCTTCGTCATGCGCCACGTGCGCCAGCCCGATGGACCGAGCTCCGGCGGCTCCGCCTTGGCGAGGTCGCCCGAGATCAGGTAGGCGATTCCGGTGTCACATTCCCACCAGTTCTTGTGCGTCGCCGTGAGCCCCGAGACCACCGTGCTCACCTTTTGTGGTCTCGCCGGGTCGGTGACGTCCCACACCTCGTGGCCCGCGCCGGGCCCCGAGTTGCCGAACGTCCGCAAGAGGTAGCTCTTGCCCCGCCGGTCGCACACGCGCGCCATCTGCGCCCCGCCCTGCTCGGGGCCACCGGGCATCCCCGGGATGTGGGCGAGGTAGCGCGGCCGCGCGGGGTCGGTCACATCGACGATCGACGTCCCGTTGTCTTCGTCGGCGCCGGTGAGCGGGTTAGGAGCGCGCCCGCCGTGATGGCCGACGTAAGCGACGAAGCGCCCCCGCTGCTGGTGGATCGTCGGCTGGTAGGCCGACCGGCCCTGCAGGTCGTCGTGGCCAACCAGCTCCATGTCGTGAGCCTCGGCGCCGTGACCGCGTGCCGGCGTCTGAGAGGGCGCGGGCCCGGTCGCGAGCGGCACCAGGACGAGGCCGAGGAGAATCAGCGAGAGCCGTCGTCGCAGCGAAGCCATGAGCGTCCCCCTTCTACTCCAGCACGAAATAGACGCGGCGGTTGGCCTTCCCCTTGTTCTCGGTCTTCGTGAGGACGAGGCGGCCGATCTCGCTCAGCGTCGCGACGTGGCAGCCGCCGTCGGCCTGCGTGTCGAAGCCGACGATCTCGACCAGCCGCAGCTCCGGGAGGTCGTGGCGGAAGGCCGTCTCGAGCTTGAACAGCTCGGCCTGGGCCCGGGCCCGAGCGGCGGGGACGAAGGAGACGCGCACGGCGAGGTCCTGGGCCACGATGGCGTTGGCGCGGCGGAAACCCTCCTCCAGCACGTCGCGATCGAACTGCTCGAAGGCAAAATCCACGCGCCCCTTGTCGGGCGTGAGCTGATTGCCGGTGACGCGAACGTGGAAGTCGTTGAACATCACGCCGGTGAGGACGTGCGTGGCCGTGTGGTAGCGCATCAACAGGTATCGGCGGGCCCATTCCAGCTCGCCCTGCACGGCATCGTCCACGGCGAGTCCGGCGCGCTCGATCCTGTGGAACACGCCGCCCTCGTCCTCCACGGTCTCGACGACACGGAACGATCCTGAGAGACCTGTCAGCGCGCCGGTATCGCCCAGGACGCCTCCGCCGGTGGGAAAGAACGCGGTGCGGTCCAGAACCACGCCCTCCGGCCGCACGGCTGTCACGCGCGCGTCGAAGGTCTTGAGATAGCTGTCCCGTTGAAAGAGACGCTCGGTCATCGCCACCGGTGGTGGTGACTCTCGTCAATCGAGCGTCAGCACGGCCTTGCCCGGGAAGCGTCGCGCGATCAGGTCCTGTGCGACCTGGGCGATCTCCGTCCACGGCCGCTCGAGGCTGATGTGGGGCGCGAGCTGCCCCGCCGCGACGAGGTCGGCGAGGCGCCGCAGGCCCGCCGACGCCGGCTCGCTCGCGAGCTCCGTGAAGATGTAGAAGCCGTAGAGCGTCGTGCGTCCGGTGATGAAGAACTGCCGCGCGTCGAAGGTGACCTCGGCGGCGGCGGACACTCCGAGGGTGACGCACACGCCGCCACGCTCGAGGGCGGCGAGCGCCGTGCCGAGGGTGCGCCCGCCGACGGACTCGATGATGAGGTCGTACTTGGGCGAGGGCGGAATGTCGTCACCCACCACGACCTGGTGGGCGCCGAGCTGGCGCAGCGTCGGGCCCTGGTCGGCCCGCCGGACGCTCGCCGTCACGTGAGCGCCGACGAGCCGAGCGAGCTGCACCGCGAAGTCGCCGACCCCGCCCGTGGCGCCCGTGACGAGCACCCGACGACCGAGGAGCAGCCCTCGCTTCGCGAGCGCGTAGAGCGCGGTGAGCCCGGCCACGGGGAGGGTCGCGGCCTGGGAGAACGTCACCTTCTCCGGCAGCTCGGCGAGGGTGTGCGCCGGCACCGCCACGCGCTCCGCCCACGCCCCTTCGGGCAGGAGTCCGACGACGCGCGCCCCGACGCGCGGCCCCGAGCCGTCGGCGGCGGCGCGCTCGACCTCACCGGCCAGGTCCCAGCCCGGACGCCAGCCGGCCGCGGCCACGCCCGCGCGCCTGACCTCGCCGCGGTTGAGGGAGATCGCCCGCACGCGCACCACCGCTCCACCACGATCGGGGACGGGCGCCGCGACCGGGCTGATGACGAGCCGACCCGGGGCCTCAGGGTCGACGACGACGGCACGGTTGTCGCTCACGGATCACCTCCACTCACGTTCTGCGTTGCCCTCCAGGCCCTGCCGCGGTGAACTTCGGCATGACCTCCTTGGCGAACCAGCGGAGTTGCTCGAGCATCACCGACTTCGGCGTGCCCATGCTGATGCTCATGTTGACGTGCTCGAGCCCCGGGAACCGGGCCTCGAGGTCCTTGAGGTAAGCGACGAGCTCCTCGGGCGGGCCGGCGAACCACGCGCCCGTCTTCATGTAGTGCTCGACGGTGGGGACGCCGGCGGCGCCCCAGCCGCCGCGACGCGCCGCCGCCTCGACCTGGGCCGGCGTGATCCCCGGCACGAAGCCCAGGGGCGCGAACATCTTCACGTGTTCCTCGTAGAAGGGCGTGATCTCGCGGATCGCCTTCTCGCGGGTCTCGGCGAGGTAGAAGAAGATGCCGAGGCAGAGGTCCTCCCCGAGGGCGAGATTCCGGCCGGCCCTGGCCGCGGCCTCGTGGTAAGCGTGGATCGGGCCCTCGGCCATGGTCGCGGCGCCGCCGCCGATCGTGCCCTTGATCCGGTGACGCACCATGAAGTCGAGCCCGCGCCGACTCGCGCTCACGATCGGCTGCCAGCACTCCACGGGCCGGTGGACGGGGCGCGGGACCAGCGTGAGCTCGCGCAGCTCGTAGCCGCGATACGGGACGGCCGGGGGCAGCGTGTAGTGCTTGCCGTGATGCGCGAACGACTCCTCGTTGAACGCCTTGAGGATGATCTCGACCTGCTCCTCGAACAGCTCGCGGTTGGCCTCGGCGTCGAGCATCGGGGCGCCGAAGGTCTCGACCTCGCGGGTGTGGTAGCCGCGGCCCACGCCGAAGATCACCCGGCCGCGCGTCAGGATGTCGGCGGTGGCGAAGTCCTCGGCCAGGCGCAGGGGGTGCCACATCGGCGCGATGTTGAACGCGCAGCCGATGCGGATCCGCGGCGTCACGTGGGCCAGGTGCACCGCCGTCATGAGGATGTTCGGCAGGCACTCGTACCCCTCGTGCTGGAAATGGTGCTCGGCCAGCCAGATCGCGTGATAGCCGAGGTCGTCCATGGCCCGCGCCACGGCCTCCGTCTTCTCGAAGACCGTCGCGAGGTGCTCGTTGGGATAGCGCCGCTCGTTGGCCGGCGTGGCGCCCTGCCCCATGTCGGGCAAATCCACGTGGCCGGCGTACACCGTGGCGAACTTGTCGATCATGGCTGCGCCTCACGCCTTCTCGAAGTCGATCCGCTCGTACACGGGGAGCCCCTGGAGATACCGGCGAAGGCAGTCGAGCCCCATCTCGACCGCTCCCAGGCGGACCCACTCGCGACCGCCGAGGATGCGACTGCGCCGTGAAGCGGCCTCCAGCGAAGTCGCGATCGCCAGACAGATGGTCCCGCCGAGGTCGATCCGGTCCGCGCCGGCGTCGAGATCGATCAGGACCGCCAGCGCGTGCGTGGCGCCGGTCTGACGTCGCGCCGCGCGCGCGACCGCCTCGGCCGTCTCGCGCGTGAGCTCGCCCGCGCCTCCGGCGCCGTCGAGCCCGACGGCCGCGCACACCTCGCCGAGGTCGCGGGCGACGAGGCCGCGGCGAAAGACCCGCTCCGCCCCCGGGAGGTGGGCGACGCGCGCAGCGATCGCGCCGCTCGTGAACGTCTCGACGATCGAGAGCGAGGCCCGCCGACTCGCGAGCTCGCCCAGGACGATCCCCTCCAGCGTCGCATCGTCCTCACTGAGGATGAAGTTCCCGAGGCGCTTGCGCACCTCACGCTCGACCGGCGCGAGCTTCCGGCGGACGTCCTCCAGGTCCGTGCCGCGCACCGTCAGCTTGGTCTCGAGCTGCGGGTAGTGGGCCCGGAAGCCGAGCTTCACGCCGCCATCGGGCACGAGCTCCTCCACGCCCCTCAGCAGGGCGTCGACGTGCGATTCGCCGAGCCCGTACGAATGGAACCGCTTCAGATGGATCGCCGGCTGCAGGCCGCTCTTCGCGAGGAGGCGCGGGATGATCTCCTCCTCGAGCATGCGACGGAGCTCGCGCGGCACCCCGGGGGTGAAGAAGAAGCGAGCGCGACCGATATCGAGCGCGAAGCCGCACGCGGTCCCGATCGGATTGTCGATCAGCTCCGCGGTGGCGGGCAGCATGGCCTGCTTCTGGTTGTTGGGCGGCATGACGCGGCTCCGCCGACGGAAGAACTCTTCCATCCGGCCGAGCCACTCCTCGTTGAGGACGAGCGCGACGCCGGCGGCCTGGGCCGCAACGTCCTGGGACAGGTCGTCGACGGTGGGCCCCAGGCCCCCGTTGACGATGACCGCGTCGGCGCGCTCGCCGGCCAGCTGAAACGCCCGCAGCAGGCTCTCGCGGTCGTCGCCGACCGTCGTTTCCCACTGGACCGAGAGCCCGACGTCCTCCAGCTTCTGACTCATGTAGCTGAAGTTGGTGTTGACGATCTTGCCGGTCAGGACTTCGTCGCCCGTGCAGATGATCTCGATGCGCATGCTCATGAAGACAGCATGATACACGGTGTACCCTGGACAGGCCTATGACCGCCGCCGAGGCCCAGTCCCCGCTCGATGCGGCCCGCAAGCTGGCTCCACAGATCCGGGCCTGCGCCGATGCGATCGAGGCCGCGCGGGAGCTCCCGCGACCGCTCTTCGAGGCGCTGGCGGACGCCGGGTTGTTCCACCTGGCGGTTCCGCGCGCTCTCGGCTGCCCGGAGCTCGACCTGCCGACCTACATCCAGGTGATCGAGGAGCTCGGCAAGGCCGACGCGAGCACGGCCTGGGCGGTCAACCAGGGCGCCATCTTCGCCACCTACGCGGCGCGGATGCCGCGCGATGTCGCCCGCTCGATCTGGATCGACACGCCGCGCGGCGTGGTCGCCAACAGCCCGGCCCCGAGCGCCACGGCCGTCGTGGTTCCGGGCGGTTACCGGGTCACCGGCCGCCAGGGCTTCAGCACCGGGTGCCGGCACGCGGCATGGGTGGCGGCGCACGCCCAGGTCGTCGACAACGGCCGGCTCAGACTGGAGTCGGACGGCCAACCGGAGCGACGCTACTTCTTCGTCCCGGTCGCCGAAGCCGAGCTCCTCGACACCTGGCACGTCCGGGGCATGCGCGGCACGGGGACCCACCACTTTGCCGTGAACGATGTCTTCGTCCCCGCGGACCGCACGGTTCTATCCGCCACGGCACCGTTGCTGGAGGCCAGGCCGCTCTACCAGATTCCCCGGACACTGCTGTTCGCCTCGGGCGATGCCGCGGTTGCCGTGGGAATGGCCCGCGCCTGCCTGGACGCGTTCTTCGAGCTGGCCGGCGTGAAGACACCGCGGGCAATGGCGGGGCTGCTACGCGACCAGCCGATGGTCCAGGCGGACGTCGGCCATGCCGAAGCCGACCTCCGCGCCGGCCGGGCGCTCCTGACCGAAACGGTCCGCGACGTCTGGGCGGAGGTGAGCGCCACGAACACGATCAGCCTGGACCAGCGCGCGGCCCTGCGCCTCGCCACGACGCACGCGATTCGGCTGGCGGTCCAGGTCGTCGACGCCGCCTACAACGCCGCCGGTGCCACGGCGGTCTACGAGAGTCACCTGCTCCAGCGCCATTTCCAGGACATTCACGTGATCAGCCAGCACCTGCAGGGGCGCCTCTCCCACTACGAGCTGGTCGGGCGACACTGGTTGGGGCTCCCCGTCGACGAGACGAGACTCTAGCGAGTATAATCCCGGGCCACATAGTTCACATCGAGGGGGGTGCCATGAAAGACGGTCTCCGCTTCGTCGACTCCGACATGCACATCATGGAACCGCCCGACCTCTTCGAGCGCTACCTGGACCCGAAGTTCAAGGACCGCGTCAGCGTACCGGTGGGAGCCGACGGCCGACCGACTCGGGGCTGGGCTGCCGGCTTGATCATCGTCGACGGGGTGCCGATCTCGGACGCCGACCTGCAGCAGTACCGGAAGCGGCACCGTTCCGGCTCGACGCAGAGCAGCCAGCCACTCTCGGGCTCGCGGATCTTCGACACGGGTCGGCTGGATTTCGCGGTCGAGCGCGACTACAACGCCGAGGCCCAGGTGATGGGCATGGAGATGGAGGGCGTCGACATCGCCGTGCTCTACCCCACCAGCGGCCTGGCGCTCCTCGGCCGCAACGAGATGGATCCCCGGCTCTCGCTGGCCCTCTGCCAGGCGTACAACAACTGGATCCACGAGTTCTGCCAGTACAGTCCCGACCGCCTGAAGTTCGTGGCGATGCTGCCCGTGCACGACGTGCACCTGGCGTGTCAGGAGCTGGTTCGGTGCGTGAGGGAGCTCGGCGCCGTCGGGTCCTTCATCCGGCCGAACCTCGTCAACGGCCGCTACTGGCACTCGAACTACTGGGAGCCGCTCTACCGCCTGCACGAAGAGCTCGACGTGACCTGGGGATTCCACGAGGGTGTGAGCGCACTGTACTCACGCATGATCGAGCTCTACGGCGAGAACCGGTTCTACCGCCACGTCGCGAGCCACTGGATCGAGATGCAGCAGGCGATGATCGCGATGGTCATCGGCGGTGTGTTCGAGTTCCACCCGAAGCTCCGCGTCGGATTCCTCGAAGCCCAGAACTCCTGGGTGCCAGGACTCCTGTCCCGCATCGAGTGGGACTATCCCCAGTACCGGGACTCGCACGCCCCGTACCTCAGCCTCACCCCGAGGGAGTACTTTCGGCGCAACTGCTGGGCCGCGGTCGAGGGCAGCGAGCCCGAGATCGAGGCGACGGCCGGCCTGCTCGGCGCCGACCGGATGTGCGTCTCGACGGACTACCCGCACTTCGACTCGAACTTCCCCCACGTCGCCGAGAACCTCCTGAAGAACGTCCCGCGGGCGATCGCCGCGCAGATCCTCATGGGAGGCGCGCACCTCTACGGCTTCACGGAGGCCGACTTCAAGAAGGCCGACGCGGCGGCCCGCGGCTAGTGTCCCGTCCTCGAAGTCATGTTAAGCGCCCGCCAGCGCACGGCGCCGGGGCCGACGGGCGCGCGCGGCAGGGATCGCGGGACCACGCGGCACGCGTGCGCTGCCCCGTTGCGGCTGGGCTCCATCTGGAGACACGGGTCCGTTGCCGGTTGGAGGGAACGGGTCCCTTCGACCCCTGCCGCACCCGCCCGTCGGCCGCTGCGCGGCGCGAGCGCAGGCAGTCGTTAACATGACTCTTCAGACGGGACGCTAGTCGGCGAGTGCGCCCATGCGCTCCCGGATCGCCGGATCCGGCAGCGCCCCCACGCCGGCCTTCATATTGTCGACGAGGTGCTGGGGCTGGCTCGTGGCGGGGATCACGCAGGTGACGGCCGGGTGGGCCAGGATCCACTTCAGGAAGAACTGGGCCCAGCTCGCGCAGTCGAACTCGGCGGCCCACGACGGAAGCGGTCGCCCGCGCACTCGCCGGAACAGGTCGCCCTCCGAGAAGGGGCGGTTCACCAGCACGGCGATGCCGCGGTCGCGGGCGAGCGGCAGGATGCGCCGGTCGGCCGCGCGCTCGCCCAGTGAGTAGTTGACCTGTACGAAATCGAGCGGCTCGCTCCGCAGCACCCGCTCCAGCTCGTCGTAGGCGCTCGCCGCGTAATGGGTGACGCCGAGGTAGCGGATGCGGCCGGCCTCCTTCCAGTCCCGCAGGGTGCGGAGGTGGGTTCGCCAGTCGAGCAGGTTGTGGATCTGCATCAGGTCGAGGCGCCTGCGCCGGAGGTGCCGCAGCGACTGCTCCATCTGGGCGACACCGGCGTCGCGCCCGGTCGTCCAGACCTTGGTGGCGAGAAAGAGTGCGTCGAGGATCCCGAGCTCCGCCCCGAGGTCACCCACCACGCCTTCGGCCGCCCCGTACATTGGCGACGAATCGATCACACGCCCGCCCAGCTCGAAAAAGCGCTGCAGGACTTCCCTGAGCGGCTCGCGCGGAGCCGCTGACGCGCCGACGTCGAAGGTGCGCCACGTCCCGAGACCGACCGCCGGGATCGTCTCGCCACCCTGCGGAATGGGACGCAGGCGCATCGTGGCCGCCGCCTCGGTGCCTCGAGGCCGCGCGCCGGCCGCCGCCGCCATCAGGCGGAGCACGGCTCGCCGCGAGAGCGGCGCCGGGGCCTGCCCCACGGAGCCGTCGGCGCGCCTACCGGAACGCCGGGGCGATCTCGGCAATAAACCGATCCAGGTCGCGGCGCAGCTCGGCCAGGGGACGGAACAGGCTCGGGATGAACAGCACCCCCGCCCCGGCCTCGCGGAGCTGGTGGAGCCGGTCGCGGATCTCGTCCGGAGTGCCCGCCAGGCAGGTGTCGCGCGCGTCGGCGGCGTGGCGGCCGAGGCGCGTGGCGATCGTCTCGGCCAGACGCTCGACCTCGTCCTTCCGGTCGGTGATGAGCAGCACCATGTTGGCCGAGCGCGTGATGGTCTTCGGATCGCGGCCGACGGCGGCGCAATGCGCGTCGAGGACCGCTCCCTTCCGTGCCAGGACCCTCGGGCCCCCCCAGATATTCCACTGGTCGGCGTGCTTGGCCACGATGCGCAGGGTGACGCGCTCGCCGCCGCCGCCGATCATCAGCTCGGGATGGGGCGTCTGCACTGGCTTGGGATCGAGCGGAGCATCCGCGAGCTGGTAGTAGCGCCCCTTGAAGTCGCTGCGGCGCTGGGACCACAAGGCCTTCATCACCTGGCACGCCTCGTCCAGACGCTCCAACCGCTCGCGCATCGTCCCGAACGGGATGCCGTAGGCCTCGTGCTCGTTCTGCTGCCAGCCCGCGCCGAGCCCCAGGAGGAGCCGGCCGCCCGAGATGATGTCGACCTGCGCGGCCATCTTCGCGACCACCGCCGGGTGGCGGTAGGTGTTGCCCAGCACGATGGTGCCCACGCGGACGCGGGGCACCAGAGCGGCCAGCGCGCTGAGCGTGCTCCACGATTCGAGCATGGCCCCCTCGCGCTCCTTCGTGTTCGGCATGAAGTGGTCGGTCACGCAGCCGATGTCCCATCCCGTGGCCTCGATGTGTCGCCACAGGTCCAGCACGCCGGACCAGGTCTGGGCGCCCATGCTCGTGAACAGGCCGAAGCGCATGTCAGTCTCCTCCTCGAGGCTCTGCCGCGGTGCCGTGGCTCGCGCACCGGGGGCGATAGTGCGCTGGCCCCGCCTCCGGGTCAAGCGGCGCGGCCGCGGCTTGACGGTGGCGCCGTCGCGAGAGCAGTATCGCCCCCGGGACAGCTCATCGACCTCCAGAGGGAGGAGCACATGGTGTACGACATTCGCATCGAAGACGTCGAGTATGTCCGCCACGGGGACAAGCCCCTGCTGGCGCGCCTCTTCAAGCCGCGCGGCTCAGGGCCGTTCCCGCTCGTCGTCGAGCTCCACGGCGGCGCCTGGTGCCGGGGCGACCGCCTGAACGACACCGCCATCAACGAGCCGCTCGCGAAGAGCGGCGTGGTGGTGGCGGCGCTGGACTTCCGCATGCCGCCCGAGGCACCCTACCCCGCGTCGCTCGCCGATATCAACTACGCGATCCGCTGGCTCAAGACGCGGGCCACGGCCCTGGGCAGCCGCCCGGATCTGGTCGGCGTCCTCGGGACCTCGAGCGGTGCCCACCAGGCCATGCTGGGCGGGATGAGACCGCACGATCGCCGGTACGCGGCGGTCCCGCTCCCGGCGGGTCTGCCGGCCGTCGATGCCAGCGTGCGGTGCGCCGTCCTGTGCTGGCCCGTCATCGATCCGCTCGCGCGCTACCACTACGCCAAGAGGCTCAGGGCGAGCGGCCCGCCGTACCCGGAGGTCGTGGACCGTGTGCTGCCCTGCCACGACCGGTTCTGGCAAACCGAGGAGGCGATGGCCGAGGGCAGCCCGGTGCAGGCGCTGGAGCGTGGCGAGCGGGTCGCGTTGCCGCCCGTGCTCTACATCCAAGGCACCCGCGACCAGGCGCACCCCCGCGCGGACCTCGACCGGTTCGTTGCGCGATACCGCGCCGCAGGGGGCGAGGTCGAGCTGGAGCTGTTCGAGGGCGAGGCCGAAGGGTTCGTCGTCAGGAACCCGACGTCGCCGGCCGCCACGCGGGCGGCGGAGAAGATCGTCGAGTTCGTCCACAAGCGGATCTGGTGACGTCGCTCCTCGACTCCCGCACCCGCTCGGCCCGTGAGGGCTTCGGCAAGCCCGTCCGCCGCCGCGAAGACGCGCGCCTCATCACGGGCACGGGGTGCTACGGCGACGACGTCAACGTCCCCGGCCAGGCCTACGCGAGCCTGGTCCGTTCGCCGCACGCGCACGCGCGCCTCCGACGCATCGACGGCGCCGGCGCCCTGACGGTGCCGGGGGTGATCGCGGTGCTCACGGGCGCCGACGCCGCCGCCGATGGCCTGCGCCCCATCCCGCACCGCCCGGTGCCGACGAACCCGCACGAGGTCCCGCTCCGGAGCCGCGCGGGCGCCGAGTTCTTCATCGCGCCGCACGCGCCGTTGCCCGCCGACACGGCGCGCTTCGTCGGTGACGCCGTGGCCCTGGTGATCGCCGAGACGCCCGCGGCCGCGCGGGACGGCGCCGAGCGCGTGGTGGTGGACTACGAGCCCCTGCCGGCGGTGACCGCCACCGGCGACGCGGTCGCAACGGGGGCGCCGCTCGTGTGGAAGGAGACCGCGTCGAACGTCTGTGTCGATTCCGAGGCCGGCGATCGGGCCGCCACGGACGCCGCCTTCGGGCGCGCCGCGCATGTGGTGCGGCTCGAGACGCGGATCAACCGCGTCACCGGCGTGCCGATGGAGCCGCGCGCCGCCCTGGGCGTCTGGGACGAGGCGAGCGGCCGCTACACGCTGTACGCGGGCTCCGGCGGCTCGGTGCGCATCAAGAGCGATCTCGCCGCGACGCTCGGCGTGCCGGAGCGCGCGGTCCGTGTCGTCGCGCGCGAGGTCGGCGGCAACTACGGCACCCGGAACGCCTCCTACCCCGAGTTCGCGCTGGTCGCCTGGGCGGCGAAGCGCCTGCGCCGCCCGGTCAAGTGGACGTGTCACCGGACCGAAGCGTTCCTCACCGACTACCAGGCGCGCGATCTCGTCTCCGAGGTCGAGCTCGCGCTCGAGGCTGACGGCACCTTCCTCGCGCTCCGCGGCATCAACACGAGCAACGTCGGCGCGTACGCCGTTTCGTTCATCCCGCTCGCCAAGGGTGTCGCGGTGCTGCCGAGCCTCTACCGCATTCCCGCCGCGTCCCTGCGCGGCCGTGCGGCGCTCAGTCACACGGCGCCCACGTACCCGTACCGCAGCGCCGGCCGGCCCGAGGTCATGTACGTGATCGAGCGCCTGATCGACCTCGCCGCGCGCCGCCACGGGTTCGATCGCGTGGAGCTCCGGCGGCGCAATCTCGTGCCGCCGAGCGCGATGCCGTACCGCAACCCGCTCGGGCTCCTCCACGACAGCGGCGACTACGTGGCGGCGCAGGACCGCGCACTCGCGCTCGCGGACTGGGCCGGGTTCGAGGCGCGGCGGGCCGAGACCCGCCGGCGCGGTCGTTATCGCGGCATCGGCCTGGCCAACTACCTCGAGCTCAACACCGGCATGCCGCACGAGCGCGCGGAGATCACCGTGCGGCCCCAGGGCCGCGTCGACGTCGTGATGGGCACGCTGTCGGCCGGCCAGGGCCACGAGACGAGCTTCGCGCAGCTCCTCGCCGAGTGGCTCGGCGTCGAGCTGGACCAGGTGCGCCTGATCACCGGGGACACCGACGTGGCGTCCGTCGGCGGAGGCTCGCACTCCGGCCGCTCGATGCGCCTCGGCGCCGTCGTGCTCGCGAAGGCGTCGGACGCGATCGTCGACCGCGGCAAGCGGATCGCGGCGTGGCTCCTCGAGGCGGCGGAGGCGGACATCGAGTTCGCGGCGCGTCGGTTCCGCGTCACGGGCACCGACCGCTCCCTCGACCTGTTCGCGGTCGCGGCGGCCGCGCTGCGCGACGACGTTCCCGAGGGGCTGGGCGGGCCGCTCGCGGGCGTGAGCGACGAGACGGTGAGCGTGCCCTCCTTTCCCTACGGCTGCGCCGTGTGCGAGGTCGAGGTCGATCCCGAGACCGGCGTGGTGGAAGTCCCGCGGTACACGTCGGTCGACGATTGCGGCCGCGCCGTCAATCCGATGATCCTCCACGGCCAGACGCACGGCGGGATCGCGGCGGGCGTGGGGCAGGCGCTGTGGGAGCAGTGTGTGTACGACCCGGCGACGGGGCAGCCGCAGTCGGCGACCTTCATGGACTACGTCGTGCCACGCGCCGATCGGCTCCCGAGCTTCACGACCGAGATCAGCGAGGTGCCCTCGACGTCGAACCCGCTCGGCCTCCGGGGCGGGGGCGAAGGCGGTACGACGCCGGCGCTCGGCGCCGTCGTCAACGCGATCGTGGATGCGCTCGCCGAGCTGGGCGTGGAGCACATCGAGATGCCGGCGACCCCGGAGCGCGTCTGGCGCGCCATCCGCGCGGCGCAAGCGCGCTGATCGCCGGGTCAGCGCGACGGGACGATGCGCAGGGCCCGATACCGCTCCGTCCGACACCTGTCAAGGTCGGCTTGATGCGCGGCTGGTCCGCCGTCGGGGAGCGGGCCATGGCTCGAGACTGATCTGTCTGGCCAGAGACTCACCAGGCCCCTCCTGACCAGGATCGCGCAAGTGATTGATGTTTCTGGAAGTTCCACTCCGGTATCAGATTTGCCCTGCAGTCCTGCCATGGAAGGCCCGAATTCCGGAGGCCAGAGCCCGAGCCTCGCGACGTGCCCGGCCTGTGGCGGCGAGAGTCACTCTCAGCGGGAGCGCCACGACGACCCGCAGCTCATCATCGTCGCGGACGATCGCGCGCGCCTCTACGAGCTCTTCCAGCGAGCCTTCGCCTACGACGACACCGTTCACGTGCTCCTGGATCGGCGCGCCGCCGAACGGCGGCGGCGTTCTGGGCCCTCGGCGACCGACCGGCGCCGGGGCGATCGACGCTCGCCCACGACGATCGACGGGCTCTTGCGGGCGACGGGCTGGGCCGCCGTGCCCCCGGGGTGCCCAGGAGCGTCAGCGAGCTTCTGTCCGCTCGTGCTGTCGCGGGCGGCTCTCGGTGCGCCGCTCCTCGCGGTCGCGGGGCCGCCGTCGGCCGCCGAAGCGCGCCCGTTCGTCACTCGGCAACTGCTCGGCGTGGGGGTTCTCCTCCTCACGATGGTTCCAGGGTACGTGGCGTCCCGCACGACCGGCGCGCAGGCCACGCCGCACGTCACCCACGCCCCCGCCGACCTCCAGGAAGAGCTCGAGAGCGCGGCGAGCAGTCTGGACATCGACGCCCTCATCAGGGCCGTCGCCACCCGGTACGGTGTGTCGGTCGACCTCATCGCGGCGATCATCGAAGCCGAGTCGGAGTTCAACCCGCGCGCCGTCTCCCGCACGGGCGCCCGCGGGCTGATGCAGCTCATGCCCCAGACGGCGGCCATCCTCGGCGTGAGTGATCCCTTCGATCCACGCGAAAACATCGAGGCCGGCGTGCGGCACCTTCGGAGCCTGATGGACCGATTCGACGGCAACCTGCCGCTCGTCCTCGCCGCCTACAACGCCGGTGAGCGCGCGGTGATCGGCCACCGGGGGGTCCCGCCGTATCGGGAAACGCGCCAGTACGTGAAGCGCATCTTACGTCGCCTCGATCGCGACAACGCAAAGACCTCGGGCGCGGGCCAGCGTGAGCGCAAGACCTAGTGGGATCGGAAGCGTCGTAGGACCGAGGAGACCATGCGGCTCGGCTCGAAGATCTTCCTGACCTCCGCGCTGGTGATCGTCGTGCTCGCAGGCGTCGGTGTTCTGAGCCTCCTTGCCGTGGATCGTCTCGTCTTCGTCAATCGCGAGATCGCGACCCAGGCCGTCCCCGCGCTCCGCCTCACCGCGTCCACCCGCGAGGCGATCGCGCCGCTCGCCTGGCTCGAGGCGCGCGCGCTCGTGCTGGGCGACGCGCGCTACGCGAAGGCGTGGACCGAGCGGGCCGGACAGGTCTCCCAGGATCTCCGGCGCCTCTCCGAGTACGCGGTGAGCCAGTGGGAGGCGCTGCACCTCCGTGAGGCGAGCGTGGCGTTCGAGGGGTACCGGCGCATCGTCGCCAAGGAAGGGGCGCTCCTCGAGCGCGGCGAGCGCGGGCAGGCCCTGCGGCTGATCGACACCGACGGGCGGGCGTTCGCCGAGGAGGTCCAGGAGAGCCTCGACGCGCTGATGGCGGCGACCCACACGCGGGTCCTCGCGGCGCAGGCCGAGGCCGCGCGTCTCGAGGCGCGCACGTGGACCGCGGTCCTGGTCGCGCTCGGCGCCGCAGTCTGCCTGGCCCTGCTCGGCGCCGCCCTCGTCGCCCAGCGGATGACCCGCTCGCTCGCCCTCCTGTCCTCGGCGACCGCGGAGGTCGCCGCGGGCGCGTTCCGTGAGCCCATCGCGGTCGAGAGCCGTGACGAGATCGGGGCGCTCGCGCGATCGTTCAACTCGATGGCGAGCCAGCTCCGCCGGATGGAGGAGACGAAAGCCGAGTTCTTCGCGAGCGTCTCGCACGAGCTCCGGTCGCCGCTCACGTCGATCCACGGCTCGATCGAGCTTCTCCGCGACGGCGCCCCCGGCCCGCTCACGGAGAGACAGAGACGCCTCACGGACATCATCGGGCTGAGCTCCGAGCGGCTGCTCCGGCTCGTCAATCAGATCCTCGAGATGTCGCGCCTGCGGGCGGGGCTCGTGGAGCTCGACCGCGGGCCACTCGACTTCGCGTGGCTCGTGGACCGCGCCGTCGAGGAGATCCATCCGCAGGCCGAGGAGGCGGGCGTCACCCTCGAGCACGAGCGGTTCGGGTCGCACTTCGCGTACCTCGGCGACACGGAGCGGCTCCACCAGGTGGTGGTCAACCTCGGCGCCAACGCGATCCGCTTCACCCCGCGCGGGGGGCACGTCGTCGTGCGGCTGATCGACACGGGCCCGGAGCTCGAGCTCCAGGTCGAGGACACGGGCGTCGGCATCCCCGCCGACGCGTTGCCGCACATCTTCGACCCCTACCGCCAGGCCCACCGCGAGCGGGGCGGCACGGGCCTTGGCCTGGCGATCGTGCGCGGCATCGTGGACGCCCACGGCGGGCGCGTGACCGCCGAGTCGCGCGAAGGGAAGGGGAGCCGCTTCACCGTGCTCCTGCCGCGCGCCTAGCACCCGCTTCTCGCCCCGGTCCTCCCACATCCCGGTTGTTTGACAGGTGGAATGTCCTGTACAGTGTGGCGTCCCGCACTCGGAGCCAAGGGAGGAGACCTTCATGCGCTCAACCCCGACTCTCGCCGGAGCTCTCGTGGCCCTCCTCGCGCTCGGCGTCGTCCCGGCCCGGGCGGGCCATCGTCCGAACAACGAGGTGCTCGTCGGGGGCGCGATCTCGCTGACCGGACAATACGCCGAGCCGGCCGGCCGTCAGGTCAACTCCATCAGGCTGTGGGTCGACGACGTCAACGCCCGCGGCGGACTCCTCGGCCACAGGATCGCCTTGCGGCTGCTCGACGACAAGTCCGACATCCAGACGAGCATCAAGCTCTACGAGAAGCTGATCACCGAGGACAAGGTCGACGTGCTCCTGGCCCCCTACTCGAGCGGAATCACCGAGGCCGTCGCCAACGTCACCGAGCGCTACAAGATGCCGATCGTCGCGTACGGCGCCTCCGCGAGCCCGATCTGGGAGAAGGGCCGGCGGTACATCTTCAACATCGTGGCCGTCGCCGAGACCTTCCAGAAGGGCGCGGTCCATCTGGCCAGGCAGATCGGCGTGACGAAGCTCGCCGTCATCGGCCAAGACAGCCTCTTCCCCCGCCAGGCGGGGAAGGGCGCGAAGGACTGGGCGCAGCGGCTCGGCATCGACGTCGTCCTCGAGGAGAACTACCCGACGAAGCAGACGGACTTCACCGCGCTCCTCCAGAAGATCCAGGCGTCGGGCGCCGAGGCGGTCATCTCCAACAGCTACTTCGCCGACGCCGCCGCCCAGCTGCGGCAGATGCGGGAGCTCGGCCTGAACTTCAAGCTCTACTCGAGCACGGTGGGGCCCGCGCTGCCGAACTTCGCCGAGCAGCTCGGCGCCACCGCCGAGTACGTGCTGGGCTTCAGCCTGTGGGAGCCGCTTCCCGGCGTGCTCGGCTATCCGGGCATGAAGGAGTACATCGAGCGATACGAGAAGCGCTACGGCGAGAAACCCAACTACCACGCCGGGGGCGCCTACGGCGCCCTCCAGGTGACCGAGGCCGCGCTGAAGCACGTGGGCAGCTTCGACAGCGAGAAGCTCCGAGACGCGCTGGCCACCATCGAGGTGCAGACGGTCTTCGGCCGCTACAAGGTCGACGCCAAGGGCATGAACTCGCACGAGGGTCTCACCTTCCAGATCCTGAGGGGCCAGCGCCGCGTCGTGTGGCCAGAGAAGTGGGCGGAGACGAAGGCCGAGCTTCCGATCCCGGAGTGGAGCAGGCGGTAAGCCCCGGCTGAGGGCGTGGAGCGGAGCGAAGTCCGGAGCCTCTACCTGCTCGCGGTGTTCCTGGCCTGCGCGTACACGGTCCCCTTCCTCGTGGGCGCCTGGGCGGGCACCGTGCGCTTCGACGAGCGCTGGCTCGGGAACCTGGCGACCGTCGTCGTCGCCGGCGTCATGCAGGGCGGCGTCTACGCCATGTTCGCGCTCGGCCTCACGCTGATCTTCGGCGTGATGCGCATCATCAACGCCGCCCACGGCGAGATGGTGATGATGGGCGCTTACCTGACCTGGGTCTGCTTCTTCTACCTGGGCGTCGATCCGTTGCTGTCGATGGTCCTCACCCTACCCGTCGCCTTCCTGTTTGGCGTGGCAGTGCAGAAGCTCCTCCTGAACGCCGTCGTCGGTCAACCCGAGCTGACGGCGCTCCTGATCACCTTCGGCCTGGGCCTCACGATGATCTACACGGCGGAGCTGATCTTCACCACGGACTTCCGGGCCATTCCGTACGCGCCCGGAACGGTCCACCTCACACGCACGATCGCGGTCGGTCAGAACAAGGTGATCAGCTTCGTGCTGGCGGTGGTGATCTCCACCGCCGTGTATCTCTTCCTCAAGCTCTCCCGGCTGGGCAAGGCCGTCCGCGCCACCGCGCTCAACGCTGAGGTGGCCATGGTGTGCGGGGTCGACGTGCGGCGGATCTACCTGATCACCACGGGCTTCGGCGCGGCACTGGCAGCGGCGGGCGGGGCGCTCGTGTCCATCCAGTTCGGCTTCAACCCCGAGACCGGCGTCGTCTACACCCTGCAGGCGTTCGCGATCATCGTCCTCGGCGGGCGCGGCAACTACATGGGCGCGCTGATCGGCGGCCTCATGCTCGCCGTCCTCGAGAACCTGGTCTCGCTGATGGTCCCCAACGGCACGGCGGTGGTCGAGCTCGCCGCCTACGGGCTGATGATCTTCGTGTTGCTGATCCGACCGGGCGGGCTCATGGGCGTGAAGGAAGGCTGAGCCGGCACGGTGACGCGGGGCGAGCACCTCCGGAACCTGGCCCTCCTGGGAACGTCCGCGATCGCGCTCGCGATCCTCCCGCACGCGCTGAGCGTCTACCTCCGCTCGTTCGCGCTCTTCACGATGATGTACGTCGTCCTGGCCCTCGCCTGGAACATTGTCAGCGGCTTCACCGGCTACACCTCCTTCGGCCACGTGGCCTTCTACGGCATCGGCGCCTACGCCAGCGCCATCCTCACCGCCGACTACGGGTGGCACTGGCTTCCCACGCTCGGCGTCGGGGCCGTGCTGGCCGCGGCCGTCGGGGCGGTGATCGGCTATCCCGTGCTGCGCCTCAAGGGTCCCTACTTCGCCATCGCCATGCTGGGGACGGCCGAGGGGACCCGCGTCATCGCGACGGTGTGGGACAGCCTGACCCACGGGGGCCTCGGGATCAGCTTCCCGAGCGCCGAGAACTCGCTCGAGACCTACGACGCGATGCTCACCCTGATGCTGGTGACCATCGTGGTGGCGTACGTGGTGGGGCACTCCCGCTTCGGGATCCGTCTCAACGCCATCCGCGAGGACGAGGTGGCGGCCGAGGCGCTCGGGATCAACGCCACACTCTACAAGCTGGCGGCGTTCGTGCTCTCCGCGGTGTTCCCGGCGGTGGCCGGCGGCATCCAGGCCTACAAGGTGCTCTACATCGACCCGCCGTCGGTGTTCTTCGTCCAGATCACCATCGCGATGGCGCTCATGGCGATGCTCGGCGGCAAAGGCACGGTCATCGGCCCCATCCTGGGGGCGGTGCTGCTCTACACGGCCCAGGAGCTGACCTGGGTCAACTTCCCGACGGCGCACCTGATCGCGTACGGCCTCTTCATCGTCCTGGTCGCGCGCTTCATGCCGCGGGGCCTCGTGGGGTTCGCCATCGACCGGGGCTGGGTCCGCAAGGGGATGGTTCACTGATCGGCGCGAACGCGGACGGGATCGCCCTGGAAGCGCGTGACCTGAGGAAGGCCTTCGGCGGGATCCGGGCCGTGGACGGGTGCAGCTTCGCCGTCCCGCGGGGGAAGATCTCCGGGCTCATCGGCCCCAACGGATCGGGCAAGACGACGACCTTCAACCTGCTCACCGGGCTCGCGACGCCCGACAGCGGGGAGGTGATCTATCGGGGGGAGAACCTCGCCGGCCTCAAGCCCTACCAGATCTTCCGCAAGGGAGTCACGCGGACGTTTCAGGTGACCCGCATCTTCCGCGAGATGACGGTCCTCGAGAACATGCTGTCGGTGACCGGGCTCGACGTGCCCGATCGGGTCGCGCGCGAGCGGGCCGCGGAGCTCATCGCCTTCGTCAACCTCACGCACCTCCGCGCCGAGTACGGTGGACGCCTCTCCTACGGGCAGCAGAAGCTCCTGGAGTTCGCGCGCGCGCTCATGACCGACCCCGACCTGATCCTGCTCGATGAGCCGGCGGCCGGCGTCAACCGGACGCTGCTCCAGCACCTCCTGGACCACATCCACCGGCTCGAGGAGCGGGGCAAGACGATCCTGATCGTCGAGCACGACATGGGCGTGATCATGAACCACTGCGAGCGGATCTTCGTCCTGGACGGGGGCGTGAAGGTCGCCGAAGGACCGCCCGCCGAGATCCAGCGTGACGAGCGCGTCCTCGAAGCCTACTTCGGCCGCCGACGCGTGGCAGGGCGAACCGGAGGACGTCGCGGGGCTGGGGCCCCGCCGTCCGAGGCGAGCGAAATCTAGGATGGCCCTCCTCGAGCTCCGCCACGTCGAGGCCGGCTACGGGTCCATGCAGATCCTCCACGGCGTGACACTCCACGTCACCGCGGGCGAGGTCGTCGCGGTGATCGGCCCGAACGGGGCGGGCAAGTCGACCACCTTCAAGGTCATCATGGGGTTCACCACGTACCTTGGCGGCGAGATCGTCTTCGACGGGCGCAGCCTGGTCGGCCAGCGCCCGGACACGATCCTCGCGCTCGGGCTCTCGTACGTGCCCCAGGGACGTGTGGTGTTCGGCCAGATGAGCGTGCGCGAGAACCTCGAGATGGGCGCCTATCTGGAGCGGGACAAGGCGAAGATCAGCGCCTCCATGGAGTATGTCTTCTCCCACTTCCCCCGACTTCGCGAGCGCCGGCGTCAGCTGGCGGCGACGATGAGCGGCGGCGAGCAGCAGATGCTCGCCATGGGGCGCGCTCTCATGATGCTGCCGAAGATGCTGATGCTGGACGAGCCCTCGCTCGGGCTCTCCCCGCGACTCGTCGACGATGTGTTCGAGACGATCGTCGAGCTGGCACGGGGCGGTCTCACGGTGATGCTCGTGGAGCAGAACGCGGCCCGAGCGCTGGAGATCTCCGACCGGGGCTATGTCCTGGAGCTCGGGCGGAACCGGTTCGAGGGTACCGGCCGGGAGCTACTCCAGAACCCCGAGGTCAGGCGAATGTATCTCGGCGGCGAGGCGCGGCCCTCGCGCGCTCGTTGACAGCGCCACGGGCACCGGACCAGTATCCTACGTCCGACCCTCGGCGAGGAGGACCTTCCCATGCGGCGCACCGCCCTCTCCGCACTGATTGGCTGCACCCTGACGGTCCTCACCACCGGCACGGCGCGCGCGCACGGGCCCAACCAGCCGCCCCATCAGCGGTACGCCATGGGCGACCTCCGGCTCGAGAGTGGCGACGTCATCAAGGACTTCGCGATCTCGTACGTGACGCACGGGGCGCTGAACGCGAAACGATCGAACGCCGTCTTGATGGTCACCGCCCTCACCGGCAACCACCATCGCCTCGACTTCCTGATCGGCCCGGGCAAGGCGCTCGACACGAACAAGTACTTGGTGGTGTGCACCGACGCCATCGGCAACGGGCTGACCACCTCGCCGAGCAACAGCACCGCGCAGCCCCGAATGAAATTCCCCAGATTCACGATCCGCGATATGGTGCAGTCCCAGCACCGGTTGCTCACCGAGCACCTCAAGATCGAGCACGTGGTCACGGTGGTGGGACCGTCCATGGGCGGCATGCAGGCGCTCCAGTGGGGCGTGAGCCACCCGAAGTTTATGGACAGCGTGGTCGCGCTGGTGCCGCTCGCCCGGACGCCCGCCTGGAGCATCGTCGCCACCGAGGCGACGCGCCAGGCCATCATGTTGGACCCGGCGTGGAACGGCGGTGAGTACGCGAGCCCGCCCGAGCGGGGCATCCGCCTGTGGCGCGAGATCCTCGCCTTCCTGGCCGCCCGGACACCCGAGTGGTACCGATACCAGTTCGCGCGGCCCGGCGACGTCCTGCCTTGGCTCGAGGCGCAGGTCAGCGCCACCATTCGAGCCTTCGACGCCAACGATTACATCTACCAGTCGTGGGCCTACGACGTGCACGACGTGGGCACGACGCCCGGCATGAACGGCGACTACGGACGCGCGCTGCGCGCCATCGAGGCCAAGACCTTCGTCATGGTCGGCACGAAGGATCTTCTGAACCCCGAGTGGGAGCCGATCGAGGCGGCGCGGTACATCCGCGACGTGCGGGTCAGCACGATCCGACCCGACTCCGTGACCGGCCACTACGCGGCCGGTGGCTTCTTGCCCGCGGACGTCGAAGTGATCAACGCCGAGATCGGGCAGTTCCTCGATGTGGTCACCCAGCGGGGCGAGCGGCTCAAGTGAGCGCCGGCTCGCGGCGGTCTACGTCGGACGCGGGACGCGTCCGGCGACGGCCCGCACTGCGCGTGGGGCGGCGAGCCAGATGGCCACGGCCGAGAGCACGCTCGAGCCGATCGCGAGGGAGAACGCCAGCGTGTAGCTGCCGGTGGCGTCGTAGAGCGCGCCCGTCACCCACGGCCCCGCGGCCCCGCCCACGATGGACGCCAGCATCAGCGTGCCGAAGATCGTGCCGTAGTGCCGGCCCTGGAAAATCTCGGCGGGGATGGCGCCGACGACCGAGGTGAGGCCATAGCCGAGCATGCCCTGCGAGACGACCATGAGGTAGAGCAGGGTCGGCGTCGGGGCGTGGCGCAGGAGGAGCAGGGCCAGGTAGCAGAGCGCGAAGCCCAGGCTGCCCACCGTCCACACCCACTCGCGCCCGATCCGGTCCGAGAGATGGCCGAGCGCGATCTGGCCGGGGATGCCCGCCAGGCTCACGACGCCCAGCGCCCAGGCGGCGTCGGTCGGACTGAACCCGATCTCGACCAGGTACTTCGTCTGATGGACTTGCACCGCGTACCAGGCGAAGAGCCCGCAGAAATATCCGACCATGATCCACCAGAAGCGGGTCGTGCGCATCGCGCGGCCGAGGGTCCAGTCGACGGCGGCCCAGGCCAGGTCCACCACGTTCGCCGTCCGATTGGCGGCCGGGGAGCCGGGCGGGGCGTCATCGCCGTCGGGCTCGAGCCCGAGATCCTCGGGCCGGCGCCTCAAGAGGAGGTTGAGCGGCGCCAGCAGCGCCAGGATCAAGATGCCCAGCGCCCAGCAGGAGGCGCGCCAACCGGCGCGTCCGATGAGGTCCTGCAGCCAGGGCAGCAGGATGATCGAGCCCACGCCGACGCCAGAATAGGCCACGCTGATGGCCAGGCCCCGCCGTCGGACGAACCAGTTGGGGAGGAAGAGCGCCTGACCCGTATAGCCCAGACAGACGCTGCCTCCGCCGACGAGGACGCCGAGCGTGGCGTAGAGATGCCACGGCTGGCGCACCAGCGGGGCCAGCAGCAAGCCGGCGGCCATGAGACCCACGCCCAGCTCGATCACGACTCGCGGCCCACGGCGATCCATCAGGCGGCCAAGGGAGGGGCTCAGAACGGCGGAGACGAGAAAGCCGAAGGAGAATGCACCGGCCGTTACGCCCCGCTCCCAGCCGAACTCGTCGAGGATCGGCGGGAAGAGCAGCGAGAAGGCGGTGCGCGCGTTGACCCCCACGCCCATCGTGACGAAGGCGACGGCCACGATGACCCAGCCGTAGAAGAAGGGCGGTGTCAACGAATCAGATTCGCCGGAGGCTCGCCCCGCGCGGCCCGGCGGATATTCTCTGCGAAGGTTCCGGCGAAGGCGACCCGAAGCATGGCGGCATTCTCCGCGTGGTCGGGCAGCGAATCAATTACCTCTGAGGTAATTGGCGGGCGGACGGCGTCCGCGTATATTGGCGGGTGTGAAGGCGGGCCAGCTCGACCTGGCCGTGGAGGCCGAGATCTCGACCCGTCACCCGAGCTTCCTCGGAACACCCTACGACATCACCCTGCACGAGCTCCGGATCGAGTGCTTCTTCGCCGCCGACCGCGCCACCGAGGAGGCGCTTCGCCGCCTCGCGTGACGCGAAAGGAGCGCGTATGTCGGTGATCCTGATTACCGGGACCAGCAGCGGCATCGGTCTGGCCACCGCCGTCCACTTCGCGCGCAAGCGCCACGACGTCTACGCGGCCGTCCGCAACCCGACCACCGCGGGGGCGCTCGCCGAGGCGATGGCAAAGGAGCCGTTGCCGATCACGCGCGTGACGATCGACGTCGACGACGCGTCTTCAGTGCGCCGCGGGGTGGACGAGGTCCTCGCGAAGAGCGGACGTGTCGACGTGCTCGTGAACAACGCGGGCCTGGGCGGGGGCGGGCCGATCGAGGACGTGCCGATCGACTGGGCGAAGACGCTGTTCGAGACGAACTACTTCGGTGCGATCCGCATGATCCAGGCCGTGCTCCCCGGCATGCGCGCCCGAGGGAGCGGCGTGATCGTCAACATCAGCTCCGTCGCCGGCCGCTACGTTCCCGCCGGGCACGGCCACTACGCCGCCGTGAAACACGCCCTCGAGGCCGCCAGCGAGGCGCTGGCGCTCGAGGTAACGCCGCTCGGTCTTCGCGTCGTCATCATCGAGCCGGGCGTCATCGTGACGCCGATCTTCTCGAAGGCGAAACGCTTCGTCGCGCCGGATTCGCCGTACGCGCATCACCTCAGGCGACTGCTGCTCATGTACCAGAGGCAGCTCACGAATCCGACGCCGCCCGAGAGGGTCGCGGAGACGATCGAGGAGGCCGTGACGACCCCGACGCCGAGGCTTCGGTGGCTCGTCGGCGACGACGCGCAACGACTCGTCGCCGGCCGCAGGCGGATCAGCGACGAGGAATTCGTCGCGGACGCGAGCGCGGCGACCGACGCCGAGTGGGAGGCCCTGATGCGCCGCCGCTACGGCTTCGAGTGGCCCTGAGCGGCGCGAGACGTCCTCGAGCACCGCCGCGATCCCGGAAATCGGCCGTCGTTCCCGCCGAGCCGACACGCTCCTAGACAACCCGACAGTGTCGTGCCACATCGCCTCGTCTGACGCCATGAAGAAGCGGATATCCGCGGGGTTAGCCGTGGCACGTTCCTTGATAATACGGAGGCCGGACAAGATGACAGGAGCTCGGGAGTGCGCCGCGAGGGCTCCGAGGGAGGACAAGCAGTGAACCCTATTTCCGGTAGCCGATCGGGAGGGGCGACGGGCACCGAGAATGGGAGCAGGGGTTCCAGGCAGACCAGCAGTCCCCGCGCGCACACCACGAATTCGTAGCACGGCAACGCCAGCGGCGGAGTGGCTACCTCTAAAACCATGAGAAAGGAGTCGAGCAGTGCTGAACGACACTGAAGTAAAGAAAATCGTCGAGGCCATCACCGAGTACCGGGAGCTGATCCAGCAGTCCAGCGAGATGCGCGACCAGCTCGAGTCGCTGCAGAAGCGCTGGTTTTCTCTGCGGCAGGAGCGAGAGCAGCTCCGCATCAGCGTCGACTCCCTCCACGCGACGCTGGCCCAGCTGAAAGTCGACTATCAGGCGGTCATGAAGCGGATGACGGACCTTTACGGCACCGAGGACACCGTCCTGGACAACATGAAGTTCCTCATCGACGAGCTGAGCTCGGTCCTGAAGAAGCACGAGGCGTAGCCATGATGCCCCTGTCTCGCATGCGGTCCGAGGAGCAAGCGACTCCCTTCACAGAGGAGCGCATTCAGGCCGAAGGCCAGAAGGACGGTGAGCGAAACATCCCCGAGATGGGCTCGTACCAGCCCGCGCCGTTCGAGCAGGCGCTGATCGCTCACGGGGAACAAGAGGTTCAACGCATCTACGAGTCAGCCTCGCTCCGGATCGCCAAGCTCCAACCGATGTTCCAGGCGCTGATGCGGCGCCTGGAGGACCTCGACCACCGGATCCAGCCGATCGCCGACCGCTACAAGGCCAGGGTCAAGGAGCTCGGGCGGGACGTCACGATTCCCTTCCCGTCCGTGCTGCACTGGGGCGTCATCCTCTTCCTCGGCATCGGGGAGTTCCCCCTCAACACGGTCGTGTTTCGCCTCTTCGGCGAGGCCGAGTACCTGACGTACGTCATGGCGTCCACCCTCGCGATCATGATCCCGCTGATCGGTGTGTTCATCGGCATCCACATGCGGCACTCGCTTCCACGCCTGGCCGGCAACATTGTGATGGGAGCCCTGACTCCGATTGTGGTGGGGGGGGCTCTCTACGCGGTGAGCCTGCTCAGGAACGTTTACATTGCCTCTTCGTTCTCCGAGGGAGCCCCGGCGGCTGCCGACCAGTCGGCGATGGCCTGGGCCTTGTTCGCGCTCAACAGCCTGGTCTTCTTCGGCGCGATGGCCGCCTCGTACTTCGCCCATGATCCGGACGAGAAGCTCGACCAGTTCCACAGGTCGCTCAAATCGCTGGACCGGAAGCGGAACGCCATCCGCGAGAAGCTCTTCGGGCTCAGCAACCCCATCAACGGGGAGATCCGAGCGGCCAAGAGCCAGATCGACCAGGTCAGGGCGCTGACCAGCCAGCGGGTCGCCATGTACCGGCAGACCAACATTCGCTTCCGTCGACTCTTGCCACCGTTCTCCTTCAGGAAGAATCCCGAGTTCCCGGCACTGAAGTTGTGGCCGGAGGTCTCGGTGAACGGCGAGAACGAGGCGCAGGATGGTCGTTGAGTCCCGACGCGGGCTGATGCTCTGGCTCCTGGCCCTGACGACACCGGTCCTGCTCCTGACGACCGGCTGTACGCCGTCTGTGCCGGCCGCGGTCCGACACGCGACGGCCGTCGTCGTCTTCATCGACTTCTCCGGGAGCATCTCGGGTCAAGACCGCGTGTCCTTCCGACGGGAGATCGAGAGCGAGATCCTCTCGTCGCTCGCGCCCGGAGACAGACTCTTGATCGCCCCGATCCACGACAAGACCCTGACCGACTTCCGTCCGCTCGTCGACGCCACCCTGCCGGCCAAGCCAGACTTCAACGGATGGCTCAACAACGTGTTGAAATTCAACCGCCAGGCCAAAGAGATCGAGGCCCAGTCCCTCCATCTCAAGGAGAAGATTTCGGCGGAGGTCGCGCACGTGTTCGAGAAGCGCTACGTGAGCCCGCAAACCGACATCTTCAGCTCGCTCCTCATCGCCCAGAAGCTGTTCTACGACGAGCCGCGACGGAAAGTGCTCGTCCTGATGTCCGACATGATCGAGGACAATCCGCCATACGACTTCGAGCGAATGTCCTGGAGCCCCGCGACGATCACGAAGACCCTCTCCGCGCTGGATGCCAAGGGGCTCATCCCCAAGCTCCCGGGCGTGTGCGTCTACGTGTCGGGGGCGTCCGCGAAGTCGGCCGAGATCGCGGAGAACATCGGCCGGTTCTGGCAAGCGTACTTCCGACGGGCCGAGGCCGACATGGATCCGAGCCGGTATGCCCACGTCCTCCTTCACTGGCCCCCGGCCAGTTCCTGCCACCCGACCAGCACGGCGCGCGCCTCCTGAGGCTCGGCCACCAGGCCTGCGGCGAAACCCACATCGGGCACCGGGGTGGCGTCCGTGTCTCCACCGGGCCGCCGCGTCGATCGAGGTAAACTGGCCGCAGCGATGAGGAAGCAGGTCGGCCAGGGCCGGCGAACCCAGGAGGCGTTGCGACAGAGCGAGGAGCGCTTCCGCCTCCTCGTCGCCCATGCGCTGGATGCCGTCATCACGATCGACATCCAGGGCCGGATCACGAGCTGGAACCCGCAGGCGGAGCGCCTGTTTGGCTGGGCTCAGGAGGAGGTCCTCGGTCGACTCCTCTCCGAAACGATCATCCCCCCGACCTACCGCGAAGCCCACGAGCGAGGCCTGGCGCGATTTCGGGCCACCGGCGAAGGCCCGGTGCTCGGCCGGCGGATCGAGATGACCGCCTTGCATCGAAACGGCACCGAGTTTCCGGTGGAGCTCGCGATCACGCCGATGCGGTCGGGAAAGACCGTCCTCTTCAGCGCGTTTTTGCGTGACATCACCGAGGCGAAGCGGGCGGAGGAGGCTCGCCGGCAGAGCGAGGCGAGCTTCCGCCTCCTGTTCACGAGCAATCCGCTGCCGATGTGGGTGTATGACGTGGCGACGATGTCCTTTCTGGAGGTCAACGCCGCGGCGGTCGCGCACTACGGCTACTCACGCGAAGAGTTTCTCGCCATGCGCATCACCGACATCCGACCGCCCGAGGAGGTGCCACGCCTCGAGGCGATCCTGACCGGATTTGGGGCGGAGGCGGACCCCGCGGTTCGACGACACGCGGGGACCTGGACGCATCGACTGAAGGATGGTCGGATCAGAGAGGTCGATATCGTTTCGCACGCCATCGACTTCGCCGGTCGGCGCGCGGCGCTGGTCGTGGCCATCGACGTCACGGAGCTCAGGCAGACGCAGGCATCGCTCGCGAAGTCCACCGAACGCCTCCGGATCCTGCACGAGATCGACCGAGCGCTCATCGCGGCGGAGGCGCCGGTGGCGATCGCGGAGGCGGTGCTCCGCCGGTTGCGGGACCTGCTCGGGGTCCCGCGCGCCATCGTGAACCTGTTCGACTTGGCGACCGGCGAGGTGGAGTGGCTGGCGGCGGCGGGGCGCCGCCGCATCCGTCTCGGCCCCGGCGTCCGTTTTCCGCTGTCGCTGATGGGCGACGTGGAGGCCTTGCGGCGGGGGGAGCCGCAGGTGATCGACGTCGCCGCGCTCCCCCGCGGCCCCGAGGCGGAGGCCCTGCTCGCCTCGGGCGTCCACACCTACATGGTCGTGCCCATGATCGCCGGCGGCGAGCTCATCGGCGGGCTGAGCTTCGGCGGAGCGCCTGGCGAGTTTTCCCCCGAGCAGATCGGCATCGCGCAGGAAGTGGCCGCCCAGCTCGCGATCGCTCTGGCTCAGGCACGGCTCCACGAGCGCGTGAAGCGTCAGGCGGAGGAGCTCGAGCAGCGGGTGCAGGAACGAACGCGCGAGCTGAGCACGGCCAACGAGCAGCTCCAGCGTGAGGTCGCGGAGCGGCAACGGGCGGAGGCGGACGCCGATCGCGCGAATCGGGCCAAGAGCGAGTTCCTCTCCCGGATGAGCCACGAGCTCCGGACCCCGCTCAACGCGATTCTCGGATTCGCCCAGCTCCTGGAGCTCGAAGTCGAACGGCCGGCGGATCGCGAGAGCGTCGAGCAGATCGCCAAGGGGGGGCGACACCTCCTGACCCTCATCAACGAGATCCTCGACATCGCGCGGATCGAGGCCGGCCAACTGCCGCTGTCGCCCGAGCCGGTCCGCGTGGGGGACGCGATCCAACGGGTCTTGGACCTCACGCGGCCGCTGGCCGCCACGCGCCGCATCGAGCTCGAAACCGGCGGGGCGGCGCTGCATCCAGAGCATGTGTGGGCGGACCAGCAACGGCTCCAGCAGGTGCTCCTGAATTTAGTGTCGAACGGGATCAAGTACAACCGGGACGCGGGCAGGCTCACCGTGGCGTGCGACGCGGCCGAGGCCGACCGGATTCGGATCAGTGTGAAGGACACGGGGCCAGGCATCGCTCCGGCCTTGCGCGAGCGCCTGTTCCAGCCGTTCGACCGGCTCGGGGCGGAGCAGCACGGCGTCGAGGGGACGGGCCTCGGTCTGGCGCTGTCCAAGCGGCTCGTCGAAGCAATGGGCGGCACGATCGGTGTGGAGAGCGTCCCGAGCGCAGGGAGTACGTTCTGGGTCGAGTTTCTCCGCGCCGAAAGCCCGATCGACCGTCTGGCTCGGACCGAGCCGAGCCCGGCGGTGCTCGCCGCTCCCGCCGAGCGGGACGGCACCGTGCTCTACGTCGAAGACAACCTGTCGAACCTCCGCCTCGTGGAGCGCACGCTCGCCCTGCGGCCAGGCGTCAAGCTCATTCCCGCGATGCAGGGGCGGCTCGGCCTCGCGCTGGCGCAACAGCATCGGCCGGACCTGATTCTGTTGGACCTGCACTTGCCGGATATCTCGGGCGACCAGGTGTTGCGTGAGCTGCAGGGCGATCCCGGGCTGCGACAGACGCCGGTGGTCGTCTTGAGTGCCGACGCCACGCCCGGGCAGGTTCAACGGCTGCTCGCGGCGGGGGTGCGAGCCTACCTCACCAAGCCCCTGGACGTTCGCCAGCTCCTGGCGCTCCTCGACGAGGTGTTACGTACGGGAGGAGGCGCCTGAGGGCTCGGGACGGCCGACCGTGACCGGTCAGCCCACGCCGCCCTGAGTTGACGCCTCGAGGGTCACGACGAAGCAGCTCCCGGGCTGCTCGCGTCCCAGGTAGCGCGCGTCGCCGCCGTGTCGGCGCGCGATCTGGCGCACCAGGGCCAGCCCCAATCCCGCCCCTGCGCGCTCCCCACCGCCCGCGAACCGGTAGAACGGCCGGAACACACCCTCGCGCTCCGCGTCCGGAATGCCCGGTCCATGGTCGCTGACGGAGAGCTCCGCCTTGCCCTCGGTGCGGCTCACGCGCACTTCGATGGGCGGTGCGCCGTGGCGCGTCGCGTTCTCCAGGAGGTTCCTGACCATCCGGCGTAGCAGGCGCGGGTCGCCGCGCACCGTGACCGGCTGACCGTCGAGCTCGACCTCCGCGTAGCGCGCGGACTCCTCGGTCGCGAGCGCGAGCACATCCACTTCCTCGTCCGCTTCCCGACCCTTCACCGCGTCCAGCCGACTGGCGAGCAGAATCTCGTCGATCAGCGCATCGAGCTCGGCGATGTCCTGCTCGAGGTCGCGCTTGCGCTTGGGGTCGGCGTTCTGTTTCATCAGCTCCACGGCCATGCGGATGCGGGCGAGCGGCGTGCGCAGCTCGTGGGAGGCGTTGGCCAGGAGCGACTTGTGGGCGGCGACCAGCTCCTCAATGCGGCCGGCGGCGCGGTTGAAGCTCCGAGCGAGCCGCGCCACCTCATCGTGACCTTCGACCTTCACCCGGGCCGAGAGGTCCCCGGCGCCGAGCGACTCGACACCTGCCTGCAGACGCTCCAGCCGTCCGGTCAGGCGGCGCACCACGGGATAGGCACCGACCCCGACGGCGAGGGCGATCAGTGCCAGCGTGAAGAACAGGCCCAAGCCCGGATGCCGGCGGTCGTGCGGCATCCGCGCGACCAGCCACCTGCCGTCGGGCAGACGGATCGCTCCGGCCGGCGAGACGCCCCAGTGGCGCAGCCAGCCGCCCCGGTCGCGGCCCGTCTCCGGCGCGGGCAGGGGCGCGCCGACGGCAGCAAGTCGCGTCCGATCGGCGGCGAACAGCGCGACGTCCGCGCGCAAATTGGCGGCGAGCCTGTCCAGCGCCGCCTGCTGCTCGGCAGTCGGCGCCCCGGCCGGTGGCAGGACGTTCTGTGCGAGCGTCCCGGCAACGTCGAACGCGTGGCCCGCCGGGCCAGCGTCGCCGAGCTGGCGCCACAGCACGCCCGAGGCGAGCGCGAACACCGCCAGGCTCGCGAGCACGGCGAGATAGATACGCAGATAGAGCTTGCGCATCAGTCTTGCTGCTTGGCGAAGACGTAGCCGGCGCCGCGGACCGTCAGGATGCGACGCGGCCTCTTCGGGTCGTCCTCGATGGCCGCGCGGATGCGCGAGACGTGGACGTCGATCGAGCGGTCGAAGGCCTCGAGCGCCTCGCCCCTGACGAGATCCATGAGGGTGTCCCGCGAGAGCACGCGGCCCGCCTTCTCGGCGAGGGCGACGAGCAACGTGAACTGGTAGCCGGTGAGGCTCCTTTCCACTCCGTCCACCCGCACGGTGCGGGCGTCGCGATCGATCTCGAGCCGGCCAAAGCGCAGCACGTCCGATGCGCGGCCGGACTGGCGCCGGCGGAGGATCGCGCGCAACCGCGCCAGCAGCTCGCGCGGCTCGAACGGCTTGGGCAGGTAGTCGTCGGCGCCCATTTCCAGGCCGACGACGCGGTCCATCGCGTCGCCGCGCGCGGTCAGCATCAGCACCGGGGTGTCGGACTTCGCTCGCAGCCGCCGGCACACCTCGAGCCCGTCGATGTCGGGCAGCATGAGGTCGAGCACCAGCGCATCGTACGGTTCGCGGTCCAGACGCTCCAGCCCGGCCCGGCCCGTCGCGGCGATGGAGACGCGAAAGCCCGCCTCGCCGAGGTATTCGGACACCATCCCGGCGAGGCGGGGATCGTCATCGACGAGCAGGATCCGGGGTGCCACACCTCCAGTTTACCCGCGGCGCCCGTGCCAGCGGCCGAGCCGCTCGGCGAGCTGCTTTCTCTGCTCGGGCGTGAGCGCGTCGGCGACGTCGGCGAGCGCCTGGACGAAGCGCTTCGATGCCTGCTCGGCCAGCTTGAGCTGATCGGCCCGCAGGGTCTCGAGCGCGGCCCGGTCGATGCTCTCGCCCGACAACAGCTCGACGGCCTGTCGGCGCGCGTCGTGCATCTTGGCGCGCAACGGCAACAGCTCGCGGGCCGCGCCCTTCACGATCGGGGCGAGCTGCTGCTTCTGGGCGTCGGTGGCGTCGATCTCAACGTACAGGTGCTTGAGCATCCGGTCGAGGTGCTCATCGAGCGTCGCCGGATCGAGCGGTGCGCCCATGAAGCCGCCGCGATACCATCCGCCGTGGCCTCCGCCTTGCGCGAAGACCTTGAGGCCGATGCCGGACGCCAGGCCGGCAACGACGGTGGCGATCGCCGCACGCCTGAAGAAGCGGCGGCGCGGGTTCTCCTCACCGGACGTGGAAGGCTGCGGGGTCTGGATCGTGTCACTCATGGCTGCTCCCTTTCAGGGATGTGTGTGAAACCTCTCGCGTCGCACCCAAGTCTGGGCGAGTCCGGTAAAGCGTGTTTCTCTGGCGTGTAAAGTTATGTGGAGCGCCGCTCGGTGCAACGGCGCACGCTGGGCGCCATCACACGGGCGGGGGCCGGGAGCCGACCGGCCGCTGCCGGTCATCCCCGACGAGGGTGGCGGTGAGTCAGGTGGCGTGCGGTGGCCGCACCATGACGCGGATCGGCGTAGGCTTGAATCCGTTACAGGGGTTCCGTGTCTGCGGGCAGTTCGAGATGACCGCGAGCGTGTCCATCTCGGCGCGGAGGTCGACGTGGTCACCCGGCCGCGACACCCCCTCCACGATCGCCATCGCGCCGTCAGGATGGACGGGCACGTTCATGAACCAGTTGATGTTGGTGACGATGTCCTTCTTGCCGAGCCCGAAGGGCGCCAGGGCGCGCAGGAAGTTGCTGCGGCAGTTGGGCGTGTCCTTGACGCCGTAGCGGAGCTCGTTGCTCTCTGCGCTACAGCACCCGCCGATGGTGTCGTGGCGGCCGCAGGTGTCCTCCACGACCGTGAAGAGCCGCCGCCCCATGTCCGAGTAGATGCCGTGGCCCCTGGTGAGGAAGATCGTCCCCGCGTACTTCATCGTGTCCGCGGCGTTGTAGCGCTCCTCGGGGTTCGCGGCGTGATAGCAGAGGAAGTCGACCGCCTGCTTGCCTTCGAGGTCCACGATGCGCAGCACCTGGCCCGACGCGACCACACGGGCCCAGACCTCCCCGGGCGGGATGACGCGGTCTTCGATGATCGGTTCCATCGGCGTCAGTCCTTTCTCTCCGCTGCCTCGGAGTGCACCGGAGCTTCTGCTGGCCCCTAGCCGCCGCCGGCCATGGCCCCCACGACCAGCAGGGGCTCGGCCCCCGTTGCGACCGCGTCGGGCAGCGGGGCGTCCGGCGGTTCGTGGGACAGATCCTGTTCGCAGGCGAAGAACCTCACGAACGCTCGGCGCTGGTGCGTGACCTGGTCGCGGATCGTCCCACGCAGCATCGGATAGGAGGCCTCGAGCGCGTCGAGAACCGAGCGCTGCGTGGCCTGACCCTCGACGTGGAGCTTCGCCTCGCCGTCGACGCGCGCGAGCGTCCGCAGATGTGCCGGGAGCACGACCCGGATCATGACAGCGTTTGGACTTCGACGGACACCACGGACGGCAGGTCTCGGACGATGGGCGCCCAGCTGTCCCCGGCGTCGGCCGATGCGTACACCTGCCCGCCCGTGGTACCGAAGTACACGCCACACGGATCGAGCGAATCGACGGCCATCGCGTCGCGCAACACGTTGACGTAGCAGTCGCGCTGCGGCAGACCCCTCGTGAGCGCCTCCCACTCGTGTCCGCCCGTCCGGCTGCGGTACACCCGCAGCCTGCCGTCGGGCAGAAAGTGCTCCGAGTCACTCTTGATCGGAACGACGTAGATGGTCTCGGGCTCGTGCGCGTGCACGTCGATCGGAAATCCAAAATCGGTCGGCAGGTTCCCGCTGATCTCTTGCCACGACTCGCCGGCGTCGTCGCTGCGCATGACGTCCCAGTGCTTCTGCATGAACAGCACGCGGGGACGCGACGGGTGCATCGCGATGCGGTGCACGCAGTGACCCACCTCGGCAGTCGGGTCGGGGATCTGTTCCGACCGCAGGCCGCGGTTGATCGGCCGCCACGTCTTGCCGGCGTCGTCGGTCCGGAACACGCCGGCCGCCGAGATGGCGATGAAGATCCGCCCGGGATGGCTCGGATCCACGAGGATCGTGTGCAGACACATCCCGCCGGCGCCCGGCTGCCAGGACGGCGCGGAGTCGTGGCGGCGGAGTCCGGGGAGCTCCTGCCACGTCTGGCCGCCATCCATCGAGCGGAACAAGGCGGCGTCTTGAACCCCGGCGTAGACCATGTCCGGATCGGTCAGCGACGGTTCGAGATGCCAGACGCGCGCGAACTCCCAGGGACGCGACGTGCCGTCGTACCACAGGTGAGTGCCGGGGACGCCGTCGTAGACGAACTTGTTCCCCACCGCCTCCCACGTCTTGCCACCGTCGTTGGAGCGCTGGATCAGTTGCCCGAACCAGCCGCTGGACTGCGACGCATACAGCCGATTCGGGTCAGCGGGAGATCCCTTCAGGTGGTAGATCTCCCAGCCCCCGAAGTGGGGGCCACCGATGTCCCACCGTTCGCGCGTTGCGTCCGACGTCAGGACGAACGCGCCCTTCCGTGTACCGACCAGGACCCGTACCCTGCTCATTCCTCCTCCTTCCTGGGCTTCGCGCGGTCTTCGCAGGTGTCAGATGTGATCAGCGGGCCAGGCTCGCAGTCGACAGCGCGGCCGGAAGCCGGCGGGGCGGGCGGAACGTGACCGCGATGGCCACGGCCCCGAGGCCGATACCGAACGAGCCGATGAACAGCCAGAAGTAGCTGCCGAACGCGTCGTACAGCCAGCCGCCGGCCCACGGCCCGAGCGCCATGCCCAGCGTAGAAACGAAGGCGACCGCGCCGAACGTGGTGCCCATGATCCGGGCGCCAAAATATTCGCGTACGAGGATCGCGTAGAGCGGCATCACGCCGCCGTAGGCGAAGCCGAACATCACCGCGAGCGCGTAGAAGCTCGCGAGGTCGCGGGTGAAGACGTAGAGGCTCACCGCAACCGCCTGGAGGGCCAGCCCTGCGACCAGCGTGCGCGTCGCGCCGACGCGGTCGGCCACGAGGCCGCAGACGATCTTGCCGCTCAGGGAAGCCAGGCTCGCGACGCTGAGCACGGTGGCGGCGGCCATCGCCGGCACGCCGTGGTCGATCGCGTGGGTGACCATGTGGAAGATCGGACCCGAGTGCGCCGCGCAGCAGGCGAAGTACGTGAGCGCGATAGCGGCGAACTGCGGCGTGCGCAGCGCCTGCGCCATCGTGAGCTCGGGGCCATCGGCGCCGGCCGTCGCTCCCGGAAGGGCGGCGGTCGTGGACGCCGGGGGGTCGCGCACGAGGAAGGCAGCGGGAATGATGACGAGCCACACAACGTCGCCGATCACCAGCATGGCGAAGCGCCAGTCATAGGTGGTGATGAGCCAGCGGGCGAGCGGCCCGATGATCGCCGAGCCGACGCTGAGGCCCGCCGAGACGAGCGCGACCGCGAGACTGCGGTGCCGGGTGAACCACCGGGTGGTCGTCGCGGTCATCGGCGTGTAGAAGCTGCCCGCCGCCAGACCGACGATCATCCCGAAGACGAGCTGGAACTGGCCGAGGCTGGCCGCCTGGCTCGCCGTCACCAGGCCGAGGCCGAGCAGGACGCCGCCGGACAGCACGACGGCGCGCGTGCCGAACCGGTCGGACAGCGCGCCCCAGACGAGTGCTCCGACGCCCATGCAGAGCCAGTTGATGAGCGCGGCCGTCGAGATCCCGGTGCGCGACCAGCCCATCGATGTGGCCATGGGCTGCAGGAACACGGTGAGCGAGGCCATCGCGCCGAACCCGACGCAGGTCACGACGATCCCCACGCCAACGATGATCCAGCCGTAGAAGAGCTTCATCGCCTCAGTACCGATCGTGGTGGCGCACCCACGCCATCGTGAAGGCCAGGCCGTCTTCGTCGCGGCCCTTCGGCGCGAGGTCGAGGTAGTTGTATGCGCCGACCAGCAGGTCGAGTCCGCGCGCGTAACTCGAATACGTGTGGAACACCTCACCGTGCTCGTCCGTGTAGAAGACGCTGATGCCGGGGGCCTCCTCGCTCGGGAATTCGCGCGGTTCGAAATTGTAGTACACCGCGCCCTTCGCCATCTCGCCTTTCGGGAACGACACGTGATAGTCGAAGTTGAAGTCGGTCCCATACGATGATACCCACGTAAAGCGCCAGCCCATGCGCTTCTTGAACGCCTCGATCTGGCGGAGGGGCGCCCGCGACACCGCCAGCAGCGTCACGTCGCGCTGCGCGAGGTGCACGGCGGCGCCGTCGATATGGTCGGCCAGGAAGGAGCAGCTCGGGCACCCCTCCTCCCACCCCGGGCCGAACATGAAGTGGTACGCGATCAGCTGGCGTCGGCCGTCGAAGAGGTCGGCCAGCGTCGCCTTGCCCTCCGGCCTCTCGAACACGTAGCCCTTGTCCACCCTCACCCACGGCATCGCGCGCCGCTCGGCGCTCAGCTGGTCGCGCAGCCGCGTGAATTCCTTTTCCCTTGCCAGATGCGCCCTGCGCGCCTCGAGCCATTCCTCTCGCGACACGATCGTGTGGTTTGGCATCACTCATCCTTTTGCGAATCGAGTTGTCTCGTCTGGGTCGTCGGCGCCGTTTCCCCGGTCGCGCCTCCTTCACCCTCTACGTCGATCGGGCGAGGCCCGGATCGACAGCCGGACGTCTCGCTCAGTCGTCGATCGCCTGGTAGGCCGAGGTCCAGAAGTCGAGACAGACATCCGGAGGACTGGGGGACGTCCAGGCGCGCTGGGTCATCAGGATCCCGACCATGCCCTCCTTGGGGTCCGAACGCCAAGAGGTGCCCAGGCCGCCGTCCCAGCCGAACGTTCCGAGGGACCCGGCCACGTCCTCGCGCCGGGTGATCACGGACAAGCCGAACCCCCAACCGTGACTGTCGAAGTAGCCGGGGATCAGACCGGACGCCGCTTTCTGCTCAGGTGTCAGCTGGTCGGTCGTCATGGTCTCGACGGAAGGCCTGGACAGGAGACGCCCGTTCCCGTGTTTGCCCATGCTCAGCAGCATCTCGCCGAAGGCCAGATAGTCGTCGATGGTGGAGACCAGCCCCCCGCCGCCCGACGGAAATGCAGGCGGGCGGCTCCATTCGCCCCCCTTGGCCTCGTCATAGAGCTCGAGCGCCCCGGTGTTCGGATCGACCTGGTAGCTGGTGGCCAACCGGTCGATCTTGGTCGCCGCCACGCTGAACCCGGTGTCCCTCATGCCGAGCGGCCCGAAGATGCGTTCTCCAGCACGTCGGACGCCGTGTGGTACATCCACTTCTCACCCGGCTGGTGCATGAGCGGCAGCGTCCCGAGCCGGCGGATCCACTCATCCGGCGCCGGCGGCGTCTGCGGCTTCGGCGGCCCCTGGCCGAGGAGCCGCTCGCTCATGGCCGCTTGGATCGGATACGTGCCCGGCGGTGCCATGACGATGCCGTAGCCCATGCGGAAGGTGAGGAGGTCGCGCACGGTGATCGGTCGGTTCGCCGGCACGGTGTCGTCGAGCGGGCCGTCGAGCCGCTTGAGGACCTTGCGGTGCGCCAGCTCGGGCAGCAGCCGATGCACCGGCTCGTCCAGCCGCAGCCGGCATTCCTCCACGAGGATCATCGTCGCCGCGGCCGTGATCGGCTTGGTCAACGAGGCGATGCGGAAGATCGTGTCGCGCCGGATCGGGTCGCCGCCGCCCACCGCCTTCGTGCCGATCGCATCGACCTGCACCTCGCCGCGCCGGCTCACCAGCGTGACGATCCCGGGCACGTCGCCACGCTCGACATAGCCGGCCATGATGTCGTGCATGCGGCCGAGCCGCGCCCTGGACCACCCTCCGCTCCTCATCGCAGCTTGGGCGCTGCCTCCACCACCGATTTCAATTGCGCCAGCCCCTTCTCGAAATTGCCCCCGATCATCCGGTCCATGTCCATGAACAGGTGGACGACCTTGGCCATGAAATTGACCTTGCCGGTCATGCTCCACGTCACGGCGGTGTGATCGCCCTCGGGCTTGAAGCTGAACTCCGCGGTGCTGGTGGTCGCGAAGGGCTTCAAGAATTCGAGCCTGATCCTGACCAGATCGCTGGGGCGGCTCTCCGTGAGCGTCATGCGTCCTTCGCCCACCTCGCTGTTGCCGGCCCACGTATAGATAGCGCCGATCCCGGCTGGCGCGCCCGCGTACGCTTGCTTCATCGCCGGATCGAGCTTCGCCCACGGGTTCCATGCGTCCCACTTGTGGAAGTCGTTCACCTGCGCAAAGACCGCCGGCGCGGGGGCGGCGATGGTCGCCGTCCGCGCGACGCGGTACTCGGATGGCCGCATGGCGACGACGCCGACGAATCCGAGCACGATCACCGCGAGTGCGACGAGGATCTTTATGAGCATCTCGCCTCAGGCTCCATGAGACAGGACCTCGGGGAACGGCCCGTCGGTCACGGTGGGTGCTCCTCGCGAGAACTTGACGCGCGCGCCCTTCGAGCTCGGTTGGATCCCCTCGCCCGCGAGCAGAACGCCGGCCTTCACCATCTCCTCGTTGAACCGCCCCATCGCGGCCACGAGCTCCTCGCTCGGGAGAACGCCCGCCTCTGTGTTCTTGTCGGCTCGGCCCAGCATCATGAATCGCATCGTGCCTCCTTATCGTGCCTCCTTGTGGTCATTGCTTAGTTGGCCGGCCGGAGCACTGACGGGTGCGACGATCCGTGCGCCGACGCTACCGCGGCGGGCCCTCCCGCACGGGCCGGACTTCGACGGTGCTCGTACGGGCCAACGGAATTCGTGCGGCGATCGCAATGGCTTCGTCGAGATCCTTGACGTCGATGAGCATGTAGCCGCCGAGCTGCTCGCGGGTCTCCGCGAACGGACCGTCGGTCACGAGCCGCTTGCCGTCGCGCACCCTGACGCTGGTCGCCGAAGACGACGGGTGCAGCGGAGAGCCGCCCAGATACTGCCCGCGCGACGTCAGCTCTTGCGCGAGCTCCATGCTCTCCCCATAGATCTGCTGTCGCTCGGTCACGCTGAGCCTGTCCCAGGCCTGCTCGTCGCGGCAAATCAGCAGCATGTATTTCACGGGTCCCTCCATCAGGAGGTCGAACGGCCGGGGCCTGAATCGACACCCTCCACGAAATTATCTAACATGGTATATGCCCCCGGATGCAAACGCCGCCGTCGACGCGGTCTATCGCTCCGATTGGGGCCGGATCGTCGCCACCCTGATCCGGCTCGTTCGGGACTTCGACGTCGCGGAAGAGGCGGCGCAAGAGGCCTTTGCGGTCGCGGTGGACCAGTGGCGGGCCTCCGGCGTCCCCGAGTTCCCGCGCGCCTGGATCATCCAGACGGCTCGGCACAAGGCCATCGACCGCATCCGCCGCCAGACCCGGTTCGCGGAGAAGCTGGACGCCTACACCGCGGCCGGGGCGAGCCTGACCGTCGAGGCGCCGGAGTTCGATCCGGGCGACATCCCCGACGATCGCCTTCGCCTGATCTTCACCTGCTGTCACCCGGCGCTGGCGCCCGAGGGCCAGGTCGCGCTCACGCTCCGCACGCTGGGCGGCCTCGAGACGGACGCGATCGCGCGCGCGTTCCTCGTGCCGATCGCGACGATGGCGCAGCGGCTCGTGCGGGCGAAGGGCAAGATTCGCGACGCGGGCATTCCGTACACGGTCCCCGACATGAAGGACATGCCGGCCCGGCTCGACGCGGTGTTGACGGTGATCTACCTCGTATTCAACGAGGGCTACCTGCCCACGCGAGGCGAGGCGCTCGTGAGGCCCGACCTCTGCGTCGAGGCGATCCGGCTCGCACGCCTCGTGAGGACCCTGATGGCGCCGCAGCCGCCGGCGGAAGCCACCGCCCTCCTCGCCCTCATGCTGCTGCACGATTCTCGGCGCGACGCCCGTCTCGACGCTGCCGGCGACCTGATCCTGCTCGAAGCGCAGGATCGTTCCCGCTGGAATCACGCGCAGATCACCGAAGCGCTGCCCCTGGTCGAGGAGGCCCTGCGCGGCGGCCCGGGTCCCTTCGCGCTCCAGGCGGCGATCGCGGCGCTCCATTGTCAGGCGGCGCGGGCCGAAGACACGGACTGGCCGCAGATCGTCCGGCTGTACGATGTGCTCGAGCGCCTGCAGCCCTCCCCCATCGTCTCCCTGAACCGCGCGGCGGCGGTCGCCATGGTGGACGGCCCCCGCCCGGCGCTCGCCCTCATCGAGGCGCTGGCCGCCGCCGGCGACCTCGACCGCTATCACCTGCTCCATGCCGCGCGCGCCGACCTGCTGCGCCGCATCGGATCCTCGGCGGAAGCGGCGAAGAGCTACGCGCGAGCGCTCGCGCTGGTCACCAATGACGCCGAGCGCCGATTTCTCGAGCGGCGGCTGCGCGAGGTCGACGGGAGGGACCATGGCTGAGCCATTCGAATCCCGGACCATCACCGTTCGCATTGCCCGGCCCCAGCACGAGGTCTATGACTTCGCCTCGGTCCCGGAGAATTTCCCGCGCTGGGCCTCCGGGCTCGCCCGGTCGCTGAAGAAGGTGAACGGGGAGTGGATCGCGGACACCCCGGAGGGACGGGTCAAGGTCCGGTTCACCGAGCCGAACGACTTCGGCATCCTCGACCACCACATCGCGCTCCGTCCGGGCGTCGAGATCTACCTCCCGATGCGCGTCATCGCCAACGGCGCCGGCAGCGAGGTGTTATTCACCCTGTTCCGACTCCCCGACACGACCGACGAGACATTCGCGCGAGACGCCGAATGGGGTGGAGCGAGACCTGAGAGCGCTGAAAGCGCTGCTCGAGGGGTGACCAAGCGCAACGGGCGCTTGGTCGGGTCAGGACATGCTGATTCGATTGCGCGCTGGCTACCGCGGGAGATGGCCGGGCGGTGATTCAGGACGACGCGCCCGTTCTGAGCGCCGCCCAGATGCGCGCGGGCGTCATCGGCAAGTCGAGGTGGGTGACGCCGCGCGAGGCGAGCGCGTCGAGCACCGCGTTGACCGCCGAGGGCAACGAGCCCGCCACGCCCGACTCGCCGGCGCCCTTCACGCCGAGCGGGTTCGTCGTGCAGGGCACGACGTGGTGGCCGACGCGCAGATCGGGCAGGTCCCCCGCGCGCGGGAGCATGTAGTCCATGAACGACGCGGTCAGGAGTTGGCCCGTCTCGCCGTAGACCACCTGCTCGCCGAGCACCTGGCCGAGCCCCTGCGCGACACCGCCGTGGATCTGACCCTCGACGATGACGGGGTGCGCGAGCCGCCCGACGTCGTCCACCGCCGCGTAGCCGACCACGCGGACGGCGCCCGTCTCCGGCTCGATCTCCACCTCGGTGACGTGGCAGCCGTTGGGGAAAGTCATCTGCGGCGAGACGAACCTCGCCGTGCTGTCGAGGCCGCCGGCGAGGTCGTCGCGCCGGGCAAGATCCAGGATGCCGATCGCGCGGTCGGTGCCCTTCACGTGGAAGCGGCCGTCGCTGAACTCGACGTCGAACGACGCGGCCTCGAAGAGGCGCGCCGCGAGCCGGCGGCCCTTGTCGATCGCGGCGTCGCACGCCAGCACGGCGGCGCTGCCCGCCATCATGAGCGAGCGTGAGGCGACGCTGGGCGTGCCGACCGGCACCTCGTCGCTGTCGCCCTGGATCAGCCGCACGGCGCTCGGGTCCACGCCGAGCCGTGCGGCGATGAGCCGCGGATAGGTCGACAGGTGCCCCTGCCCCATCGCCTGCACGCCAGTGCGCAGCGTCACGGCGTCGGCCTCGAATCGCAGGTCCACCGTCTCGTCGAGGATACCGCCGGCGACCTCGAGGAAGCAGGCGACACCGATCCCGCGCAGCCGGCCCGCCCGCTCGGAGGCGGCGCGCCGCGCCGGGAAGCCCTTCCAGTCCGCGAGCGCCAGCGCCTTGTCCAGGACCGCCTCGAACTCGCCGCTGTCGTAGACCTGGCCGTTCGCCGCGCGGTAGGGCATCGCCGAGGGCGCGATGAAATTCCGCCGCCGTAGCTCGACGCGGTCGATCCCCGTCGCCCGCGCCGCGCCATCCAGCAACCGCTCGATGAGGTAGAGCGCCTCCGGCCGGCCGGCGCCGCGGTACGGCCCGAGCGGCGCGGCGTTGGTGAGGACCATCTTCACGTCGATCTGGATCAGCGGGACCTCGTAGACGCTCGACAGGCAGTTCTTCGTGTTGTTGGTCGCGAAGATCGCGGAGAACGTCGAGGTGTACGCGCCGATGCCCACGAATGTGCGGACACGGAGGGCCAGGATCCGGCCCCCGGCGTCCAGCGCCAGCTCGCCTTCCAGCACGCCGTCCCGGCCCGCGGTGTCGCCGAGGAAGCTCTCGAGCCGGCTCGCGCACCACCTCACGGGCCGGCCGACGTGCCGCGCTGCGTAGAGGAGCGCCGCGTACTCAGCGTAGGGTTGCGTCTTCATGCCGAAGCCGCCCCCGACGTCGTAGGTGAGCACGCGGATCTGCGGCGCCGGCACCTTGAAGACGAACTCCGCGAGCATCCGGCGCACGACGGCCACGCCCTGCGTACCGGCAATGAGTGTGTAGCGCCCGCTCACCGCGTCCCACTGGCCGATGGCCGCCCGTGGCTCCAGCGCAGCCGGGGCTAGGCGCGTGTCGAGCAAGCGGACGCGCTCCACGTGCGCGGCGCGGGCGCACGCCATCTCCACGGCGGCCGCGTCGCCGTCCGTCCAGTCGAGGGCGACGTTGTCCGGCGCCTCCGGCCAGATGACCGGCGCCCCCGGCGCCAGCGCCCGCTCGACGTCGGAGGCCGCGGACAGCTCGGCCTCGTCGACGGCCACCGCGTCCGCCGCGTCGCGCGCCTGCGCCGCGGTCTCGGCGACGACGATCGCCACCGGCTCGCCGACGTAGCGCACGCGCCCCACCGCCAGCGGCGGCATGGCCGCGCCGAACATCGGCCGGCCGCCGCGCCCGGGCAACGCCACGGCGGGAGGAATCGCGCCCAGCCCGTCGGCGGCGAGGTCCTTACCCGTGAAGATGCCGAGCACGCCGGACATCTTCAGAGCCCGGGAAACATCCACGCCGCGCAGCTCGGCGTGGCCGACCTGCGCACGCACAAAGGCGGCGTGCGCCTGGCCGGGCACGCTCACGTCGTCGGTGAAGCACCCGCGCCCGGTGAGGAGCGGGCCGTCTTCGCTGCGCCGGGCGTCGCGGTCGCTGCCGAATCGCAATAGGTTCTCGCTCACCGTGCGCCTCCATCGCCGGCGGAGGACAGGGCGCCGACGCGCCGAGTAGCGAAATCAGCCACCCCGGGGATCCCGAAGTGGCCGATTCATTTGGTGGGCCGTCACGGACTCGAACCGTGGACCCGCTGATTAAGAGTGATCCCCCGAGCCATTCCACCGAGGCCTACGACGATATAAGGCTCGAAGATCTCTACACTTGGGACTGACGCCGTACCGGATGGGTCGGCGTGATTCGGGATGGTCTGGTAGCAGCGTGGTAGCAAGCGTCCTTCTCCTATGCGCGTGATGGGCTGCGCCGCTTCTCACTTAGCCTTGAGCTTCACATCCTCGTAGGGTGCCGAGAAGAATGCGTAGCCGGCGATGAGCCCGAGCGCCGACTGTTCCACCTTTGGCCCCACGCCGGTCAGGGAGGCGACTTCCTGAATCGGCGCGACGACCGCTTTCTCGTGCATGAGCTGCTGGATCCGCTGAAGGATCGCGTCGCGCTTCCTCCGGTCGAGTTCGATCGCCTGCTCCCGGAAGAGCCCGTCGATGTCGGCGTAGCTCCCATAGACGTAGGTGCCACCCGCGGCGATGAAGGCCTCGATCCTGGTGGCGGCGTTGCCAAAGGCGCCGCTGAGGCCCTGGATGAGGTTCTTGAACCTCTTGTCGGCGTATCCCTTGAAGAAGGCCGCCCGCTCGAGCGGGCGGAGCCTCGTCCGGATGCCGACAGCCTGTAAGTCGTTGACCACGGCTTCGCCGATGGTAGAGAACGCGGTCTCACAGAAGTACTCACCCGCGTCAAGGCCGTTGGGGTAACCAGCCTCCGCTAAGAGTTGTCTCGCTTTCGCAGGATCGTAAGGGTAGCTGGGCGGCTGCCAATAGAGGTCGAAGCTACTCGGGATGATGCTCCATGTGGTCTTCGAGAACCCTAGGTACTCCGCCTGGCTTATCGCCTGCCGGTGAATGGCGTGGTTCGCAGCCACGCGCACGCGCCGGTCATACCAGGGCGACTTCGGGTCCCACTGGTCAGCAAAGGAGACCCAGACCGTGACCGGTACCAGTGTCGCTTCGAGCGTAAGCCCCGGCGTTCGTCGAATCTCGTCGGCCAGTTCGCCACGGAACCCGTAGGCGATATCCACCTCACCACGCTTCAACGCGGCGAGGCGCGTGGACCCGTCCGGAACCACTTTGAAGATCAGGCGCTTCACGCTCGGGGGTTTACGCCAGTACTGGTCGAATGCTTCCATGACGAGCTCAACGCCGGGGGTGAACGAGACAAACTTGTAGGGGCCGGCGCCGACCGGAGTCCTCTTGAAACCCTCGTCACCGACCAACTCGACATACCTCTTGGGCACGACCCAGCCGGCGCCCGTGGCGCTCGAGTAGAAGGCCATGAAGTCGGGCCACGGTTGTTTGAGCCGGATGCGGACACGCCTAGGATCTTGAGCCTCAACCGCCGCGATCCGTTCCTTGAGGGTCTTGCTCGCCGCTCCCCGGTAGCGCTCGAGCGAGAACTTGACATCCTCGGCGGTGACCACCTCGCCGTTATGAAACCTGACACCCTTGCGGAGGAGAAACTCGTAGAGGAGTCCATCCGACGACACGCTCCACGACTCGGCCAGACTAGGCGCCATGAGGTTGCCAGGCATCGGCTTCACTATCGCATCGTGAATCGCGTAGAGGATCATGAATGGCGTGAGAATGCCGGCGGTCTCGGCAGGGTCGAACCAGGTAGGGGCGAGCGAAATGGCAACAGCCCAGGTCATCTGACCTTCCGGCGCCGCCGCCCGGGCTGGAGCCGTCTGAAACGGCGCGTTCAACGCAAAGAAGAGGAAGAGAGCGAGAGGGCCGCGCAGCCCGAGCCGCTTGGCGGTCTTCGGATTCATCAGGGCTCCTGGATCTTTCACGCCAACTTTCTCAGCTCGTCTTCTGCCTTACCCTGCCAGAACTGCATGTCCATCTCGTGGTACATGGTCGTCGCAGCGGTGAGGTGCTCGTGTGCCTGCTCTCGTTTGCCCGTGCGCTCGTAGAGCTTGCCGAGGCCGAGGTGGCAGTGGGCCACGAGCGGACGCATGCCGCGCGGCTCAGCGAGCGCGAGTGCCTGGCGGTAGTGGGCCTGGCCGCTGTCTGCATCGAACCGGTCGGGGTGAGTCGCGATGTCGCCGAGCAGGCGCAGTGCATGCGCTGCGAACCCGGGTTGACGCGGTGAGGATTCGAGCGCGCGATCGCCCAGGCGCTGTGCCTCGTCGAGCCTGCCGAGCAGCAGACAGGCGCGACCTAACTGCTGAGAGTCCCAGCTGCGAAAGTGGACGATTCCCCTCGCCGCCAGGCGCTCGACGAGCTGCTCGCCTTCCCGGAGCCGGTCCAGCGCCTCGTTCGCTTCGTCGAGCTGCGCCAGTGCCCAGGCGGAGGAGGCGACCGCGGTGGGAAGCCCGAGGACGACGTTCCCCTTCCGGAGCACCGCGATCCAGGGCTCGATCAGTGAGCGCGCCTTCGCCCAATCACCCTTGAAGAGGTGGAGAATGCCTGCAGCGCGGTAAGCCACACCGACGGTGAACGCGTGCTGCGTCGGCTCGGCGAGCCGGATCGCTTCGGCCTCGTGCTCGGTCGCCTCGGCGAACCTGCCGACCTGGGCGAGGCTCATGACCAGCCAAGACCGATCGAAGACCGATGCCGGCGCGGCGGATCCGAAATACTCGTAGACCCAGGCGGCGGGCAACGCTGCGAGATTGTCGCTGGCCAGCTCGACCACCCGCTCGTACTCGCCCCGGTAGTAATGCGCCTGCTCGAGGTGGGACGTGGTGGCGATGCGAAGTCTCAAGTCCCCGAGGCGCCCGGCGATCTCTAGCGCGCGGGTGCCGGCCCCGAGCCCCTCGTCCAACTCGCCAAGCAGCGAGTGGGCACTCGTCAGAAACGCGCAGACCCGACCTCGCCGGCGGTCGTCGTTCAGCTGCTCGGCGAGGATCTCGGCCTCGCGCAAGAGGTCCTTCTGCCGCCGGAGTTCACCGAGCAGGGTCAGCACCGGCCGCAGCTCGAGGCGGGTCTCAAAGGCCTGCTCCAGGGTGGACGGGCTCTCCGGGAGAGACTCAAGGATGCCGAGCGCCTGCTCGAACCAGGCCCGGGCGTTTGGGAGCGCCGACCGCGCGGCTGCCTTCCCTCCGGCCTGCCGGAGATAGTCCACCGCCTTCTCGCGCAATTCACCCCGGACGGCGTGATGGGCGAGCCGCTCGATCTCTCCGCCGAGGCGATCTCGGTGGAGCGTCTCGATCGCGTCGACGATCCGCGCGTGAAGCTCGCGGCGGCGCTCCTGTAGTAGTCCGCCATACGTGACCTCGTGCGTGAGCGCGTGCTTGAACGCGTACTCGAGGTCCGGGATGAGCCTCGTCTCGTACAGGAACTCGCTTCTCTGAAGCCCGATGAGGCGGGCGCGAAGCACTTCCTCCGGAAGGTCCGCCACTACCGCGAGCAGGGCGAATGAGACATCCTTGCCAATGACGGCCGCCGTCTGCAGAAGCGTCTTGTCCTCCTGCGAGAGCCGGTCGATGCGCGCCGCGAGCACCGCCTGGACGGTGGCGGGAACCTGGATCTCCCCGGAGGGCCGCGCGAGCCGGTAGGTGCCACGATCGCCGACGAGCACGCCTGTCTCGACCAGCGTCCGAACGCATTCCTCCAGGAAGAACGGGTTGCCGCCGGTGCGTTCGATCAGCCCAGCCTTGAGCGCCGCCGTGGCTCCATCGCGCCCCACCAGGCTATCGAGGAGTGCGTGGGCATGGTCAGGCGAGAGCGGATCGAGCCGGAGTTGGCCGTAATAGCTCTTGTTGCCCCAGGCGTGCTGGCACTCGGGGCGGTAGCTGACGAGGAGCAGAACACGATGGCTCGGGAGGCTCTCGACCAGGGTGTCGAGCACCGCCTGCGTCTCAGAGTCAATCCAGTGGATATCCTCGAAGACGAGCAGAACCGGCTGGCGGCGGCTTTCCTCGAGGACCAGCAACTTGACCGCCTCTAGCGTCCGCTGCCGCTTCTGGCGAGGGTCGAGCGCGCCCCACTGCGCGTCGGCGGCAGGCACGTCGAGGAGCGCGAGCAAGGCCGGGAGCACCGGCGCCAGCGCCCGCTCGAGCGACAACACCTTCTCCGTTATCCTCTCCCGCACTTTGTCCGCGTCGTCGCGCGGCTCGATGTGGAAGTACGCCTTCAGAAGGTCGATGACCAGGAGATAGGGCGTCCCCTTCCCGTAGGAGGTCGCGCTGCTGACGAGGATCAGCGAGTCCTGAACGCGGCGCGAGTTGATGAACTCCCACAAGAGACGTGACTTGCCGACCCCTGCTTCCCCGACTACTCCGAGGACCTGACCATTGCCTGTCCTAGCCTGCTCGAGCGCCTGGGCGATCTGCGCCAACTCATTTCCTCTAGCGACGAACGGAGTGAGCCGCTCGCCTAACCCCATCCCCGCTCGCTCGAGGCCCGCCAGGCGGTAAACCGGTTCGGCCTTTCCGCCGCTCGCTGCGACGGCTACGACGACAAAGCGTCGCTCGAGGAAGGGGCGGGTCGCCTCGCTCACGAGCACGGTCCCCGGGTCGGCACCCTCCATGAACGCCTCGAGCTGCGTCCACGCCTCGCGTTTAGCCTCGTGGTCGATCCGGATCGCGCTGGCGACCCGGGCGACCAAGAACTCGCCGGCGTGCAGACCAACGCGGACGCCCTGGAGCTCCGCCGAGCTTGGGTCGGCGTGTGCGGCGATCTTCTGGATCGCCAGGGCCGCGTGCCCCGCCCGGCGAGGGGCGTCCTCGATAGGCTCCAGCCCGAACACCGCCACGAGCCCCCGCGGGCTCACCTCCTCCACCTGGCCGCCGAAGCTCTGGACCTTCTCGACCAGAGTCTCGAGCACCGTAGCCGCGTCGGACATCGTCCTCACCGACGACGACATAACGAGGTCAGCCCGGAGCAGGGCGACATGCCGGCGTTGCCACTGCAACGTAGGCGGCCTTGGGGCGGTTGCGGGCTCGACCGTGGAATTCATTGGCCCGGCCGGTGTGGTCGGCTCGGCTGTTCCTGCGGGCGGGCGCAGCCCGTACTTCTGCAGGCGATAGCGCAGGGTATTGCGAGTGACCCCGAGCTGCTCCGCCGCGTGGGAGATGTTCCAGCGGGTTTGGTGAAGCACCTCGAGGATGCGGGCCCGCTCCACCTGTTCGACCGTCTGCTCGAGCGATGCGCCGTCTCCGGCACGGGATGGGGTCGTGTCGTGACGCTCCGGGGGCGCCGCTGACCGGCGTGAAGGAACCGCAAGGTCCAGCGTGTCCCCCGTGACGAGTGGGGCGTCGATGAGCAGTGCCACTCGCTCCATCAGGTTCGCCAGTTCCCGCACGTTCCCCGGCCACCGGTAGGCGAGGAGGATCTCTCGGGCGTCCTCGGCGAGGGTTTTCGGCGCCAGCTCGTAGTCGGCACAGGCCTGCGCTAGGAAGTGCTCGGCCAGGGTGAGGATGTCCTGTCCCCGCTCTCGAAGCGGCGGAAGACCGAGCGTCACCACGGCCAGCCGGTGGAAAAGATCCTCGCGAAACCGTCGCCGGCCCGCGCCGGCTTTCAAATCCTCGCTCGAGGCCGTGATGATCCAGACGTCCACCGCCTCGGTGCGTGTACTGCCCAGTCTTCGAACCGCCCGGTCCTCCAAGACTGTGAGCAGTTTGGCCTGGAGGCTCTCGGGCAGGAGCCCGATCTCGTCGAGGAAGAGTGTGCCCCGGTGGGCGGTCTGGAACAGGCCAGCCTTGGCCTGGTGAGCATCGGTGAAAGCGCCCCGCTCGAAGCCGAACAGCTCGGCCTCGAGGAGCGTCTCGGGAATGGCGGCGCAGTTGACGCCGATGAACGGCCCGGCCGCCCGGGGCCCCGCTTCATGAATGGCCTTGGCGAGCAGGCCCTTGCCCGTCCCCGTCTCACCGAGGATTAAGACGGGGGGAAGGCGACGGGCTTTCGACTGGCGCCGAAGGAGCTGCTCGACCTGAGTCCGCACGGTGGCGAGTCCCGGGCTGTCACCGATCAGCCCAACCAGCGCCATAGTGCGGCATTCTACGCCGCTTCATCCACCCACTGATCGAATTTCCACCACCAGCGACCGCCGGCCCATCACAAGCGCCAAGCGATCGATTTTCTGGGCTTTTGCTCTGGCTCGAGCCTTGCTCGTCGGATCACGCCGTGGAGGACAACTAATGTTTAAGCTGACAGCATCCCTTGTACTGTCTTCGGCGCTCGGCCTCGTGGGGCAGGTCGCCCCCGCGGCGAGCGAGCAGGCTAATCAAGTTGTCACGACCGATCACTTTGTTCCCCACACTTCAACGGTGCCGGCGAACAAAGGCGATGTGGTTCACCTGTTCGTTCGCGAGCGCGACGCCGGCAACAGAGAGAATCTGACGGCCGTCCTCATGGTGCACGGGGCGAGCGTCCCGGTCCTCCCCGGGGCCGAGTTGAGAACGGACCACTATGACTGGGCTCTCTGGCTGGCGCAGGCCGGCGGCTTCGATGTGTTCATGCTCGATTTCCAGGGTTCTGGTAGGTCGCCGCGCCCCAAGATGGACGATCCGTGCAATGTGCCCACGGCCCAGCAGAGCAGCCTACTGATTCCCAATCCTCTTTCCGCCACCTGTCCGCCGTCGTACCCGTTCCAACTGGTCACCTCGCAAAGCGATTGGGACGAGCTGAATACGGTGGTCGATTACATCCGGGAACTGCGCGGCGTCGACAAGGTCCACCTCGCAAGCTGGTCGCAGGGCTCGTTCCGTGTCGGGCCGTATGCCGTTCAGCATCCGGAGAAGGTCGCGAGCCTCTTCCTCTTCGCGCCAATCTTCAACACCACATTCAGGAACGCGCCGCCCAGCCCGATTCCGCAACCTGGCAATCCCCTGAGCCTGAGGACGCGGGCCACTCTCATCACGCAGCTGTGGGATCCAGAAGTCAAATGTGAAGATCAGAGGGAAGACGGCATCCAGGACGTTGTCTGGGCGGCGATCATGGCGGAGGACGAGCTTGGTAGCACCTGGGGACCGCCGCCGGCGGGCGCTCCTGACGGTTCGCCTCCCGAGGGCGTGATGCGCGTGCGTACCCCGACCCTCTGGGGATGGAACAGCACCGCGGCGGCCCGGATCAACGTTCCGACGCTGATCATCCAGGGAGAGTTCGACACGGGCGGCGGTGGTGTCCAGCAGTTGGCTCAGCTCTACGCTCTCATCCCCAACGCCAACAAGCTGCGGTTCAGAGTTCAGTGCGCCGGACACTTCATGGTTTGGGAGAAGCAGCGCAGGGTGTTGCATCACATCTCCAAGGAATGGATAGAGCACAGCCAAGTTGCGGGGTTTGACCAGGGCGAGTTCTTTGTCGACACAGAAGGGAATCTAACCCCTCTCGTGGAGTAACTCTTTCGCGTCGGGGTCGGTGACGACCGGCAGAGGCCTAATCAAACCGACTCCTACGGCAAGTGGCTGCCGATGGGCGACAAGGCGGCCGTGAACGGGCTCGACGACGAGAGCGGTAGCAAAAATGAGAACGGGCACTCCGGCTGTCACCGAAGTGCCCGTCGACGATGGTGGGCCGTCAAGGACTCGAACCTTGGACCGCTGATTAAGAGACGAGGGCCGGCTCACCGCTGGCCCTCGTGTTTTTTACGGACTTCCGCGTAACCGCTCGACCTCGCTACCGTTCTCTGCGCGATGGGTAGCGACGTAGGCGCACTCACACGACAGGAGGGGATCCGGAGTCACAGCGGTTCGCCCTGAGTTCAGCACACGTCAACGCATGACTCTCGCCACGCTGGTCTCAGGCGCTTGCTTTCAGTTCCCCTGGGTGAAGCGACAGGTACTCGCGCACCTCAAGCTGCATTCGGTCGATCTCAGCCAGAAACCCGGATGCCGAGAGGTGATAGTTTGCCGGATTCGTCTCTACTTGGCGCAAATGAGCCACCTGGTTCTGAAGAGCGCGGATCCGCTCGAGGCTCGCATTGAGCTCTTGGTCACTCGTAATCATGGCGCCTCCGCAATGATCTCGACGATCCCTCGTCGACCGCCGTCACGCTTCCCTTGCCAGAATTCTACCGCAGCTTGTTCGTCTGGCCACGCAGCACGATGTCGGACCCAGAACACACTCGCACCGAAGTGCGCCTGTGCGGCGGCATGGTCGAAGAGCAGAGAAGCGTCGCCTCCTAGCTGGGATGCATCGAACGTGTTCTCCATGACCAGGAACACGTCCACGTCCTGAGGCTCGAGCTTGTTCGTTACGAACGATCCGAATACCACGAAGCGCGCCAGATGATTGGTCGCCTCAGCGACACGATAGAGACGGTCTAAGCGGAGGGCGAGGACTTTTCGCTGCGCCGAACCGACGCCGAATTGGTCGTGGATCTCTCGCAGCGATGCGCGATGCACACCGAGCGGTAGCTCGCCGGCATCAGTCAGTGGTGGAAGGGCCACAAGACGCCGGGTTGATCACTTCCTGCGCAATGGAATGATGTTCGGGGCTTGGTCCTCTGAAGCGCGATCGCCATCCGCTCCGCGCAAGAGGGTGGGCGAGACATTCCAACGTCGGCCGTCGTCCGCGACGACCGTAACGGTCTTTCGGTTGTAGCGCGTCAGGATTCCGATGACGCTGCGGTCTCCTTCTGCTTGAAACGCAACCCGATCGCCGATCCTGAACTGAAGCATCTTGGCGTGCGCGCGCATCTGACTCAAGAACCGGAGCCGCTCAACGATCCTGTTGTTCAGATCGATCAGCTCTGCCTCGGTCAGCTTGTCGATGTCGATCTTCATGTCAATGATCGACGCGCCCGTCGCTGTGAATCCCCCGGTCCTCCAATGTGGGCTCCTCCGCCGACCAGCACCCGGCCCAGTCCTGCATACGGCATCCGGACGACCTCGCGCAAGAGTTTTCTGCCGCACCTTCAGTCCCCGCGCCGATGCTACAGTAGAGTCGCGTTCAAGCCGGCCATGACTCCGCCGCCTCTCGACCGACAGTCGATTCGCGACGCGATCGCCAGCGAAGAATCTCGACTCCTGCGTCTCGAAGAGGAACTCACCGATGCGCAGACGCGGCTGGCCGCGCTCAAGACCACGCTGGCCGCGCAGAATGAGTCAATCGAGACCGCGTCGTCAACGGGACGCTCTCGGTCAGCGTCATCGACCGCTGCCGAGAAGGTCGCGCTCTTCCGCTCGCGCTTTCGGGGCCGCTCAGCCAGACAGTGTCCGACCTCGAGCGGGAACTCGGCGTCCAACTCCTCGTGCGAAACTCTCGCACCCTGCGCCTGACCGCGGAGGGCGAGGTCTTCTTGAAGGAAGTGAAGCAGATCCTCGAGCATGCCGACCGGGCCGTCGAGCTGGCACGGCGGGCGGCGCGGGGCGAGATCGGTGCCCTGTCGATCGGCTTCCTGGGCTCGGCCACCGCCTTCTTCCTGCCCCGGATCATCCGTGAGTACCGCCGGCGCTTCCCGGGCGTTCGAGTCTCGCTGCACGAGATTGCACCGGTGCCCCAGATCGAGGGGCTACGGGCTGGGCGGCTCGAGGTCGGGTTCACCCGGCCCGTCCTGGCTACGGATGGTGCCTGGCTTCGGTCTGAGTGCCTGTACCGCGATCCCCTGCTCGCCGTCCTGCCCGAAGGGCATCGGGCTGCCGCCCGGGAGGCGGTGGCCGTGAAGGACTTGGCCGACGAGCCGTTCGTCCTCTTCCATCGTGCGGGGGCACAGGAGCTAATTACGCTGTGAGGGAGGAGCACCAGTGGCACACAGACCAGGGACTCAGCGCCTTCGAGGGCGTGGTGCCAGCCGGAAGAACCAGGCGCTCCGGCGGTGGCTCGCGAGGTTCGCGGCCCAGCCCGATGATCGCGGCCAGCAGTGGTGGGAGGACTTCGACGCCATGCTGCGTGGCACGCGCATGCGCCTGCGTCCCATCGACGCCTGAGTGGCGCCCTTCGTCCTCGACACGAATATCATCAGTCAGATTCTCCGCCGGAATGCCCCGGCGCTTGCGCGTCTTCGCGAGGCGGCTGACCACGATGACGACGTCTTCATGTGCCCAGTTGTCTTCTACGAGCTCTGGCGCGGCCTCAGTTACCGCGGGCGGATCGTCAGCTCGAGGAGTTGAACGCCTTTGCCGGCACGCTTCAATGGGTCGTCTACGACCGGGCAATGTGGGTGGAGGCCGCAGGGCTTTGGGCGGATCGGCGTCGACACGGACGGACGCACGACGACGCCGACCTGGCTGATCGCCGCTTTCGCACGGCGGCTTCGGGCAACGCTCGTCACGAACAACACTGCCGACTTCACGGACCTCGATGTCCCGGTCATCGACTGGACCGCCGATCAGTCGGGCAGTTGAGGTGCCCTCTGCCTCGTACGGGACTGGTCGAGCCCATGGCGACGATAGCCTCGCCGCGTATCCACTACTACGCACTCTGCGACTCCATCCCGGCTCATTTCCGGACCCGCTGCCGCGCCGCCAACGTGCCTGAAATTCGTCGTCGCGACTCCATCCGTTGAATCCAGTTGTCGGTCCCGGGTCGGACACGATGGGCAGCGGCCGGCGGCACGGACGCGATCACGAAGACCCCATGGCCACGGAACCAGGACGATGCCGCTGGCGGACTCCTTGAGAGCACGCCCGAGCGCAGGGTCTTGCACCATCTGGTCGCGGCCCTCACACCGCCTTGAGCTGAGACGGCCGAATTGCGTCAGCGCTCGCAGAGGGCCGTGGGTCGCTCAATAGGCGCGCGTACTTAGGGACCATCCGGCCCTCCGCCTTTATCTTGCGGTGCCACTCACCCCTTCGCCCCTCGCTCCCGACGTCTCCCCCGCCGCCTGCTTCCCGTTGGCCCCGAACGCCGCCCGCTGAGAGAACTCCCTCTCAACGGGGCATAATAGCCTGGGTACACAACCCCGACGAGGTGAGGGCGATGGAGTTTCGCCGAATCACGGTAGATCCCCGGCAGATGGGCGGCATCCCGTGCTTGCGCCGGCTGCGCATTCCGGTGGCCACGGTCGTCGGCATGGTCGCGGACGGAATGAGTGAGGAGGACATCCTGCGGGCGTACCCCGACCTCGAGCGCGGGGACATTCAGGAAGCGCTGCGGTATGCGGCGGCCGCGGTCCAAGAACGAGAGATCCCGCTCGTGCCGGGTCCGTGAGGTTCTGATCGACAACGCCCTGTCCCCGATCGTGGCGGTCGGCTTGCGAGACGCTGGACACGAGGCGATCCATGTCCGCGACTACGGACTCCAGGAGGCCGACGACCTCGTGGTTTTCGAGCGCGCCGCCCGAGAATGCCGCGTCATCGTCTCGGCGGATACCGACTTCGGAACCCTCTTGGCCGTGGGCGGCGAGGCCGCACCGTCCGTGATTCTCTTCCGACGTGGGACGCCGCGGGCTCCCAGCTCCTCGTGGCAAACCTGCCCAACGTGACCGAGGCGCTCGGCGCAGGCAGCGTAGTCGTCTTCGAGAAGGCGCGCATCCGGGTCCGCTCGCTTCCTATCACTGGGGCGGGATGACGGTGATTCAGGCGGGCGTAGCCGGCGGAACTCGCGTAGGGCATAAGGATCGGCGCGGGACTACCACCCTCACCATGGGCGGTTGTCTGGCGGGGCCTGGCGCGCCAGCGTGAAGAAGCCACCCGCCGCGGGCTTCATCCCACGCCCCGACAAGTGAGCACTTCGCAGCCCCAGGACGCGACTTTCGAGCGGGATCGGCGTCTCGGGGCTCGGCGCTGGCCTTAACTCTCGAGCCGGAGTCGGGAACTGAGCGTAGTTGCCGTCCCTGAGACCGCCAGCTGCGAGTTCAAGTCCACACTCCGAGCGGCTGCGGGACCCCAGGAGCCGTGAGGCCTGGCTGCCGAGAGCGACAGGCTCCGGCGCGGAGGACCGCGTGGATTTGCAGCAGGCCGCTGCGTTTCGTAGCGGTCGGAGACGCTCGGTGAGGACCCCAAAGCGGCCGAAGCCCATTCGATGGCCCTAATTCTTTGCAGACTTGCGGGCTGAATGGCCTGGTGAGACAGCGCTGGCACGCCTCTCGCTGACGACCCCGGATGATGCAATCGGAGATCACGTCCGCTTCGCATCTGGTCACAGTGCCCGGCCTCGACGACCTGGAAGCCGACTTAGGGCTTGCCGACTCTCTGCCGGTTCCAATGCTCGCGGACCGGGCGCGACGCGCAGCACGCCTTGCGGCCGACCTTCAGACGGCCTTGATCGCAC
>Ga0209159_1000207_pt1 | contig 56822 bp, 58 predicted proteins | sample GraSoiAngelo_144_FD_185901 | JGI IMG/M metagenome (GOLD analysis project Ga0209159, IMG submission 185901) | Grasslands soil microbial communities from the Angelo Coastal Reserve, California, USA - 14_1009_02_40cm (SPAdes) (version 2) | ecosystem: Environmental > Terrestrial > Soil > Grasslands ...
CACGTCTTACGCAGCCGCTCCTGCATCGCCGCGTTATCGATTGCGATGGCGGCCACGCTGCCGAGGGCATCCAGGAACGAGACCCATTCCTGGTCGGGACTCAACGGGGTGCGGTGATACACCTCGAGCGCGCCCAGCAGCTTGCCGCGGGTGATCAGAGGCACCGCCCCGTAGGCCTTGAAGCCCTCGCGTGCGAACAGGGATCGGCGTCGAAACTGAGAAAAGGCGCTCAGCGCTGTCAGGGTTTCGATCCGCCGGCCGGTCAAAGCCCGGCCGGGCAGGCCCTCATCGACGGGGAGCCGGTAATCGGGCACCGCGGTGGCCAGGAAACCGGTGCTCGCCGCCAGCGCGAGCATGTTGTCCGACTCCTCCAGCAGCAGGACGTCCGCCGCATCCACCTTCAGCTGCGCGGTCACCTGGTCGAGGATGACCTTGAGCGTGAGCCTGAGGTCAGGGCTTGCGCTCAAAGCCAGGCTCAGGCTCTGCAGTGAGCCGAGCCGCTCGAGGCGCACGACGGCGTCCTCGTAGAGCTGGGCGTTTTCGATTGCGAGCGCGGTCCGATCGGCGATCGCCTGCATCCAGATGATGTCTTTTTCGGTCAGCGGGTTGGAGCTGCGCCGCTCGTACAGGGCAAGTGTGCCGACGACGGCGCCGCGTGCCCGCATCGGCACGACCACCACACCTGAGGTCTCGATCGGGATCGGCAGCGGGTGTTCCGCCACGTACGCGGCCACCCCCGGCGCGATCATCTCCCAGAGCTCGCTCATCGGGACCTGTGGCAACAGGAGGGGCTTGCCCGATTCGATGACACGCTGCGAGATCCCGGTGGTCGGCGCCTGGCCCGGGTGGTCAAGCGACGCTACGTGCCGGTTGATGTACTCGACGAGCTCCGAGTTGGCGACGTCCGCGGCCACCACCAGCGACGTGCTCGGGTCCTTGTTCAAGAGCGACGCCACCCAGGTGCCTGGTCTCATCCTGCTCAGGGCGCTCGTGACCACATGGAGGATGGAGTGGGTTTCGAGGCGGGCGTCGGCCAGCTCGCCGACAACCTCGTTGACGATGTGCTCCCCGGCGCCGCGGCTGGTCAGCCTGCTGCGCGCGAACAGGTGGGAGACGTCGCACAGGCTGGCCGTCACAAGGGTCACCTCGCCGGCCACATTCAGCTGCGGCACCGCGTCGACCTGGATCCAGATGTCGGTGCCCTCGGGGCGGCTCGCCCTGGCCAGGACGCCGCGGACGGCCTGCAGGCTCTTGAGGGTTGCGGTGACCGGATGATGCACGGACATTGGACCTTCGGGCGCTTCGAGGACCAACCACTCGGCGTCCTCCGCGTAGGTCCCGAGGAGGCGGTCGCGGCTGAGCCCGAGCAGGCCGACGGCGGCGTCATTGGCGTCGATGACCTGGCCGGCCCGGTCATAGATGAGGATCGCGCCGGGAACGTCCTTCCAGCTGAGACTTGCGGCCACCGTGCCGAAATTATCCCGAGCCGCGACCTTCGTCTGTTAAGTAAGTCGCATTAACCGACCATCCGGTTCATGCCTAGACTGCTCTGGTGGTAACCGTGGATGTAGCCCCGAGCGCGAGCGCGGATGGCTGGGTTTGCGAGGTGACAGTCGAGCTGGATGGGGAACGGACCCACCACACGGTCAAGGTGAGCGAGGCTGACCTCGAGCGCTGGGCCGGCGGCGGCCGGAGGGAGGACGTCGAGGACCTGGTCGCCCGGAGCTTCGACTTCTTGCTTCAGCGCGAGCCACCCGCTTCGATCCTGCGCCGGTTCGACCTCTCGGCGATCCGTCGCTACTTTCCCGATTACGACGACCAGTTCAAGTTGCAGGCATAATCGGCTTCCATTGAGTGGATCAGTCGAACACATACACGTCGCTGAAGTCACCAGCGGCCCCGTGCACGCGGTGGCGTCGGTCGAGGCCGTGGCCGGGGTTGGACTCACAGGCGACCGCAACGCGCGGCGCGACGGCGCCAGGATCGACAGCGGTGAGGGCAACGACGTCACGTTGATCGAGGCGGAGGAGGTCGAAGCCCTCGCGCGCTCAGGGATCGAGCTCGCGCCGGGCGAGAGCCGGCGAAACCTCACGACCCGCGGGATCCGGCTCAACGAGCTCGTGGGCAAAGAGTTCTGGATCGGAGACGTGCTTGCGCGCGGAATCGAGCTCTGCGAGCCGTGCACGCACCTGGTCGCGCTGACGGGCAAGGCCCTGATCAAGCCGCTGACCCATCGCGCCGGACTTCGCGCGGACCTGCTCACCACCGGCGTGATCAACATTGGGGACAGGGTCGAGGTCAAGGCGTAGACCTCGGCGGCCGGCTCGCCTCTATCTGCGGCTGGTCCTGAGCCAGGCCCTGACGTCGTCGATGACCGGCTGGGCGAACAACACCGCCAGCAGCGGCGCGCCGACCAGGTTGATGACCTGCCAGAGCTCGATCTGCACTGACGATCCGTTGCCTGTCTGGGTACCCGCGAACGCGCCGCCGGCGGCGATGATGGCTGAGAGTGTCAGGACGCCGCCTGCTTCGGGGCGAACCTCTCCCGCGGAACGACTAAGGGCATGGCTCCTCTCCTTTCGCAGTGATGTCTCTATAGGCAACGTATGCGGTTGGAGCGGGTACCGGCACGTGGGTCTTCACATCTCTACGCCGGAGCGCGTTGGCGCTAATCTCGCGAGGTGGCATCCAGGTTCGGCGGCTGGAAGGGAGACTTCAAAGGCTTCTTTCTAGGCCTGCGCCTGAACAACAACAAGGCCTACTTCGAGGCGCACCGACGCCAGTACGAAGATGAGGTGAAGGCGCCGATGCTGGCCCTGCTCGCCGACCTGGAGGCCGAGTTCGGGCCGCCGCATCGCGTCTCCCGGCCCAATCGCGATATCCGCTTCTCCGCCGACAAGTCGCCATACAAGCTGAACGTTTATGCCGACGTCGAGCGCGGCGGTTACGTGGCGCTTGATGCCGAGGGTCTTGTCGCCGCCGGCGGGCGCTACATGGTCAACGACAGGCAGCTGAAAAAGCTGCGCGAGGCGATAGCAGCCGACCGCTCCGGCAAGCAGCTGGTCGCGATCGTCGCCGAGCTGCGAAAGAAGGGCTACGACGTGGAGGGGCAGGAGCTAAAGCGGGTCCCGCCGCCTTATCCGCAGGACCATCCGCGCGCCGACCTGCTGCGGCACAAGCGGCTCATCTACTGGAAGCGCTGGCCCGTCGAACCGTGGATCGCAACGCCCCGAGCGCGCGATCGCGTCGCCAAGGCGTGGCGAGATGGCGCTGCACTGAACGAGTGGTGCGCCAAATTCATGGACTAACGACAGAGGCTCGTCCCCATTCATGGGGAGGTGGCGCCGAAGATGCCGGAGGGGTCGACTAGGCTTGCATCTGCGCAAGTAGGAGAGCCGCCTCACGCGCGTTGGTTGTCCCGTAGTTGGAGAAGCAGTTGTTGTAGACGACATGCGTCTCCTTCGTCAACCGGGCCACGCTCGCGATCTTTGGCGTCCAGTCGGCGAGCTCGTCCTCGTCGTAGAGATAGCGAAATCGCTCTGAAGGCGGGATGTCCTTCTTCTCCCAGTTGTCCTTGTTGCGCCCGTGGAAGCGGAATACCGCGAGCTCGTCGTTGGTCGGGATCACGACCGGCGGCACCGAGCTCTTGAAGCCCTGCGGCTCGTCCACCGCGACGTAAGGAATCTTGTTGTCCTGGAGGAACTTGACCGTCCGCTCGGCGTTCTTTTCATTGAACCAGCTGCCGTGACGGAATTCGACGGCGATGGGCAGGTCGAGGCGCTGCCACGTCTCGAGGATGAGCTCGCGTGCCTCGTTGGACGGGAACACCCATTTCGGGAACTGGACGAAAACCGCGCCGAGCTTGCTCGCCTCGATCAACGGCTCTAGCGCTTCCCGGAACTGCTTGTAGACGGCGTCGAGCAGCTCGACCGGCATGTCCTTCCGGTAGATCCGCCTCTTTGCCTTCAGCTCGCCTGGCAGCTCTTCCTGGACCGCCTTCGGCAACCGGGTCACCTCGGTCGGCTGTCCCGTCATCAAGGCGTGGGCCTTGATGTCGAAGACGAAATCCTTGGGCGTCCGCTCGACCCAGCTCTGCGCGGTCCGCTTGTTGGGGAGCACGTAGTACGTCGCGTCGACCTCGACCACCGGAAACTGGCTGGCGTAGAAGCGCAGGCGCTCCTCAGCGGTACTGGCGCCCTTCGGATAGAAAACGCCCGGCGCGGTCATGGTCGGATCCGTCCAGCTTGCGGTGCCGAAGCGGACCTTGCCCTTGCCAACCTTGATTGGCGATCGGGCGGCGTCGCCCGCCTCTTCCGAGCGCCCGCGCGCCGTCTCTACGCCGGGATCATGGGGATCGGTCTTGGCCACCGCCGACCACTATGCCAGCCACTCGGTGATGAAGCGCGAGCTCAGATGGAGGTCCCCAAGCGCGAGTCAGCTGCGGCGCGAGGGTCCAGCGCCCGGGGGTGTGGTCGCGACTCGCCTGTCGTAGCGAGCGGTGTAGAGGATGACCAGCAGGGCGATGATGAAGGTGGGGCCGACGACAAGGCTGTAGGTGACCCCGATCGCGACCAGCAAGCTCGCGACGAGCGCGAGCACCAAGACGAAGGCGCCCGCGACCAGCGGGGGCCTCGTCCGCCGCCTGTACCACGACCGCAGCATCATCGCCGCGGCGAGAAGGCACGCCACATCGAGCGCAGCCAGGCCGAACAGGTCGTGCTGGCTCATCGCTGAGGGCCGGTCGGGGAGCGGCGCGCGCCGCTCCCCTTCAAGTGATGACAGGTCATCCGGCCGCCGGGACCGGCTCGGCGCCCAGGCCCGTCTGGGCCCGCACGTCGATCTCGTGAAACTTCTGCTCCGCCAGCCGGTCCGCCCTGGCCAGCTCACCGAGGTAGGTGCCGATGATCGCCAGCGCAAACCCAATGGGGATGCTGACGATGCCGACGTTTTGGAGTGGGAAGGCTGGGTGCTCGTTCACCGGCACGGTCCAGCCCGGCCCGATGGCGACGAGCCAGATCGTCACCAGCGTGCCGCCGACCAGGGAGGCCACAGCGCCCCACGTGTTGAACCGCTTCCAGAAAAGGGTGAACAGGATCGCCGGCAGGTTGGCCGCCGACGCGATCACGAAGGCGACCCCGGCCACGAGGGCTGCCGCGTTGGCGGTGGCGCCCACACGGGCCGCGAGCCAGATGGACAACAGTCCGACCAGGCCGGCGGTGATCCGCGCGACCGTGACCTGCTCGCGGTCACTGACGTGACCGTGGAGGATGTGGGTGCGGATGACGTTGACGTAGAAGTCGTGGCTGAATGCACCCGAAGCAGCCAGCGTGAGGCCGGCCACCACAGCAAGGATCGTCGCGAATGCGACCGCGGCGATGAATGCCAGCAGGAACTCACCACCGGTGCCGCCGAAGAACTGAGTGCCGAGGTATTCAGCCAGGCGTGGAGCCGCGAGGTTGCTGTTCGGCTTGCAGCCGGCCGTCACTGTGGCGCAGATCTTCGTCTTGCCGACGAGGGTCGCAGCGCCGAAGCCGAGAAACGTGGTCATGATGTAGAACGACCCGATCAATCCCATTGCCCAGACCACTGATTGACGCGCGGCTTTGCCGTTGGGCACGGTAAAGAAGCGCATCAGGATGTGGGGTAGGCCGGCGGTACCAAGGATGAGCGCCATTCCCAGCGAGACGTTGTCGAGCAAGGCGAGGTCGATGCCGAAGACCTGCTTCTGCCCGTACTTGTAGAGGATGCCGGGATCTGTGAAGTTGAGGCCGGTTGCTTTGTCCTTCACTCCCGCGATCGCGTCGAAGAAACCGCCGAGGTTGAATCCGAAGTGCAGCAGGACCAGGAAGCTGAGCAGCACCGCGCCACCCATTAGCAGCACCGCCTTGACGATCTGAACCCACGTCGTGGCGACCATGCCGCCGGCGATGACGTAGACCATCATCAGGAGGCCGACGACTGTGATCGACGGATCGAGCTTGGTCCCGAACACGGTCCAGTTGAACCATGGTTTGAGCGTCGAGTCCAGGGTCGGGATGAGGATCTTGATCAGGCTGCCCGCCCCGATCATCTGGGCCATCATGTACGAGGCGCTGACCGCGACGGTCGAAAATGCCGCAGCCGAGCGTACGGGGATCGGCGACATTCGATACGAGAGGACATCGGCCAGTGTGTACTTGCCCGTGTTTCGCATCGGCTCGGCGATCAAGAAGAGCACTGTCAGGTAGGCGACGAGCCACCCGACCGAGTACATGAAACCGTCGTAGCCGTTGAACGCAATCAGGCCGGCGATGCCGAGGAAAGACGCCGCGCTCATGTAGTCGCCGGCGATGGCGAGCCCGTTCTGCCAGCCTGTGATGCCGCGGCCCGCGGCCCAGAACTGGACTGTGGTGCGCGTCCTTCGCGCGGCCCATCCGGTGATCACAAGCGTGATCCCGACCACGATCAAAAAGAGTGCCAGCGTCAGGTTCATGGCTGCGAACTCCTGCCGCGGGCGGCGCGATCGCGCACCATCGCGGCGAGGCGGTCGAAGACGTTGTTCGCCTTTCGGATGTAGAACCAGGCGAGGAGCCAGGCCATCACGAACTGCGAGAGCGCGAACAGGTAAGCGATGTTGATATGACCGATGACAGCGGTCCGCATGAAGCCAGGCGCGAGACCGTTGGCGAGCGGCAGAAGAAAGTAATAGACGAGGAAGAAGACGGTCGCCGGGAGCACGAAGCGCATCCTTGCGGTGACCAGCTGTCGGAACTCGTCTGTGTGCTCGAGCCCCTCCCAGTACGCGACGTCCTCGATCGTTGACCCAGGCCCCGGCGCCTCTTCCTGCTTGCGCGCAGACGGCTGGGAAGGCAGCGGACTGTCGATCCCCATGGACACTCCCCCCCGCGGGCAAGGCCCGCGCCAACGTGGCCGTCAGAGGGAGGTCAGATCACCAACCAGGCCCCCGGAATTCGCCACGTCTGGGCTCGCCCCCCCTTGGCCACCCCGAACGCAATCAGATTAAAGGTTCGATCGCACCTTGTCAGGCCGGGGTCCGCGACAGGATCTCCTGGATCAGCCTTCCCTGTTCGATGAGGTGGCACGGAGTGATGAACTTGCGGATGACCTGCCGCCGGGCTTCCGTCCCCAGCCGCCTCGCCTCCGCCTCGTCCGCGAGCAGCCGGACCACCGCCTCGCCAAACGCCTGGAGGTCTTTGGGGTCGTCGATCAGGAGGCCGCTTTTGTCGCTCTCGATCTGGTCTTCGATCCCGCCGACACGGCTCGCCACCACCGGCCGGCCCTTCCACATCGCCTCGGCCACCGTCAGGCCGAAGCCCTCCGCCAGGCTTTTCTGGACGACGACGTCGGCCCGGCGCTGGAGGGCGTTGACGATCGCGGCGTTTTCGTCGGTGTCCTCCATGGGCAGCTGCGCAATCACGATCCGGGTGCGCACCGAGGACGGCATGGCCTGACGGCGGCGCGTCAGCTCGTCGAGGATCTCGGGCTGCTCGGGGTCGTCCTTGACCGACGTGGCGGCGGGTCCCGCGAGCACCAGCCATGCGTCGGTGCTCGGCGCGATATGGCCGGCAAAGCCGTCCATGACGCCGATCGGGTCTTTGAGCCGATCCCACCGCGAAACCTGCAGCACGATTCGAGCCTCGTAGGGCAGCGCAGTCTCCTCGAGGTGCGCGGTGCGGACGACGTGACCGCGAGTGCCGTCGTGGCGCTTAAAGGTCGCCTCGCCGTCCCTACCCTGCAGGATGCCGCCCGCGTGCAGGATCGCAGTCACCGTGTCGCCAGTCAGGTCCTCGTTCTTGGTCGCGAAGGGATCGATGCACGGCGCGATGATGCGGACCCGCGATGGGTCGAGTCCCTCCCAGACATAAGCATTCCGGGAGAAGACGCACGCGGCGGCTTTCGTGACATAAGGCCGTAGAAATGTCCACGCATTTCTCACGGCATCGTCTGGCTGGTCGACGCCGATGTGTGAACGCCAGATGACATGGATGCCTCGCGCGCTGAGAGCCGGGACCAGGCCTGCCGTTTGCGGGTCATGGAGGATGGCGACGTCACCGGGACGGATGATCTCAGTGAGAGCAGCCGCGTTGCGGGAGGTGGCTTGCTCATATTGGCGCCGGTCCTCCTCGGTCAGCGCCGCGCCATCCGAGTCGACTCCGTGCAGCAGCGTATGGATCTTTTTGGTCACGTTGAAAAAGTCGGGTGAGCCTTCGATCACAACCCACCTCTCGTCGATGCCGGCGTCGCGGTCATAAGGGATCAGGGACGCCAGCAGCTCGGCCACGCCGCCCCCGCGCGCCGTCGAGTTCACGTTCCACAGCACGCGACCGCGCAACGCCGCTACGAGGCCGTCCATCTCCCGATCGAGCTCCGACCGCACATCGTCGTCAAGAAGATGCCGGAATCGTTCGATCGGGGCCGACCCGATCTCGACCTGGTTGAGGGCTCCTTTCAGCTCCGTCACATCTGGGAGAACGCTGTCGGCCGACTGCGCTACGCGACTTCCGCTACGAGATCGTCGTCTCCGACCAGCTCCGATATCGCACCCAGCAGCTCAGTCGCCACCGAAAGAGCCTCCTCTCGGGAGAGATGCGCGGGAGAACGGCCCTCGAAGACGAGCCGGACCGGCTCGCCCTCAGTCCGGTTCGAGATCGCCCGGACCACACCGCCGAGCTGCGGCGCCGGCGCCCCATCCGCCTGAAGCGTGACGGCGACCAGCACGGCACGGGCGGCCGAGATCGGGACCCCGAACTCGAGCTGTTTCGTCCGATCGAGCTCGACTGTCTGGCCGCGGTGGCGCGACAGCCACTGCGACACATGGTTCAGGTCGTTGGTGCCTTCAGCCTCGGTTCTGATCGTGTTCATGTCACCTCGCAAAGCTATCGACGAGCGCATCCGGCTGGATACGTATGGAGGAACCGAATCTGCCTGGCCTTTATTCGTGGCGCAACGACGTCCCACGCGCCATTTCTCGCGGGTGGCTTGATAAGCTCATTCGTGGCATTTCGGCGGGCTTTGCGTAAGGGGGATTTGGGTATGCAAGGGACTCTTCGTTTCGTACGTCTGCGTCCGCGTTCACTGCTGGCGGCGCTCTCGTTGCTGGTCCTGAGCATGCCGGTCATACCGGTCGAGGCTGCGACAACGGGGGCCGTCCAGACATACATCGTCACTTACAAGGACGGCGCCTCGTCCGGCAGCGCCGCGTCTGTGATCCAGGGCGCGGGCGGCCAGCTTGCCTACAACTATCAGCAGATCGGCGTGGTGATTGCGCGCTCCAACCGCAGCGACTTTGCAGCGAACATGCGATCAGTGGCAGGCGTCGATGGCGCGTCGGCCACGGCCCGTTTCGCGACCCGTTTCAAGGACGACCAGCCTGATGCCGTCGCGGCTGCAACAGTCACTCCGGCCATCCCCACGGGCGGCGACAGCCTGTCCGGGCTGCAGTGGGACATGCCGCAGATCCACGCGTTCGAGGCACAGGTGATCGAGAGCGGCAGCCGGGCCGTGACCGTAGGTGACATTGACACCGGCCTCGACTACACGCATCCCGATCTCGCCGCGAACGTCGATTTCGCCAACAGCGTGTCTTGCATCAACAACGGCGTACCGGACCCGAATCCGGCGGCGTGGAATGATGAGAACGGGCACGGCACCCACACCGCGGGCACGATCGCCGCGGCCCACAACGGGATCGGCATCGTAGGCGTGGCTCCGAACGTCAAGGTCGCCGGGATCAGGGCGGGCAACGCCGCTGGTTTCTTCTTCCCGGAGTCTGTCGTCTGCGCGTTTATGTGGGCGGGCACGCATCACGCGATCAAGGTCACGAACAACAGCTACTTCGCGGACCCGTGGCTGTTCAACTGCAAGAACGACCCCGGACAGCGGGCGATCTGGAAAGCGGAATCACGTGCGATCAAGTTCGCGATGCAGCAGGGGGTTACCGTGGTTGCGGCGGCAGGTAACGAAGCCGACGACCTCGCGCATCCGACCCAGGACGTCACAAGCCCGGATGACACGACGCCCGTAATCCGCCCCGTGGGCAACGAATGCGTCGTCATCCCGGTGGAGATTCCGGGTGTCATCGGTGTCTCCGCGGATGGCAACTTCGGAATGAAGTCCTTCTACTCCAGCTATGGAGTCGGGGCCGTGCAGGTGACGGCGCCCGGCGGCGACAGCATCCTGCAGAAGAATCCTCCGTCAAACCCACTTGGCCGCGTGCTTTCGACATGGCCGAGCGCCCTCGTGGGTAACTGCGCCCCAGCGCGCCGAGTCTTCGAGGGATCGACGCTCTACTGCTATCAGCAGGGCACCTCCATGGCCTCGCCGCACGTGGCTGGGGTCGCCGCCCTGATCGCGAGCCTTGGCGTCACCCAGGCGGGAAAGGTCCAGGCGCGGGTCGACAACACCGCCGACCCGATGTCATGCCCGACGGTTATTGAGCTCGCGCAGTACGCGTTCTTCCCGTCGGTCTCCAACGGCGCAGCGCAGCACTGCCAGGGTGGCACCGGCTACAACTCGTGGTACGGCCACGGACAGGTCAACGCCCTGTCCGCCGTCAGCTAGAGAGAAACCGAGGGCGGCCGTGCGAATCGGCCGCCCTCTTCGCCCGGCTTGAATCGGGCAGCGATTGCGGTCAGCATTTAGCCCTCCAACTACCATGGCCCAATCCTCGACTGCAGCCGGACGCGAAGCCAACCTCCTCGAGCGGTCGGCCGAGCTGGCCGCCCTCGCGGAACAGCTCGAGGCGGTGACCTCACGGGCGGGCGGGCGGCTGGCTTTCGTGGCCGGAGAGGCCGGCGTCGGCAAGACAGCGCTCGTCCGCCGGTTCGCGGCCACGTTGCCCGCCACCGTGCAGCTGATGTCCGGAGCGTGCGATGCGCTGGTTACGCCGCGGCCCCTGGCGCCATTCCTCGACGTCGCCGCGCTGACCGGAGGCGAGCTCGAGGAGCTCGCGCTCGCGCGAACGGGCGCGAAACCGCATGAGTTCGCGGCCGGGCTGATGCGCGAGCTTCGACAGCGCGCGCCGTCGGTGATCGTGCTCGAGGACCTCCACTGGGCCGACGCCGCCACCCTCGATGTGCTCCGGATCGTCGCTCGCCGCGTGGAGTCGGTGGATTCGCTGATCATCGCCACATTCCGAGACGACGAGCTCGACCGCATGCACCCGCTGAGGATGCTGCTGGACGGCCTCGCCGGCGCAGGGGCGGTCACCAGGATCAAGCTGGCAGCCCTTTCCGAGGCGGCGGTCGCGCAGCTCGCCGAGCCGTACGGGGTCGACGCCACCGAGCTCTATCGCCTGACGTCGGGCAACGCGTTCTACGTGACCGAGGTCCTGGCGGGCGGAACCCATGCCGTTCCGGCGACGGTCCAGGACGCGGTGCTGGCGAGGACCGCCAGGCTCAGCTCGGCCGGCCGCACGCTGGTCGAAGCTGCATCCATCGTGCCCACGGCCGCCGAGCTCTGGCTCCTCGCGAAGATGTGCCCCGAGGCTGTCGGGAGCATCGACGAATGCGTGGCCTCAGGCGTCCTCTCCGCGCAGGCGGATGGAGTCGCCTTCCGGCACGAGCTGGCGCGCATGGCGGTGGAGGCATCGCTGCCCCTGAACCGGAAATCTGCGCTCCACTCCGCGGCCATGTCCGCGCTGGCCGATCCACCGCAAGGTGATCGCGACCCCGCACGCCTCGCGCACCACGCGGAGGGGGCGGGGGATACCCGGTCGGTCCTGGCCTACGCCTCGGAGGCCGGGGCGCGCGCGTCCGCGCTTGGCGCTCATCGCGAGGCGGCGGCCCAATACGCGCGGGCGATCCGCGCCGGCAAGCATGCGTCGCCGGAAACGCTGGCGGGGCTTTTTCAGGCCGGGCCCACGCGTGCTATCTATGCGGCCAGTTCAACGAGGCATTGGACGCGCAGCTGGCGGCGCTCGATCACTATCGAACGCTGGACGATCGCCGCCGGGCCGGCGATTCGCTGTGGTCGCTGTCGCGGCTCTACCGCTATGTGGGCCGGCCGGCGGAATCGTTGGAAACGGCGCAGGAGGCGATCACCATTCTCGAGCAGCTTCCGGCGGGAGCTGAGCTTGCGATGGCCTACTGCAACCTTTCCCACATCTACGTGAACGCTGACGATGTGGAAGACGCGAGGGTTTGGGGACATCGTGCTCTCGAGCTCGCTCAGAAGCTCGGTCATCTCGAGGCGCAGGTCTATGCCGAGATCAACCTGGCGGTGGTCGATTACCTGACCACAGGGTCTCCGGGAACCGCGGCCGAGCTCGAGCGGATCCAGCGGGTGGCACAGGAAAACGGCCTCGACGAGCATGCAGGTCGTGTGCTGGTGGCCCTGACGTGGTGGTCACCGCGTTTCAAGTCTTACGAGCTGGCCGATCGCTACTACGAGGAAGGGCTCGAATTCTCCAACGACCGGGGTCTCGACCTGTGGCGCCACTACATGCTCGCCTACCGGGCCCGGTGCGAGCTCGATCGGGGCCGGTGGGATGAGGCGACGCGGCTTGCGGAGATGGTCATCCGCGATCCGCTGTCACCGGTGCCGCGCATCGTGGCCCTGGTGGTGCTGGGTCTCGTCCGCGCCCGACGCGGCGACCCCGGATTCTGGCCGCCGCTCGATGAGGCCGCCGAGCTGGCCGCCCCGAGCAACGAGCTGCAGCGACGCGAGCCGGTTGCCACCGCCAGAGCCGAGGCGCTGTGGCTCGAGGGTCGCGAGGGGGCTATCCCGGATGCGACCGCGCCGACTTTCGAGATCGCGCTGCACCGGCGCGCCAACTGGGTGATTGGCGAGATGGCTTGCTGGCGGTTGCGGGCCGGCATCAGCGAACCGCCCCCGGATCCGGTTCCGGAGCCATACGCACTCGAGCTGGAGGGGCGCCGGCGCGAGGCTTCCGAGGCGTGGCTCAGGCTCGGGTGTCCCTACGAAGCCGCCATCTCGCTTGCGTGGTCGACCGAGGAGGCAGACCTCCGCCAGGCGCTGAGCGAGTTCCAGCGGCTTGGCGCCCGTCCGGCGGCGGCCATCGTGTCGCGACGCTTGCGCCGGCAGGGTGTGCGCGGCCTGCCGCGCGGCCCGCGCGCGACCACGCTGCGCAACCGCGCCAACCTGACCGAACGGGAGATGGAGATCCTCGAGCTGGTGGCGAACGGCCATACCAACGCGCAGATCGCAGAGCGCGTTTTCCTCTCCACCAAGACGGTCGACCATCACGTCTCCGCCATCCTGTCCAAGCTCGGCGTCAAGACCCGAGGCCAGGCCGCAGCGCAAATTAGGTAGTCGACCCGCCCAACCTGGGTAGTCCCTCCGATTTCTCGGTGCACGTGCCGCTCCTACGGTGATCGTGGTCGCACGACCGCATGAAAGCAAACAGGAGGACAAGATGCCGAGATACGTAGTCGAGCGCACGTTTCCAGAGGGGCTGCACATCCCAGTCAACGTCGACGGCGCGCAGGTCTGCCTTGCCGTCGTCGGTCGGAACACGGACGAGGGCGTGACCTGGGTCCACACATATGTCAGCGACGACAAGCGGAAGACGTTCTGCGTTTACGACGCGCCAAACCCTGAGGCGATCAGGAAGACGGCGAGCCGCAACTCGCTGCCTGTTGACACGATCACACAGGTCAGCGTCCTTGATCCCTACTTCTACCGCTGAGAGGAAGCCAATGTTGAAGCTGATAATCCGCGCTCTCGCAGTGCTCGTACCGGCCGCGCTTCTGATCGCGCCCGTAACGCAGGCCTCGAGCCAGGCCTCGCTCGCCGATGTCCGACAGGCCACCGCAAAATTCCACGACCTCCACCAGACCACGTCGGCTGGTTACATTCGGCTGCTCCCATGTTTCGACCTGCCAGGCGTGGGTGGGATGGGCCAACACTACGTGAACACCGGCATGCTCGACGCCACGGTCAACGCGACACAGCCGGAGGCGCTCGTTTACGAAGTTGATGGAAACATGCTCAAGCTCGTAGCCGTCGAGTACATCATCCCGCTTGACAAGTGGCAATCAACCGCCAAGCCGAGACTTTTCGGCAAGGAGTTCACGCGCATCGACTCGCTCGGTCTATGGGCTTTGCATGCCTGGATCTGGCGGCCGAACCCGTCTGGAATCTTCGAGAACTACAACCCCAGCGTCAGGATGTGCCCCGGCCACTGAGCGCAATCGCAGGCGGGCGCGCAGTCAAATCGACCGCGCGCCCCCTGCAGCCCCAGTGACTAGCTCGAAGCCCGCTGGCGATCTTGTGTCGACAGCGCCGCTTCGAGCCGATCGAGAAACGTGCTCTGGGCCTGCAGGATCATGCGGCGAGCCGTCTGGAGATTGAACCATGTCGCCCTGTCGACCTCCGGAAACTCCTGCATCCGACCTGAGCGAGGCGGCCACTCCACGCTGAAGGTGCCGCTTTCGACGCGTTCCACGTCGAGGTCGCCTGGCGCCGCCCACGCATGAACGACCTTGCCGCCGGCCTGGCGGATGCTGCCGAGCGGTGTGAACGAGCCCTCCGGCGGTGGCTGTCCGAGCTCCTCTTGGAACTCGCGCCGCGCCACCTCGATCGGCCTTTCGCCCTGCTCGATCTCGCCTTTGGGCAACGACCAGGCGCCCTCCTCGCGCCGCTTCCAGAATGGGCCACCGGGGTGGACCAGGAGCACTTCGAGCGTTCTGTCCCGGCGCCGGTAAAGCAACAGACCTGCCGATTCCTTGGCCACGCTTCGATTGTGCGTGTCCAGGTGCGGCGGCTGCATCCAGCGATTCGCGAGTCCGTATAACCTGAGATCGTGCGCATCGACGGGTTCTCGTTCGGGTCCATACGCATCGACGGCGAAACCTTTGAGCAGGACGTCGTCATCGATCGGGGTGCGGTGCGTTTGCGCAAGAAGAAACCATCAAAAAGGTTCCGAGGCGAGTTCGGCCACACGCCGCTTTCGGTCGAGGAGAAGATTCCCTGGAAGTGCAGCCGGCTGGTGATCGGCACAGGCGCTGACCGCGCTCTGCCTGTGATGCCGGATGTGCTCGAGGAGGCCAAACGCCGGGGTGTCCAGGTGAAGGTCGTGGGGACCGTCGAAGCGATACAGCTTCTGCGCAACGCGGGAAGCAAGACCAACGCCGTGCTGCATATCACGTGCTGACGGCGTGAGCGTAAGTTGCAATCAACAACCTCAAGGAGGATCCCGATGGCACCGGAGGCGACCCAGAAGGCATGGGACCGTTTTCAATCCGATATCCAGGGCCTGGCCGGCGAGCTGAAGCGGCACTACCGCGACGCTGGTGACGTCAAGAACAACGCCGAGCTGAACCGCTCGCTGGAGCAGTTGCGGCAGGCAGCCGACGCGGTCTTCAAATCACTCGAGACCGCGACACGAGATCCCGAAGTCCGCTCCAAGACCAAGGAGACGGCGCGGTCGTTCGGGTCGGCGGTCGCGGAAACATTCCGCGAAGTCACCGACGAGATCGAAAAGGCGCTCCGGAAGCCGGCCGAGAAGAAGTAGTCGACTAGCTTCGGCGCGGGCCTCCGCCGAGCGTTTGCCTGACGGTCAGCAGACGCGCGACGTCGGCCGGCGAGACGATGCCGACGAGCGATCCGTTGTCGAAGACCAGGACGCGCTGCTCGATCCCTGAGCCGATCCTCTGGATCAAGGCGGACAGGTCTTCGCGAGGGTTGGTCACGGGAACCTCGGCGATGGGTCTCGCGACCTCGATCAAATGCTTCTGGGCGCGTTCCGCCGCCGGCATCCGGACAAGGTCGGACAGGCGCACGACGCCGGTCAGCGTGCCTGACGGCTCGTGGACTGGGTAGGTGGTGAAGCTGTGGTTAGGGGCCACCGACTCGAGGAACTGTTCCACCGTGACCCAGTCGGGCAACGTGACGACGGGCGACGTCATCGCCGCGGAAACGGGGATGGATCGCAGCATGGAGCGGACGGTCGAGCCGGCCTCCTCGGCAGCTCCCGCCGACAGGAGGAACCAGCCGAGAAAGGCCGTCCAGATCCCGCTCGCCACGCTGCCCAGGAACAGCTCGAGGACGCCGGCGGCGATCATCAGGTAGGCGAAGACGCGCCCTACCCGGACGGCGTTGTGGACGCCGCTCTGCCGGCTTCCCGACCGCCACCACAGGAGCGAGCTCAGCAGCCTACCGCCGTCGAGCGGAAACGCAGGTACCAGGTTGAAGAGCCCGAGCAGCACGTTGACGAAGGTGAGCCAGGCGAAAAGGGCGGACACGAGGATGCTCCCGGACGTCACGAACGAGAGCACGAACGCGACCAGCGCAACGGCGAAGCTCATCAGGGGTCCGACGCCTGCGATCAGCGCCTCGGAGCGGGCGCTGGTGGGCTCGCCCTCCAGCTTCGACACGCCGCCGAAGAGCCACAACGTAATACCGGCGACCTTCACGCCGTTACGTTGGGCGACGAGCGCGTGCGAAAGTTCGTGGGCGAGCAGGCACGCATAAAAAAGGACGGCGCCGGCCGCGGAGATGAGCCAGTACAGCAGCGGCGGGTAGCCGGGAGCCTCGATGGGGAGGATGTTTGTTGCCAGCGTCCAGACGACCAGCGCAAAGATGAAGACCAGGCTCCAGTTGAACCCGATCTCGATCCCGAAGACTCGCCCCAGCCGGATGCTTGAGGTCACGTCGGCCTTGTGTGCGAGTCTAGCGTCGGCGACGGTGGGGCGATCAGAGGCATGGACAACGTAACCCTGGCGCGGGCAACGATGGGTACGTCGCTCGGTTTCCACATCGTGTTCGCGGTCCTGGGGGTCGGCCTGCCGCTGCTGATGATGGTGGCCGAAGGCTTGTGGCTGAAAACCAAGGACGACGTTTGGCTGAGCCTCGCGCAGCGGTGGTCGAAGGCATTCGGCATCCTGTTCGCGGTTGGCGCGGTTTCAGGCACGGCGCTCTCTTTCGAGCTTGGCCTGCTCTGGCCGAGATTCATGGCGTTCTCCGGCGCCATCTTCGGTCTGCCCTTCTCAGCAGAAGGCTTTGCGTTCTTCATCGAGGCCATCTTTCTGGGCCTGTACCTCTATGGCTGGAATCGCTTGAGCCCCGTCGCTCACTGGCTGGCGTCGATCCCGATCGCGGTGAGTGGTGCGTTGAGCGCGGTCTTCGTGGTGATGGCCAACGCCTGGATGAACTCGCCCAGCGGCTTTCACCTCGACAGTGCCGGCCGCCTGCTGGATGTCGATCCGCTGGCCGCGGCGCTCAATGCGTCCACGCCGACTGAGGATCCGCACATGCTGGTCTCGGCCTACGTGGTCACCGGTTTTCTCGTCGCCGCCGTCTATGCGGTCGGGCTACTCAGGCGGCACGAAGACCAGCTGCACCGGCGTGGGCTCATCCTGGGGATGGCGATGGCGGCCGTGGCGATCGTGCTCGCCGGCATCACAGGCGACACCAGCGCGCGCTTCATCTATCAGGCTCAGCCGGCGAAGTTCGCCGCGATGGAAGGTCTTTACCAGACAGTGCGCGGAGCTCCGATCCACCTGGGCGGCATCCCGATCGATTCCCAGCATCGGGTCGTGGGAGCGATCGAGATCCCGGACCTGCTCAGCCTGCTCGCGGCGCTCGACCCCAACGCCGAGGTGCGCGGGCTGGATACGTTCCCGTCGAACGACCGGCCGAACACTATCGCCGTCCATCTCTCCTTCGACGCGATGGTTGGTTTCGGCATCCTGATCGGCCTGGCCGCGGCGCTGTTTTGGCTTCTCTGCATTCGCCGCCGCCGCATTCCGATGTGGCGTCCGTTGCTGTGGTTGATCGTCGTGTCCGGGCCCGCCTCAGTCGTGGCGATGGAGGCTGGCTGGTTCGTCACCGAGTTCGGACGCCAGCCATGGATCGTCTACGGCATCCTGCGCACGTCCGAAGCCGCGACCACCGCGCCGGCCCTCGGTCCCACCTTCTTGGTCTTCTTCGCCATCTACATCGGCCTCGCCCTCACGACCGCGCGCCTGCTCCTGCTGCAGGCGAGGCGGAATCGCGCCGCCGCATGAGCGAAGCCGAGATCGTCGCCGGAATCCTGTGGCTCGCGCTCACCGCGTACGCGGTGTTGGCGGGGGCGGATTTTGGCGGTGGCGTATGGGACCTGCTCGCGAAGGGCGCTCGAGCGCGCGATCAGCGCCGCGCCGTTGCCGAAGCGATGGGGCCGGTCTGGGAGGCCAACCACGTATGGCTGATCTTCATGATCGTCGGCCTGTTCACCGGATTTCCGGCGGCGTTCGGCATCCTGAGCATGGCGCTGTATCTGCCGTTCACCATCGCGTTGGTCGGGATCGTGTTGCGGGGCGCGGCCTTCGCCTTCCGAGCCCACGGCCGCGAAGCTGTTGGCGACGCGTCAGCCTGGGGTGTGGCCTTCGGAGCGGCCAGCGTCATCGCGCCTTTCTTCATGGCCGCCGGCGCTGCGGCCGTTGCCTCCGGAGCGATCCATGTCTCGGGCGGCCGCCTCGTCTCGGGATTTGAAGCCGGCTGGGCCACGCCCTACGGCGCGCTGGTCGGGCTGTTTGCCCTCGCGATGTGCGCCTACCTGGCCGCCACCTATCTGACAGTCGAAACCGAAGGCACACCGCTCGAGTCGGACTTCCGGCGCAGGGCCGCGGCCGCCGGTCTGGTCGCGGGTGCGGCCGCCATCGCCAGCCTTCTCGTCGCCCCTTTCGCGGCCCCGTCGCTGGCCGGCTCGCTGTTTGGGCGAGGGCTTCCGCTGCTCATCCTCGCGCTCGTCAACGGACCGATCGCCCTCGTCGCGGTCTGGCGCTCGCGGCCGCGCATCGCCCGATTCGCGGTCGCCCTGCAGGTGACTTTCGTGCTTTGGGCTTGGGCGGTGGGCCAGTGGCCGCACCTCGTGCCGCCCGACATGACGATTGCGGACGCTGCCGCTCCCGACGCCACGCTCACCCCGCTGCTGGTCGTGATCGGCATCGGCATGCTGCTGCTGCTTCCGTCGCTGTGGCTTCTCTTCCGCGTCTTCAAGGCGCGCAACCCCGCGGCTATCTACTAGGGTCGTCTGGATGGCGAAGCATCACAGCTCGGCTCTCCGCACAGACCGCCCGGCGGTGCTGTTCGACCTCGACGGGACGCTGCTGGACAGCGTCTATCAGCACGTGCTCGCGTGGAAAGAAGCGCTCGAATCCGCCGGCATTCCCCTCTCGATTTGGCGCATTCATCGCCGCATCGGGATGAGCGGCGGGCTGTTCGTGCGCGCGCTCGTCCGCGAAACCGGGCGTGAGCTCACCGCTGGTGAGGCCGATCGGCTGCGCAAGCTGCATGAGGAGGCATACAGCGGTCGCGTCCGAGAGGTCAAGCCGCTGCCTGGGGCCCAGCAGCTGCTCGAGGTGCTGACGGACCTGGGCGTGCCTTGGGCCATCGCGACAAGCAGCAGCGACGTCACCGCCAAAGCGTCGCTGACGATGCTGGAGGTCCCCAAGGGCGCTCCGGTGATCACCCGCGACCATGTGGCCTACGCCAAACCGAATCCGGACCTTTTTCTCGCCGCCGCCGAGGCCCTTGGCCGGCCGATCACCGACAGCTTCGTCATCGGCGACAGCGTGTGGGACATGCTCGCGGCGCAGAGGGCTCACGCGCTGGGGATCGGGGTCCTGTCGGGCGGATACGGACGCGAGGAGCTGGAGACGGCCGGCGCGTACCGCAGCTACGAGGACCCACAGGACTTGCTCGAACACCTCGATGAGCTTGGCATCCGCACGCGCTAGGTCCCGAGTGCTCTCTTCACCTGCTCCAGCTTGCGGGGGTCGGCCACCACGTACACCCTCGTGATCGCGCCCGCCTTCTGAGTCAGCGCGATCACGGCCGCCACCTCGCCGCTCCGGTAGACGACCACCCCAGGCTCACCGTTGATGTTGCGCCGCTCCAGGATCGAACCGGACGCGGGCCCGAAGAAGTACATGACGCCGTCGCCGACCTTCTGAGGTCCCACGTTGGGATTGCGCACGGCCGCGAGCGTGCCGCCCACGTCCGCCCAGCCGATCACAGACGCATCGAGCAAAGGCAAGAGCTTGCTCATCTCGCCGGTGGCCGCAGCCGCGATGAACGCGTCGACCACGCGCTGCTGTTGGTCGCGATCGAGCTTGAAGTGTTTGGAACCCTCCTCTTCCTTCACTCGGCGCCTCGCGCGGGTCGCCAGCTGACGGCACGCCGCGGGCGTACGGCCGACCATCTCGGCCACCTTCTCGAAGGGGAACTCGAATATGTCGTGGAGCACGAACACGACCCGCTCCGCGGGGGACATTCGCTCGAGGACGATGAGCATCGCGATGCGTACGCTGTCGTCGAGCGTCACCACATCGGCCGGGTCGACGCCACCGTCCGCTGAGTCGATCAGCGGCTCAGGGAACCACGGTCCGATGTAGGACTCGCGACGCACACGCGCGGATCGCAGCTGGTCCAGGCAGAGCCGGCTCACCACGACGACGAGCCAGGCGCGCACGTCCTCGATAGGGTCGAGGTCGGTGCGGAGAAGCCGGCTGAAAGCCTCCTGCACGATGTCCTCCGCATCGCTGTAGCTGCCCAACAGCCGGTACGCGACGTCGAGCAGAAAACCGTGGTGCTCCGACCAGGCCTCGTTGAACCCTGAGCTGTCGATCACGCGATGCCCATCAAACAAGGACGGGATACGCCCGCGGAATGTGACATGGCTCGAAAACGTCACACCGCGCTGAACAGCCCCGTCCTTGGGTCATGAGAAACACGAGGAGCATCCACCTTGGCCCCAGGGCCCGACGCGTAATCCGTTTCGCGGCCGGCTTCGTCAACCCGCTGGTGCTGCCGCTCGCAGGCCGACGCTGGATGCCCATCGTCGGCATCCTGCACCATCGCGGCCGGCGAACCGGGCGCATGTATGCGAGCCCGCTCGGCATGCGGCCGGCTGGGGACGGGTTTGTCATCCCGCTGACCTTCAGTGAGCACTCGGCCTGGTACCAGAACGTCGTCGCCGCGGGCCGCGGGGTCGTCACTTACGGCGGCCGCAACCACGAGGTGGGCAGCCCGGAGGTCGTCGATTTCGCCGTCGCCGCGCCCGCATTTCCACGCTACGAGCGGCTTCAGTTCCGCGCGATAGGGATCACCCAGTTTCTGCGGCTCACCGCCGCTTCTGACAAGGAGGAATCGATGTCCATCGAAAAATCGCGTCGCTCGCCTGGGCTTGCACTCGGCGTCATCGCCGTCGCCCAGTTGATGGTCGTTCTAGACGTCGCCATCGTCAACGTCGCACTTCCCTCGATTCAGCACGCGCTGAAGTTCAACGCCACCGACCTCGAGTGGGTGGTCAACGGGTACGCGATTGCATTCGGCGGCCTCCTGCTGCTCGGCGGTCGCACGGGCGATCTCTTCGGCCGCCTGCGCATGTTCGTCATCGGAGCGCTCGTCTTCACGGCAGGTTCGCTGGCCGGGGGACTTGCGTTGACGTCCGCGGCGCTCATCGCCGCCCGCGCAGCGCAGGGCGTCGGCGCCGCGATCGTCGCGCCGACCGCTTTGTCGCTGCTGGCGGAGACATTTGCCGAGGGGCCGGCGCGCAACCGGGCGCTCGGCGTCTATTCGGCCATCTCAGCAGGAGGCGGCGCGCTCGGCCTTCTTCTCGGTGGCGTGATCACAAACTACTTCTCCTGGCGCTGGATCCTGTTCGTGAACGTCCCGGTGGGACTCGTGCTCGCATTCGTCGCGCCACGCGTGCTCGTCGCGAGCCGCGGCACCCGCGGGCGGCTCGATTTGCCCGGCGCCGCGGCCGTCACCGCGGGCGCGACCCTGCTCGTCTACGGACTTTCGCGCGCCTCGGTGCACGGATGGAGCGATTCCACAACGCTCGTCACGCTTGGCGCCGGGCTCGCCCTCCTGGCGCTGTTCGTCGCTGTCGAAGCGATCAGCCGGCAACCGTTGATGCCGCTGACGGTCTTCTCCAACCGCAACCGCACCGGCGCGTACGCCCTCTCGCTGGCCACCGGAGCGGCCCTGTCCGGGATGTTGTTCCTTCTCACGCTTTATCTGCAGAACGTCCTCGGCCTGACACCGCTGCAGGCCGGGTTTGCGTTCCTGCCCACCGCTCTCGGAGTAATCGCCGGCGCCGGTCTCACATCACGTCTCATCGCCCGAACCGGACCGCGCGTGCCGATGACCGCCGGCTCGCTGATGGTGGCGATCGGCCTGTTCTGGCTGTCGTCCATTACCGTCCACGCTGAATACGCCGCCTCGGTGCTCGGGCCACTGGTCGTGCTCGCCGTGGGCCTGGGTCAGGTCTTCGTCTCGACGAGCTTTGTCGCCATCTCGGGAGTCAGACCGAGCGAGTCGGGACTGGCCTCAGCCGTACTCAATGTGGGGCGGCAGCTCGGCGGCTCGATCGGCATCGCGGTGATGGGCACTATCGCGACGAGCGTGAGCAAGGACCAGCTCGCCGGGGTGCGGCTTACTCAAGAGGCCGTCAACCACGCGTTGACTGCCGGATTCAGCACGGGGTTTCAGCTGGGCGGACTGATCGCCCTGGCCGGCTTCGTCGCGGCGATCGTCGCGGTCCGGCGGCCGAGACCCGCGTTCGTGGTGGAGGAAGTCGAAGCCCGGGTCGCGTGACGATGCGGGGCAAAGTTGCCCCGCATACCTTTCCCTGATACGTTGTTTTGCGGCTGCGTGAATCGAATCCGCGACTCTATCGGGGGTGTTGGAAATGCATAGCTCTCGTCGTGCCCAGCTTGCTGTTGCCGGCATTGCTTCTGTTGCCGCTGCCGCGATCGGACTCTCACCGGGCGTCCTCGGCGCGTCCCCGCCGGGCTACTCCATCGCCACTCTCGACAAGTACGGTGGAGAGCCGTCGATCGTCTCGGACACGGCGGGTCGCCTGTACGACACGACGCCGAGCATCGGGACCCTGACCTACAGGTCGACAAACCACGGAACGAGCTGGACACAGGTCACGACCGCCGACCCCGGCAGCGGGGACGACTGCCTGGCCACTGACCAGTCCGGCGCTGTGTATCTCTGCAACCTGAACGGCACCAAGGAAGTCGTCCCACTGCAGGCTGACGTCTGGAAGTCGGTCGATCACGGCAAGACCTGGACGCAAGGTCAGCCAATCGCCCGACAGGCATCTGTCTGCGCCGCGAGCTGCAGTCCGTTTGGCGTCGACCGCGACTGGGTCGCCGCTTCGATCCCGACGTCCTTCTCCGACACCAGCCAGGCCGAGGTGGTGCTGATGTACCACGACTTCTACGGACCGAGCGAGATCTGGGTCAACATCTCGCACGACGGCGGCGCTACCTTCATGCCCGCGCAGCCGGTGCTCGCGACGGCTGTCCAGGGAGATCCGACCACGGCGGTCGTGGTCGGCGCCGAGACCTTCTGCAATACCGTTCCAGCCGGTGTCGCGATCGCTCCGCCCGGCACACCGCACGCGGGACGCATCTTTGTCGCCTGGATCGCCGCGGATCCGGTGCAGAACCCGACCGGCTGCAACGTGACGATGCTGCAGTCGTTCCACAACCTGTTCCTCTCATACTCGGATGACAATGGAGTCACGTGGGCCGCGCAGCAGGCATTCGACGCGCGCATAGGCCACGACGCATCGACACCCTTTGTCGCCTTCACGATCGACAACCAGGGCAATCCTTACATCGGCTTCACCATCAATCTGAACTCCGATCCGACATGCGCGACCAAATCGGGCGCCGCGCTGCAGTCCGCGACCTATTGCGAGTACGACACCTACCTCGTCTGGTCCAATGACGGCGGCCGAACGTGGGATGGCGGCGGAGGCCCTCTTCCCGGCAGCGCCGCGACCGCTTATCGCGTGAGCCCGCCGAGCGAGACTGGCTCGCACCTGTTCCCGACGATCTCCGCCGGCGATCCGGGCAAGGTGGTAGTCGGTTACCTCCGCACTCCACTCATCGAGCCGACTGATGCCCTGGGCAAGTTCCTCCCGGGGGGCTGCTCGGGCAGCACCACCGTGCCTTATACAGTCGGGCCTTGTCCCTGGAACCTCTACGCCGCGCAGTCGGTAAACCTGATCGCTGGACCCTTCGGTGCGACGTGGGCGGTCACCCAGATCACCACCACCGCAATGCATGTGGGGGACATCTGCAACCTCGGCATCTTCTGCACGCCCGGACTTTCGAACCGCCACCTACTCGACTTCAACATGTCGGCTCTCGATCCGCAGGGCTGCAACCACATCGCCTACGCCGACGACAACACCGTGAACAGGCTGCGCGTCGCCAACCAGTCGGGGACCTGCATCCTGACCAAGCACTAGACGAAAGAATGAGAGGGAACCCGGATGGTTCCCTCTCATTGGCCGGTCGCTTCGCGACGGGCCTGCTCTCTTTCCGGTATGCGGTTTGGACTTGTTTTAGGGTCACTCGTAGCCGCGTCTGGGCGGCCTGATAGACAAAGTCGCGGCCGGGATGAACCCGGCCGCCAAAGCAACGCTGGGTAGGCGAAATAGAAGAGGACCGGGATGGTTCCCTCTCATCCGGCCGGTCGCTTCACGACGGGCCTGCTCCCTTTCCGGTATACGGTTTGGACTTTTCTTAGTTGTTACTCGTAGCCGCGTCTGGGCGGCCTGATAGACAAAGTCGCGGCCGGGATGAACCCGGCCGCCAAAGCAACGCTGGGTTGATTGAGTTTCCCCGGCCGGTGGGACAATCGAGTCATGAATCAGTTGAAGACCGCCTTCCTTCTGGTCGCCATGACGGTGCTGCTCGTCCTGGTCGGTCGCGTGGTGGGCCAGATGATCGGCATCGGGTCTGCCGGCATTTACGTCGGACTCGCGCTGGCCGCGGTGATGAACGGCTCCGCCTACTGGTTCAGCGACCGCATCGCGCTCGCGTCCGCGCAGGCTCGCGAGGTCTCGCCGGCCGAAGCTCCCATGCTGTACCGCCTCGCCGAAAGGCTTGCGATCCAGTACCGAGTGCCCACCCCCAAGGTTTACGTCGGCCCGGATCCTTCTCCCAACGCCTTTGCCACCGGCCGCAACCCGGCGCACGCCGCGATCTGCGTCAACCAGGGCCTGCTCCAGATTCTCGACGAGGAGGAGCTGTACGGGGTGCTGGCGCACGAGTTCGGCCACGTTCGCAACCGCGACATCCTGATCAGCTCGGTCGTGGCGGTGCTGGCCGGCGCGATCACCCTGATCGCGAACGTCGCGCAGTGGGGCTTGATGTTCGGCGGCTATGGAGGCCGCGACGACCGCGAGCAGGGAGCGGGCGGCGCGATCGTAGGGCTGCTGATGATCATCCTGGCGCCGATCGCCGCGCTGCTGATCCAGCTCGCCGTGTCGAGATCGCGCGAGTACGAGGCTGACCGCACCGGAGCCGAAGTTTCAGGCGACCCGATGGCGCTGGCGTCAGCGCTGCGCAAGCTCGAGCGCGCCACGCAGGTGGTCCCGTCGCAGACTGCTCAGCCCGCCTTCGCCCACCTCTACATCGTCAACCCGCTTGGCGGCCAGTCGTTGGCCGGCCTGTTCAGCACCCACCCGCCGATCGAAGAGCGGATCCGACGCCTCGAGGAGTTGGCGGGCGGCGTGCGTCGCGCCTCCTGACCCATGACGTCCCAGCTGCGCGAATACACGGTCAGGCCCGGCGAGATGCGCCAGTGGATTGAAGAGTGGCGGTCGAAGATCGTGCCCCTGCGCCTCAAGCATGGCTTCGAGGTGGTGGGAGCGTGGACGGTCGAGGGGACGGACCAGTTCGTCTGGATCGTCAGCTACGACGGCCCGCAGTCCTGGCAGGACGCCGACTCGAACTACTACCAGTCGCCGGAGCGCAAGGCCATCGACCCCGATCCGGCGAGACACCTGGCCCACACGCAGACGCGATTGATGACTCCGGCCTAGCCCTTACTCAAGTCGAGCTGGAATTCGACCGTGACCGCGGGCTGGACAGTGGTGAAGCCGACGCTCGGGGGGCTGATCCCGTAGTCCGTCATGTTGGTGGCGATCGAGCCGGCGATCTGCGCGGTGCTGCCACTGACGCGCAGCTGCAATGTTGCGGTGACGTCCTTCGTCACGCCGTGGATGGTGAGCTTGCCCGGCACTGAGACAGTCACAGCCTGACCTGTTTCCGCCCCGGCGGGCAACGTCACGTTCTGCGTTTCGAAAACAGCGGTCGGGAACGAGCTGACATTCAGCGAGCGCTGCACGATGCGGTCGCGGTTCGTCACGTTGTAACCGGCGACCTGGTCCACGCTCGCGAGGTTGCTGAGCTGCACGGTGACCTTGGCTGACGTCATCTGATAGGTGCCGCCCGAGCTGGTGATCGTGACCTGTCCTGTCACGTCGCCCGTGCGCGCCACCGCCTCGTGGGTTGAGGCCTGCCCCGCGAACTGCTCTTTGACCCGATAGCCGACCAGAGAGCCGGATCCGATCTGCCAGGTGCCGGTGCCCCCGGTCGCGGTGGTCGAACCGGTCGGGGAGGCGGTGGACGAGGCGCTCGGTGAGGAGAGGGCGAGGGAGGCCGGGCTGGTGCGCAGTCCGGAGAAGAAGTAGACATACGCGCCGGCGGAGCCGAGCACGACCAGCGCCGCCACCGCGGCGATCGGGATCCATAGCTTGCGTGACATGAGACTGATGGTCTGTCAAGGGACTGGTGGCCACCTGGGAGGAGGCTGAGAAATCGCTGGGGAGCAGCCTGGGTGTCCACGACGACCACCCGTGCCCGAATGCTGATGTGGCGGGTCTAGGGTTCTTCTTCCTCCCGGATCGTCGGCTCCTGGGTCAGCTCGTCCTCGTCGATGTCCGCGTACCGGTCGCGCACCTCCGCGCCTCCGCTTTCGGAATCGCCGATGTCTTCCGTCGAGTCTTCTTCGACGACCTCGCCCGCGCGACTCGATTCGCCGAGGAGCTGGTCGAATGCGCGCTGGGCCTCGTCCGGAGTCGGATACTCGAAGAACTCGGTGCCCTCGGGTATCTCCGCACCCTCGGTGTCGTCCAGGCCATGGCGAAGGATGTAGCTGCGGCCGTTGTCGGGATCATGAAGCAAGGAAAGAAATCGCTCGCCCGTCAGCTGCACGCGGCGTTCGGCCTGGCCGTCGTTCTCCAGCTCGAGCAGCCGGCTGACGATCTGCTCCTCGCTCTTTTCCTGCATGTTCGCCTCCTAGTAGAACGCCGGGAGCGTGCTATCGACCGGCTCTAAACTACCGAGATCAAGATGGCGAAGGTGGCGCAGGCGAGGCAGGCCGGCAGTCTCATCGAAAGCCCAGACATCACGCCGGAAGAGCTTCAGCTTGCCGTGCGCAACCATTCCATGCCGCTCGAGGCCCTGCGCTACGCGATCACGCCCGTCGGCCTGCACTACCTCCTCATCCACTTCGACATCCCCACGGTCGACGTGGCGGACTACGAGCTGACGGTCGCCGGCCACGTGCGCAAACCGCTGCGCTTCACGCTCGATCAGCTCGCGGCCCGGCCCTCGACCACGCTTGCGGTCACGCTCGAGTGCGCCGGCAACGGTCGCGCACGGCTGTCACCGAGGCCGATGAGCCAGCCCTGGCTCGCCGAGGCGGTCGGGACCGCGGAATGGACGGGGACTCCGCTCGCCCCGATCCTGGAGGAAGCCGGCGTCCTGGACGGCGCGCATGATGTCGTCTTCACCGGGCTCGATCGCGGAGTGCAGGGTGGCGTCGACCAGTATTACGAGCGCAGCCTCTCGCGGACCGACGCCATGCGTGACGAGGTGCTGCTGGCGTACGCGATCAACGGTCGCCCGCTGCCGCCCCAGCATGGATTCCCTCTTCGCTTGATCGTGCCGGGCTGGTATGGGATGACGCATGTCAAATGGCTTCGCTCGATCACGGTGCTCGACCGCCTGTTCGCGGGCTACCAGCAGGCCAGGGCATACCACCAGCGCGCCACTGCCGATGACTCCGGTGTCCCAGTCACCCGGATGCTGCCCCGCGCGCTGATGGTTCCACCCGGCGTGCCTGATTTCATGTCGCGCACTCGGTTCGTCGAACCCGCGATGCATACGATCGAGGGACGTGCGTGGTCCGGCCGCGCGCCCATCTCCGGCGTCGATTTCAGCGCCGACGGCGGTGCTTCATGGACGGAGGTCACGCTCGACGCTCCCGTGTCGCCGTTCGCGTGGAATGGTTGGAGTCACCGCTGGGGGCCGACCGCGGTGGGCGAATATGAGCTTTGTGTGCGCGCGACCGACGCGGCCGGCAACGTGCAGCCCATGGACCAGAGCTGGAACCTCGAAGGCGTCGAGAACAACGCTGTCCAGCGCGTGCACGTTGTCGTCGGCGCCGCGGCCGATCGCCAGGAGCCGGCCGACTCGCGCTAGGCGCCCTGCGCGCTTGCCTTAGCCTGATTGCGTGGCCCGGCAAACCGCGTCGACCGAGGCGGTCGACCGCCTGCTCCAGGCCTGGCGCGGCGAGGTGCAGGCGCGCCAGATGTACATGTTGCTGGCCCAGCGACTCGGCAGCTCGCGCCGCGCGGGGATCATTCGCGCCATCGCCGACGCAGAAGATTCGCACCGGGAGAGAATCGAAAAGCGCCTGCGCGAGCTCGGCCAGCCCGTGCCCCACCCGTCGTCGGTAAAGCTCTCGCTCCTCCAGCGCCTACAGGCGCGGCTCGCTCCAGTCGACATGGTGATCGCCACGATGGAAGCCGGCGAAGAGATGGAGATCACCGACCGCTACAAGCGGACGACCGGAGATCCCGCCACCGACGAGGTGCTGCAAGCGATCCGCGTCGAGGAGCAGGGACACTCACGCTCGCTCGAGTCCATGGAGGTCGCGCATCGCGCCACCGAGCCGGTGCCCTCGAGCGTGCAGAGCCGGCTCAACCGTATTCTCGGCCGCGAGTCATGGCACCGCACGGGGGCAGGCTGGATCTCCGGCGCCATCTACGGCGCCAATGATGGCCTGGCCGCCGTCTTCGGAATCGTAGCCGGAGTCTCGGGCGCAACCGGAGGTTCGAGCTTCGTGCTGACCGCCGGTCTTTTCGGCGCCATCGCCTCCGGGCTCTCGATGGCGACGGGCGCCTACCTGGCGGAGCGCTCAGAGGGTGAGGTCGCCGCCGCCAACGTCCAGCGCGAGCGGCAGGAGATCACCGAGCATCCGGAAGAGGAGATGGAGGAGGTTTCGCTCTTCTATCAGCTCAAGGGCATCGACAAGGAAATGGCGGACCGCCTTGCCGAACAGCTGTCCGGCAACCCCGAAGCGCTGCTCAAGGTGCACGCGCCCGAGGAGCTCGGTGGACTCGAGACGGCCGGGAATCCTGTGCAGTCGGCGATCGCCGCGGGCGTGAGCACGTTCATCGGCGCGATGGTGCCGGTGATGCCGTTCTTCTGGCTGCGCGGCTCGACGGGCGTGATCACGGCCGCGATCGTTTCCCTGGTCGCGCATTTCCTGGTCGGCGCGTCAAAGTCGCTCTTCACGCTGCGCACGTGGTGGTCGGCCGGGCTCGAGATGACGCTTGCGGGCGTCATCGTCGGGGGCATCACTTACGGCATTGGACTGGTGCTGAAAGTCGGCGGCTAGCCGGCCCGCGCTAATTCGAAGTTCCAGACGGTGGACGCGATGGATGCGATGAGGGCCCAGCCCCCGCTGCCGCCGAGACCGTCTGTCATGACGCTCAGCACATAGGGGCCATTCGGCCCCGACTGCACCAAAGCGGCGTCGTTGTCGATCCGGTCCAGCGTGCCCGTCTTGTGTACGACCACGCTGCGACCCGCGACTCCAGCCGGGATGCCGGCCTCGGTCTTGGTGCCGGTCAGCACGGGATAAAGCCAACTTTGCGCGTGTGTTCCGCCGAGGCTGCCTCTGGCCTCGGCCGCCCACAGTGCAGCCAGGTCGTTGGCGGAGGTTGTGTTGTTGGTGAAGAAGACCGATTCCTTTGTGCCGACCGAGGCAGCCCATGCGTTCAGCACGTCAGGCCCGCCGACCTCGCGCACCAGCATGTGCCCCGCCGTGTTGTCGGACATCTGGCCGGCGCGCCGCGCAAGCTCTGTGCGCGTGAAACACGCGCCGGGCTCGTAGTCGTGATACCAGCCCGCCTCGTAATCGGCATCCTGGAAGCAGACGCTCCCACCGGCGCTGGTCTTCCCGCTCGCGATGTTCTGCGCCTCCATCATCAAGACGGCGAGCTTGTACGTGCTCGCGGCGGTGAAGACGGCATCGCCGTTGAACGACCACTCGAATGGAATCGCTCCGCCAATCTCCACCAGCGAGACGCCCGCTGACGCCCCGCTTTGCTGCACTAGCTGTTCGATCGCCGCCGTAAGCGTCATCGGGCTGCGGGCGACGAGCTCATTCAAAGCTTGGACGAGTTGCTGCGTCCCCCGGGGACTCGTCATCGAAGGAATCGCAAGGGTCAGGGGAAGGCTTCTGCCCTGGCTCCGGCTGCCGGCGTGCACCTCATTTCCTGCCGCTGCCAGCGCGACGAGCGCGAGTACGGTCGCAGCCACCGCGAGCGACGCCGAACGCCCGAGCCGGCTGGGCCGTGCAGCGCCCTCCATATGACACACGCTGTGCGCCATCGCTAAGACGCTGCTGCGCTTCGGCTAGGAAATTGCTGTGCGCCGGGTAAGGTTTTTGCAAAATCGCGTGAGTCGCGTGGCTAGAGGTTGGGCAGTCTCTCCACGTGCACCGCCCGTCCGAGGAGCGCGGAGATCACGCGGGTCGACGTCGTGGTGTCGCCGCTGGTCCAGAATCGCTCTGCGCTGCGCTCGCCGTCGGCCCGAAGGTCGCGCTCGTCGAGCACGCGCGCCAGCTGACGGGCCACCGCCGCACCCGTCTCGATCAGGGCCACGTTCGGCCCCGCCAGCTCAGCCAGGACCGGCTTGAGGAAGACGTAGTGGGTCGAGCCGAGGACGATGGTGTCGGCGCCGGCGTCCAGCATCGGCCTTACATAAGCCTCGACCATCCGCCTCAGCTCCGTACCGTCGAGGTCCGCCGCCTCGATGTGTTCAACGAGGCCGGGCACCGGCTGGATGATGACCTTCACGTCGGTGCCGAAACGGTCGAGCAGCGAAGCGAGCCGGTCGGACTCGCTCACCGCCGCCGGGACGATCGCCCCGACGACCCCGGTCCTCGTGGCCGCGACTGCCGGCTTGATGCCCGGCTCGATCCCGACCACCGGCACGCTCAGGGCGCCGCGCAAGGCCTCGGCCGCTCCCGCGGTGCCGGTGTTGGAGCCGATGACGATCGCTTTGACGCCCTCGCCCACGAGGAACTCGGCGATCTTCAATCCGCGCTCGCGCACGAACTCGCGCGGCTTGTCCCCCCAGGGCGCGTTGGCTGAGTCGGCGACGTAGTAGATCGCCTCCGCCGGCAGCGCTGCTTGGATTTCCCTGAGCACGGACAGGCCCCCGACGCCTGAATCGAAGATCCCGACCGGCGCCTGGCTCACGCAGAAAAGGCTACCCGGTGCGGCTGAGCTCACTTTTTGCATTGTTTTGTGAAGGCAAGTCCCACACTCGCGCGTTCTCCTATACATGCCGAGGCCATGGCTGTGGGGCGTTGGATTCGGCCTCCTCGTCGGGGGCGGTGTCGTGCTGCTGAGCTCGCTCAGGTACGGATTGAGCGCTCCACTGTTGCTGCTGGGCGTCGTGCTTGCGATCGGCTTTGGAGGGCTGGCGCTCGTGGGCGCCGTCTTGCGCAGGCGTACGCCAGTAGACTGACACGAGTGTCGGAAGGCGACCGCGTTGGCATCACGCCGAGAAGCTGGACCGCCGCGCTGCACCACGGGGTCCTGCACCTCGGCAAGCGCTGGTACGTTGTCAGCGCCGAGCTCGATGAGCAAGGACGTGCCGACGGCGTGAGGCTCGACGGCCCCTTCCCGGACCACTCCGCGGCCGAAGCGCAAGCGCGGCGCATGGAAAACAAGACCGCTTAAGCTGACCTCATGCGGGTCGCGGCGCTCGCTGACATCCATGGCAACCTCCCCGCGCTGGAAGCTGTGCTGCGCGAGGTCGAGCGAGAGAGTCCGGACCTGATCGTTTTCGGAGGCGACGTGGTTTCCGGGCCGATGCCATCCGAAACCCTCGCGCTCCTCATGGGCATGCAGCGTGCTCGATTCGTGCGCGGCAACGCCGACCGCGGCGTGGTCGATGCATTCGACGGCAAACCGAAGGCGGAGATGCCAGGACCATTCGCCGAGTGGTGCGCGAAACAGATCACGAGCGAGCAGCGCGATTTCCTCGCATCTTTTGAAACCACCGTCACGATGGATGACGTGGATGAGGTGGGCAGGGTTCTGTTCTGCCATGGCTCCCCTCGCAGCGACATCGAGATCATGACCGCCGAGACATCGATCGACCGCATGCACCTGTTCATGACCGGGCTGGACGTTGACCTGGTTGTGTGCGGGCATACGCACATGCAGTTCGATCGAGAGGTCGACTCCATTCGCGTCATCAACGCAGGCAGCGTCGGCATGCCCTACGGCACACCTGGCGCCTACTGGACCCTTCTCGGTCCCGGTGTTCGGCCGCGTCGGACCGATTACGACCGCGCGGCTGCAGCCTCGCGGCTGCGCGCCGTCGGCGCGCCCGAGGCTGAGGAGTTTGTGCGCGACAACGTGCTCGAGGTGCCGTCGGTCGAAGAGGCCATGGACTTCATGCGCAGGGCCGAGGCCAAGCAGACCCGGCCGGTGACCTAGCGCCGGCGTCGGGCGCGCAGCTCCTCGATCGTCTTCTCCGGCTTCGGCTCGTTGAGCGCGGACTTCGGGGCGCGGGCGGTCCGCACCCCCGCGACGCGCTCCCTCAACCTGCTCACGGTCGCCTGGGCGGCAAGCGGCCGCGCCGGCTTGCGCTTGAACGCCGCGCGCCACGCCGGCACGTCCTCGACGCGCAGGATGAGGCGGCGGAGGGCTACATCGAGCGGGAAGAGCACGATCGCAAGCACCAGCAGCAGCTCGTCCAGAGGCTGCGCCGCATGCGCCGCCGGCACCGGCACGCGAAAGACCTGCGTGATGTCATCGATCACGTTTCCGCCGCCGGCCCGGGCGATGGCCCGGAGGCTGTTCAGGTCGGTGCCGAGGTCGCGATACTCGGGCGAGTACGGCACCACGACCCCAAATGTGTTCGTATGTTTGACGGCGCCACCGGCCGACTGCGTCACATGCAGGAGGTAGCTGCCGACCTGGTCTGTCGGCAGGTCGCCCTCGAACCTGCCGGGGCCGGTGGATGCGAGCGTGAGCTCTCGATCTGAGAGGTCAGGCGTCACCGCGCTGAGGTTGACCCCGGCTCCCGAGTAGCTCGGCGCCGTGACCAGGACGTGCGTGTGGTCGCCCTTCACTTGCGTCTCCATCTGCAAGGCCGGATCCCCTGCCCGGGCCAGGGTGTATCTGACGACGTCGCCGAAGAAGCGATTGGCGCTGGGCCAGCGCAGCAGCCCGGCGGTCCACCGGCCCTGCGCGTCGCTCGTCCACGCGCTCACGCGTCCGAGCCCGTACTCCCAGGTCGCGAGCAGCGGATCCCCCTGCGGGCTCTGCAGGATCACGTCTGCCGCCGCTCGGGGCGTGGTCGCGACGTATCCGGTCAGGTTGGGAAAGGCGTTCACGGGAACGCCCGGCAGAGCCTCGAGTAGCGAGGCGAGATGCGGCGTGAAGCTACCCTCGACGATCCAGGGCTTGAGCGCTTCGTTGGTCTCCTTGAGAAAGATCTGCGGCACGTCGCTGAGGCTATTGCTCACATAAGCGCGGCCGTGGCCCCATTGCGCGATCTGCCGCATCACGCCGGGATCGGTGCCAAAAGATCCCGCCGCCACCGTCGACACCGTGATCCCCTTGTTGTAGATGGCCTCGACGATCGGCTTGTAGTTGTCCCCGATTGCGTCACCGTCGCCCAGCAGGATGATGTGCTTGAGGCCTGCTTTGCTCTTTTCGAGCTGGGCGGCGGCTGCGTTGAGGTCGGAGCCATAGCCGGGCGGGTCACCCAGCGACATCGCGGCTATGGTCGCCTTCATCTTCGCCTTGTCGGTCACCTGGGTGAGGGGCACCACGATGTTGCCGCCGTTTCCGTTCGTGACTCCCACGAAGTCGCGCGGAGTGAGCTGGTCGATGACCGCGTTCGCGGCGCCCCGCAGCACCTGATCGCCCTGCGTGCTCTCCGTCGACTCGAGGACCAGCATCACGGCCACCGGCGGTTTCTGCATGTTCTGGGGCAGCTCGATCTGGACCGGCAGCGTGGCCTCGAGGGCTGTGCCAGCGTATCCACCAGGGCCGTAGCTCCCGGCCCCGCCGATGACGACGAGCCCGATGCCGAGGTCGCGCGTCGCCGCCTGCAGGAGAGCCATCCCATCGATGCCCAGGCTGGCGGCGGGGATGTTGACGAGCACGACCGATTGATAGGCGGCGAGATCGGCCGCGGTCTTGGGCAGCTGGGCCGCCGCCACCGTCGTCGAGAGGATCCCGGTCGATCGCAGCGCGGAGTCCAGGCTCGCGGCGTCTCCGTCCGCCTGTTCCACGAGCAGCACGCGCGGGGGCCCGACGACCTGGACCAGCGCCTCACCGAGGTTGTTCTCGGCATACGTGTCGAGGAGCGGATCGATTGTGATCCGCACCGTGTGGAACCCCGCGCCTTCGGGTTTGAAGGCTTGCGCAAGGGTCGTCTCACCGTTGACGAGGTTAACCTGCGTCGTGTTTAACAGCGTTCGGTCGACGTACCAGCGCACCGTTGCGGTGGTCGCAGTGTTGCTGGCGATCACCGCCTGCGCGCGTGCCTGCTCGCCCTGGTTCATCGTCCCGGGCGCGTCGAGCCGGTCGACGCGGGCTTCGGACCCGACCGGCACCGACAGCGCGACGGCATCGACGCGTACGCCTTCGGCGTGCAGCAGGCGTGCCTCGGCGATCGCGTCCCCGAGATTCGCGCGTCCGTCGCTGACGATCAGGATGTGGCGGCGGGTCTCGGCGGGCAGGATGGAGCCCGCGAGCTGCAGCGCGGTGGCGAGGTCGGTGTAGTTGGCGTTCGGGCGGCTCTGGAAGTCCGCGAACTGCGCGCCGGTGCTGACGTTGACCTCGAGCTGGGGGTCGCGGCCGAAGCTCACCACTCCGGCGCGATCTCCGCCCTGGCGCTGGCCGATGATCTGACGGACGGTAGCTGTCTCGCGGTCGACGGCGCTCTGCGTGCTCGCAGAGAGGTCAGCCAGCACCATCAGCGACTGCTCGGGAGGCGACGTCTGAAACTCGAAGCCGGCCAGCGCACCGGTGAGCAGCAGGACGATCAGCGCCCGCAATCCCAGCGAAAGGCGCGCCCGCGCCGGCGGCAGTGGCGGTGCGAGTCGCGACCACGTGAAGAACACGACCGCGAGGGCGACCGCGCCTGCTCCCAGGAGGAGCGGGCGCGTCAGCTCAAAGCCCACGGTGAAAGGCCAGCCACTCGCCAAGCACCAGCACCAGCGCCAGCAGCGCGATCCACGGCCAGACCTGGAGGAAGCCGCGGTGCTCCGTCTGGCCGGCCGTCAACGCTCGTGCCGGCGGCAGCGCCAGGCGGTCCACGGGGGTGAGCTGCGACGTCGCGTCCGAGAACAGGTTCACCGCAAACCAGGACCGATCCGTCTTTCGGGTTGACAACCCTGGCGAGGCCGGCACCGTCTGCTCGACCGTGTAGATGCCGACGAGATCGGTGTCGGCGAACGTCGCGATCGCGCCGGTGGCGAGCTGGCGGCGGCTGCCATCGGGACGAATGACGCCGACTGTCGTCGCACCGTTCTCGGGCACGATCGTCACCGGCTCGTCGGGATGGAAGCTCCGGCTGGGCACCGACGCAGGCAGCATCCACTCGCTCAGGTTTTGCATCAGGACCGGAAAACCGATCCGGAGCGGGAAGTCGGAGTCGTGGATGTCGAAGCCGACGAGCACCTGACGGAAAGGCTGATCGCGGACAAGGACCAGCGGCGTCTGCACGCTCGTGATGAGGGTGCGGCCGAAGGTCGACGGGCCCATGTCCTGGCTCTTGGCCACGTGGACGTCCTGCAGAGAGACGTTGGTGAGCAGGGGGTCGCCGGCGTCCGAGGCGCGAACCCGGCCGATTCCTACCGCGGCGCCGCCGGCGAGCGGGGTGCCGGCCGGAGGGTCGACCACGATGTACGGCGCATCCGGCAGCGCCGGCGGTGAGAAACGGTCGAACACCGTCATCGCGTAGGCGGCGGCGCCGCGATACGAGGCCGGCGCGGCCACGTCGACCTGAAAGTCAGTCCGCAGGCGCAGCGCCTGTTCCAGGAACACGTTGCCGGGCGTGACGAGGAGGACGTGAAAGGCGCGGGGCGTGCGCGCGATCGCGGTCACGCTGTCGTCGAGCGCGAAATTGTCCTTGGAGTCGATCCGCGCTGTCACTGTCGCGGCCGCATCCGGCACCGGCAGGACAAGGTCCTGGGCCTGGCCGCCCGCCAGGCTGAGCGGGCGCACATCGACCAACCCGGCATCCGACCGCCACTCGACTGTGACCGAGCGCGCCTGCTGACCGAAGTTGTGGACACGAAGGTAAGCGGCGCGCGATTGGGCGCTGGACCGGACGACAAGCGATGTGAGGCCGACGTTCTCGCCGGATACGCCGATGCGGTGGTACTCGATGGGGAAGGGAAGGCCATTGGCGAACGCGCTGTGGAGCGGCTCGACGATCCCGTCGCTGAACAGGTAGCCGCGCGACTCCTCACCGGCCCTGACCACGCCGGCCGCGAGCGAGAGCGCCGCTGAGAGGTCGGCCGGACCGTTGGAGGCTGCGACCCCGCTCAACGCCCGGTGCATCGAGTCGTGGTCGGCCGACCCCGAGGCGACGATGCGCGGCGTGGACTGCATCGCGATCAGGGTCATGCGGTCCTGCGGGCCGAGCTGGTCGATCATCGCGCTGATCTGTCGCTTGGCATCTTCGAGACGTGAGGGCTGCACGTCCTTCGCCTGCATCGAAGCCGACGCGTCGAGCAAGACGATGTTGTGAGGAGCGAGGCTCGCGCTCGCCGGCAGCGCAGGCTGCACTGCGGCGGCGACCAGAAAAGCGGCCACCAGCAGCTGCAGCAGCAGCAGCCAGCTGAAACGCAGTTTTTGCCATGGCACGTTGGCCTGGCGGTCGCGTATCTGATCGGGCCACAGATGCAGAGCTGGCACGATTCGCGTCGGACGCCTGATGCGCAGGAAGTACAGGGCCACGATCACCGGCAGGGTCAGCGCAAGCGCGGCGGCAGCGGGCGCGAGGAACGTCAACCCAGCAGTCCGACCTGGCGCAGCGTCCGCCGCACCATGTCCTCGATCGGCTGGTCCGACGTCAGCCGCGCAAAGCGCAAGCCGCGCCGGCGGGCGACGCGCTCGACCTCCTCCGTCCTCAGTGCCAGCGCGCTCCGGTATGCCGCCTGCGTCGCCGGCGTGGCGGTGAACTCCCGCTCGAACCCGGTCTCCGCATCCTTCAGGCGGGCGTCACCCGTCCAGTCCGGCTCGAGCTCTTGCGGCGCGAGCAGCTGCAGGACGGCGCCCTCCTGGCGGGCGAGTCGAAGCGCCGTGATCGCAGGCTCGAGAGGCTCCTCACCCAGCCCGTCGGTGATGAGCACCGTCATGCCGGGGCGCTGGCGGGCGATCGGCGCGACCAGGCGCGCATAATCCGTGGGCCCGCCGGCCGGAAACGAATCGATGCGGGCGAAGAGACCTTGCGCCGAATGCCGTCCGCGATAGGGCGCCCCGCCCGAGGTCGGCGCGTCGGCGAAGACAGTCAGTCGCACGCGGTCGAGCGAGGCGAGGGCGACGTATGCGATCGCCCCGGCCAGCCGCTTGGCCGTGACCGCCTTGTTGGGGCGGCCCCAGTCCATCGAGCCGCTCAGGTCGACGAACAGGTTGAAAGGAAGCTCCTCCTCGGCGACGAACAGCCGGAGCATGAAGCGGTCGAGCCGGGCGTAGGCGTTCCAGTCGATCAGCCGGTAGTCATCTCCGGGCGTGTAGTTGCGGAAGTCCGCGAACTCCGGCGAGCGGCCCCGGTTCACCGAGCGCCGCTCACCGCCCATCTGGCCTTTGACGGCGCGGCGCACGATCACGGCCAGCGCTTCGAGTCGTCGTAAAAGCTGCGGCTCCAACAGGGGGCTGGACGCCATCCCTAGCCCGCAGCTTTGGCTTTGTCTGTCTTCTCCACGACCTCGTCGATCAGCTGATCGGCGGTCACATCATCCGCCTCGGCCTCGAACTGGAGGAAAACACGGTGGCGCAGGGCCGGGTGCGCGACCGCGATCAGGTCGTCGAAAGCCACGTTGTAGCGCCCCTCCAGCAGCGCCCGCACCTTTCCCGCCAGGACCAGGGTCTGCAGGCCGCGCGGGCTGGCGCCGAAACGGACGTACCGCTTGACGCTGTCCAGTTCCGTGCGGTCGGGATGCGTCGCCATGATGAGCTTGCCTGCGTACGCGAGCACGTGCTCGGCGATCGGCACCTCCCTGGCGACCTGATGCGCGGCCAGGATCGCCTCCGCATCGGCGACAGGTTTCAGCTGGGGCGTCGTGTTGCCGGTCGTGCGCCGCGCGATCTCGAGCAGCTCCTCCTCGCTCGGGAAGGGCACCAGCGACTTGAAGAAAAAGCGGTCGAGCTGGGCTTCGGGCAGGGGATACGTGCCTTCGAGCTCGATCGGGTTCTGGGTCGCCAGGACGAAGAACGGCACAGGAAGGGCGCGCGTCTCAGTGCCGACCGTCACGGTGCGCTCCTGCATCGCCTCCAGGAGCGCGCTCTGCGTCTTGGGCGTGGCGCGGTTGACCTCGTCGGCAAGCACCAGGTTCGCGAACAGCGGACCCGCCTGGTACTGGAACTCGCGGCGGCCTTTATCTTCGCGAATCACATTGGTGCCGACGATGTCGGCCGGCATCAGGTCAGGCGTGAACTGGATACGGGCGAAGCTCAACGTGAGCGCCTGGCCGAGTGAGCGCACGAGCACCGTCTTGCCCAGGCCGGGCACGCCTTCGAGCAGCATGTGGCCGCCGGCGACGAGCGCTATCACCGTGTCGCGTAGGAGCTCCTTCTGGCCGACGATCAGGCGAGCGAGCTCGGTCTCGAGCGATTGGGCAAGCTCGGTGACGCGGCCGGGATCCAGGCGAGGCTCTTCGGCGATCACTTTCCTGTGCTCGGCTCGCCGAGGCTCGAGAAGTAGGCGCGGATCAGGTCTCGCTCGCTGCCTGGAATCAGGCTCTGGTCCGCGGCGTCGAGGGCGACCTGCTGGTAGGCCTGGATCACCTGGGTGTACGGGGCCTGGGGCACGTCCTGTCCGGGCCCCAGCGGCGCGGGGTCGTTCTCGGACTGGCCGGGCAAGGGCACGGCGGGCACGTAGACACGTTCTGTGCTCTGCGCCGCCGAGCCCTGACCCGCGCCGGAACCGCTGCTGCCTTGACCGCCGGCGCCGCCGGACCCGCCGCCGTTGCCGTTCCCATTGCCGTTGCCACTGCCATTTGCACTGCCATTCCCGTTTCCATTGCTGTTTCCGTTTCCGCTGCCGCTTGCGCGCGGGGACGCCGAGGCGGTGGCAGGCGACTGGCCGGCGTCGCGGTCGGCCTGGCTCGCCAGCTGCTGCCGCGCCGCCTCGAGCCCATTGATGGCGGCGGCGATTTCCTGATCGTTGTTCTCCTGCTGCTGCAGCGCGTCGAGCTGGCCGGCGAGCTCCTGGAGCGCAAGCTCGGCACCGATGAGGTCACCGTCCGCGAGCGTGGACGATGCCTTCTGCAGTGAAGCCGACATCTGTGGGTCCTTGGCCTGCCGGGCCGCGGCGGCGAGCGCTTGCGCGAGCTGCGCGCGGTCCTGCGGGGAGAGGCTCTGCAGCTGCGACGCGAGGTCGCGCATCGACTGCGCGCCCTGCGATGGGCTCGCGGTGATGGCGTGGCTGGCGCTGCGGCCGGCGCTCGTCGCACTCAGGCTGTTGGCCAGGTTTTGGGCACTGCTGGCGCGAGCGGGCGTCTGGGGATCGGAGAGCTGGAGCAGCTGCTGCTCGGCCGGCGTGATGTTCTGCAGGGCCGCGCGGGGGTCGGGCGCGGACGCGATCTTGGCCCGCGTGTCCTGGAGGATCTTCTGCGCCTGGGGATCGACGGGCGCCGGAGTCGACGCGGCGGCAAGCTTTTTCTGCGCGGCGGCGACAGTCGCAGCGGCTTGAGCCTGCGCCGCCTGGTCGGCCCGCCGCTGGGCGAGCACCTGGTCCATCGGGTTGGGAAGCAGCACCAGTCCAACCGCGGCGATCGCCACCGCGGCGGTCAGCATGACCTCGCCGCGCCGCAGGCCGACCGGATAAGCCGCCGCGAGCCTCGCGCGAGCCGCCTTCTCCAGCGCGTCCCGCCGCAGCATCGCGTCCATCGGCCCGTTCTCGAGCCGGCGCTCCCACGCCGTCGACAGCCTTTCTTTCAGACCGAGCTGGAGATCAGCGGTTCGCATCAGCCTCATCGGGCGGGGCCGGGCCGCGATCCAGGCCACCGCGATGGCCGCGAATGCGAAGGGGACGCCAAACGCGGCCACGCGGACCGCCTGCTCGAGCGGGATGAACCTCGCCACGATCACGACGGCGAGCACCCACGCCGCGGCCGCCAGGAGCGCGTGGAACACGTAGCGGACGGCGCTCGAGCGCGCGTCGGACCATCGCAGCACGCGGACCACCGATTCGAGCGAGCTCACAGGCGCCTTAAGCCGCCACGGGCGCCGGGGCCTGCTTCCGCCTCAGGTGGAACCGCCTGACGGGCGGCAGCACGAGGGCGCTGAGGAGCAGCGCCACGGCGGAGATCATGAGCTGCAGAGCGATGCTGGCCTGCCAGTACTGCCAGCCCTGGAACAGGCCGGTCTGCAGCGTGGCGCCTGGGCTCTGCACGCCTCCCTTGGTGGTATAGCCCGTGCCCACCCCGTTTGACGTGCACATGACGCCACCGTTGATGGTCGGGGCGCAGTACTGGTTGCCCTGAGCGCCACTCTGGAACTGGCTCTGCGAATAGCGCACGCCGTACCCGGCCAGCGGTCCATTGGTGGCGATCGTGTAGAGCGGAAGGACGGGGCTGATCAGGGTGATCACGGGCGGCGAGGGAGCCGTGAGCGCGTTGGGGTCGACGTCGATCGGAAAGAGGTAGCCGTAGACGAAGGCGCCGAGCAGGAGGACGAACGCCGTCCCATAGGCCGCGACCGTCGCCGCCAGCGTACGCCGGAAGAACGATGAGAAGGCTATGCCAACCAGGCCGAGCATCAGCGCCGTCGCGCCGGTGACGGCGAACGCGTACACGACCTGGTCCAGCTCGATGCCGCCGAACAGGAAGACGAGGCTGAAGATCGGAATCGAAAGGATGAGCAGCAACACGACGAAAGACATCGACGCCAGCAGCTTGCCCCAGATGATGGAGAAGGGTGCGATCGGCGTCACGAAGAGCAGGTCCAGCGTCTGCCGCTCACGCTCGCCGCTGATCGCGCCCGAGGTCAGCGCGGGGGTGATGAAGGCGAGCAGGACGACCTGGAAGATGACCAGGAACAAGAAAAGAAATTGCCCGTAGTTGGTCCCCTGGCTGCCAAAGCCAGCCGTGTTGCTCGTCATCGCGGCGAACACGGCCCAGCCCAGCCCCCCCAGGAGGACGATGTACAGGGTGATCGCGAAGGGCGAGCGCCAGGTCCGCATCCGCGTGCGGTACTCCTTGGCGACGATGGGGTTCCACAGGGCTCGCGCCACGGGGTTCATCCGACCTCCTCCGAAGTGGCCTTGAGGAATGCATCCTCCAGACCGCCGTCCACCGGAATGAAGCTCGACACCCTGATCCCGGCCCCGGTGAGTGCGAAAAGAATGTCGGACGCCGTGCTTTCATCGCCCTCGTACTCGGCCTCGATCGTCCCGTTCACAGATTCCACATTCCTGACCGACGCCAGCGGCGTCAGGACCTCGATCGCGGCGTCTTTTTGTTCGATCACCGTGATCCGAAGCCGGCGGCCCGTGGTGAGTCGCGCGATCACCTCGCGCACCGAGCCGGTGGCGCGCATGCGGCCGTGGTCGATGATGCCGATCATGGTGCAGAGCTCGGTGAGCTCGGGAAGGATGTGGCTCGAGATGATGATCGTCTTGCCCATGCCCTGGAGCTCTTTCAGGATCTCGCGCATCTCGACGCGCGCACGCGGGTCGAGGCCGGAAGCCGGCTCGTCCAGGAGCAAGACTGCCGGGTCGTGGACCAGGGCGCGCGCCAGGCAGACCCGCTGCTTCAAACCTCTCGACAGGGTGTCGACGAGCTGGTGCTTGCGTTCGGTCAAGCCGACGAGCGCGAGCAGGTCATTCACGATCGTCTGTCGCCTTCGCTTCTGCTGCCGGTAGCACGCCGCGTAGAAGTCGAGGTATTCGCCGACGGTCAGCTGGTCGTACACGCCGAAGAAATCAGGCATGTAGCCGATGCGCGTGTGCACTTTTTCCCGGTCCCTGGTCACGTCGGCGCCGTCGATGAAGGCTTTGCCTTCGGTCGGCTCCAGTAGTGCGGCCAGGATCCGAAGGGTCGTCGTCTTGCCCGCGCCGTTTGGCCCCACGAAGCCAAAGATCTCGCGCTCGGGCACCTCAAACGATATGTGGTCAAGCGCGGCGCGCTTGCCGTAGACCTTGGTCAGGTCCTGGACCGCGATCATTGGACCTTGCCAGTGATCGAAAGCGACGAAGACGAGAACTGGCCATCAGAGCTCAGCTTCAGCCGGACCTCTCCGGTGCTGGGCTGGATCGCAGCATCCGGCACGGGCGACGAGGCGTTGTCCTGGTAATCGATGTCGACCCAGGCGGAGCGGCTCCAGTCCCACACCTGGGCCCTGGGGACCACGACCGCGCCATTGGGCCCGATGATGCCCTTCGGACCGAACGGGTTGACGCTGTCGATCGTGACGCGGGTGAGGTGCCTGCCGGGCGCCAGCGCCGGCAGAAACGAAAAGCTGATCGATCCGCCCTGCGCCACCATGAGCCCTTGTTGTCCTCCCTGGCTGACGTCAGCGTCGATGTCGACCACTCGTCCTTGTACGACCGACCGCGGGAGAGACCCGCTGGCGATGAGACCGGTGGACAGCGTCATCACGACAGCGCTTTCGGCGTAGGTCCGCGGGTGCCCACCGTTGATGGTCACGTCCTGTAACGGTTGTTTGGTCCACAGCACGACCGTCGGCGCCGTCGGCCCGGTCATGCCGGTGACGCTGTTCATCATCAGCGTCGACAGGATCGAGGTCCTGGTCTCATATTCGCGCTCGAGGTCGGAGGAGCTGTTGGGGAATCCTCCTGTGTAGGCGTTGGGATAGACGTTCATGAAAATGGGCTGGCCCGGGAAGGTGCCGGTCGCGCCACCTGTCGGCAGCTGGACGCTGAACGCAAGGCTGCCGTCCGGCCCGAGGGCCCCGAGCTTTTGAAACGAGTTGGCCGAGAAAACGACGCCATCCGTGAAATTCAATGGCGACAGGTTGCGAATGGTGCCCGAGAGCTTGCCATCGGCAAACTGAGTCTTGCTGGTCAGCTGGGGAGCGGCCACGGTCCGCTCGTTCGCAAACCCGCGCAGCGTGAAGGCGGTCATGCCCGGGAGTGTGACCGCATGCGTCGTCGTGTTGACCCTCATGGCGCCGAAATTGGGGTCCGCGACGGGCCCTGAGTAGTAGTAGATCGGAGTGATCATCGTGTGCCCGGACCCGAGCGCGACCTCGTAGTCGCCCCGCGTCGGAGCCAGGACGCCGGTGTACTGCTCCTGGTAGGCGCGGTCCCAACCCTGCTCGACATGGACGATCGAGATCTCGTTTGCCAGCACCGACGTCCCTTTGGTGATCACACCCGCGCCATAGGCTCCCGCCGAACCCACGATTGCGATCGCGGGCACCGTGATCCATGCCAGCGCGCGGCGGTGGAGGGCACGGAGCACGAGGTAGTTGACCGGGCCCGCCAGCAGCACGTACAGGAGGACCAGGGAGCCGATCAACCACCACGCTGGCAGGTTCAGGGCCGGCACGTTGGCGAGGGCCTGGGTCAGCGAGCCGCCCTTGGTGGCGAGTGAGTTGACGCCGCCGAACTTGCCAGCGATCGGGCCGCTGACCGTCATGTTGTTGGTGTTGCCGTAGGTCGAACGCACGAAGACGTTCCGCAGCAGAGCAGAGATGCCGTTCCAGGACGAGATCGAGTCCTGGTTCCAGTCAAAGGTCGCCATCTCCACGAGGCCTGCGCCCACCGGCGCCTCGACGAGGAGCGGCTGGTCGCTTTCCGCAAGCCATGCGCTGCTGCCCGGCGTCAGCGTGCCGGTCGCGACCTCGAGCCTGCCCACGCCGGAAAGCGCACCGGCGGAACCGAGCACCTTCGAGCCCGTCACCTTCATCGGGACCATCGCGGACGGAAGTCCGGCCAGCGTCTTGTGCCATGACCCTCCCGTGCCCAGCAGGAGCGCTCCTCCTTGCACCACATAATCGGCGAGCGCGGTGCGCTGACCCTCGGTCAGCGAGTCCGTTGCGAAGTCATCGATTGCGATCAGGTCAAAGGCACGGAGCACCGGCGCCGAGTCGGAGATCTCGGCGGGAGCCAGATGGACGACAAGCGGCTGCAGGCCCGAGCGGATGATGCCGAGCCCGTCGAGAGACCCGGCCTGGTCGGAGATGACTGCAGCCATGAGGCCTGAATACGTGTTGGACACCGACGCCTCCTGGCTTGCCACGAGCCGGCCGCTCTCGACCACGCGCACGTCGATCGACCCCGGGAAGTCTTCAGTCACATAGGTCCTGACGTGCTTGGTGGCGCCGGTCGCGAGGCTGAGCGGCATGTGGTACACCGCCGCCCCAATCGGCGGCCCGCCGTTCCCGGGCATGGTGTTGCTGGCCTGGACCTCGAGCGTGCCATCGACCGCAGGACCGGTGTTGGTCAGGTCGACGACAACCGGCATCCACTGCCCGAGCTTGACGGTGTTGTGGTAGCCGACCTGGACGGTGATCTGGATGGGTTTGGCGGCCGCCTCAGACGCCGCCGCCGTTGTACCGAGGCCGATCGCCGCGGCGAAACACGCGATGCTCGCCCTGACAGCAAAACGCCGGCCGCAGCCTGCCATTCAAACCTCTAAAACGAGCGGGGGCGCAAATGGTAATACGTGCGGCCTCCCAATATGCGCCTCGCCGGACCACCGCCTCCCGCACCGCCTCTGAGCTACATGAATGCTCTGAGCTACATAAATAAGGACGAGGGGCTCAGCGCGCCAGGTACGGCGGCAAGCTCCCCACGTCGCCGGTTCCGAGGTCGGTGATCACCCGCCGAGAGGTCATCTTCTTGATCCGCCGGGCAGGGAGCTCGACTTTCTCGCCGTCGGGGCTGCGCCTCAGCACGATGCCGTGAAAGATGTCCTGCTCCTCGTCCCCGAGCACCGATTCCGCGATCCCGATCTCAGAGCCGTCGGCGCCGACAACGGGGGCGTGCGCCGGCACGGCCTGCCAGGCGACGGGAGTCTCGTCCTCGAACATGCCTTGCTTACCACTCTACCGGCGAGCGTTCAAGATTGTGAGATGAGCAATTACAGCCCGCTGCTGGCCCTCTTTGTCCTCGCGCCGCGATTACGCCGCGCGTCAAACCGCGCGGTGAGCATCTACCTGCCGGCGCGCTCAGAGGGCTATGACGCTCGTTTTTACGACATCGAGTTTCGTGACCTGCTGCATCGCTACAACAATCGGCTCAGCGAAAAGGACCGCGAGCTGATGGAGTACGAGCTTCGCCGCCTCCGTCACCACGTCGCCGTGGTGCGGCCGGCAGGGTGCCCAGCCTTTGCGGGGTTCGCCGACGAGCCCCACGGCGTGCTCGAGCTCATCAAGCTCCGCGATGGGACCGAGGAAAGGCTCGAGGTCGGCGAGCTCCTGCTCGCACCGTTGCTCCGCCAGCTCGAGCAAAATCCGCCCGCGCTGATCGCTGTCGTCGACAAGGAGCATGCAAAGACCTTTGGGGCAATCATCGACGACATCATTCCGCTCGAGCACGTCAACGGGGCCGAGGTGCGGCATTCGCGCGCCGGGGGCACGTCGGCGCCGAGCAACCAGCGGAAGGCCGACAACAAAGCCCGGGCGAACCTGGAGTCGGCGGTGAAAACCGTGGAACGAGAGATGGCCACCGGCGCCTACATGCATCTCTATGTGGCAGGACCGGACGAGGCACGCGCCACCTTTGAGCGAATGCTTCCGGAGCGCCTCAAGAAAGTCATCGCGGGGCATCTCAGCGCGTCCCTCGACTCGTCCGAGCTGAAGCGCGAGCTGCGGGAGAAGGTGGCGGCAGCGGCGAAGCGCTAGCGCGGTGTTCGTTTCAGGTTTGTGCCCTCAGCACCAGCTGCGTCTGCGTCACCTTCGCGATCAATTTGCCGGCCTCGTCGCGCACTGTGGTCTCGACCACCATCGTGGTGCCGCCCCGGTGCAGGAGCGATGACGTCGCCGATACGCTCTCGCCTCTGACCGCGCCCATGAAGTTGGTCTTCGACTCGATCGTGGTCGTGCCCGTCGCCTCCGCGGGCAGGTTCAGCATCGCGCAGGCGCCACCGGCCGAGTCGGCCAGCGCCATGATCACGCCGCCGTGCAGCGCACCACCGGAGGTGCAGAGCGACGGTGACCAATCCAGCGCCAGTACGACCTGGTCGGCGGTGAACGCCTCAGCGCGCATGCCGAGGGTGGCCGCCAGCGGCATCAAGGCGCGGAGGGCGTCGGTGGCGTTTTGCTCGCCCACGGAGCGAGTATGGGAGTAAACGGGGCTGCGCCGGAGTTTTGCTTGGTGGGGGAACAACATGGACAAGACCAATCCGATCGCCGAATTGAAGCGCCTGGGCCAGAGCGTGTGGCTCGACCAGATCGACCGCGGAATGATCCGCTCCGGGCAGCTGGCCCGGTACCGCGACGCCGGAGTCAGCGGCGTCACCGCGAACCCGACGATCTTCGCCAGGGCGCTGGAGAGCTCGGACGCCTACTCCGACGAGGTGGCCAGGCGTCTCGACGCAGGGCAGGAGGCCGAGGCGACCGTGTGGGACCTGCTGATCGAGGACGTGCAGTCCGCCGCCGATATCCTGCGTCCGGTCTACGAGCGTGAGCACGGCGGAGACGGGTTCGTCAGCATCGAGGTCTCGCCCGAAATCGCCGGTGACACACAGCTCACGATCGCCGCGGCGCGCGACCTGCAAAGGCGCGTCGCACGGCCGAACGTGATGGTCAAGATCCCGGCCACTCCCGCGGGGCTGCCCGCGATCCAGACGATGATCGCGGAGGGCGCGAACATCAACGTCACCCTGATCTTCGGCATCGAGCGTTACGTCAAGGTCGTCGAGGCTTTTCTCGCCGGCCTCGAGGAGCTTCGCGTCAGGGGCGGCGATCTGAGTCACGTGCACAGCGTGGCCAGCTTCTTCGTCAGCCGAGTGGACAGCAAGGTTGACGAGCAGCTCACGAAAAAGATCGAGCAGGCAAACACGGGTCGACGGCACCAGCTCGAGAGCTTGCTCGGGAGGGGCGCGATCGCGAACTCGAAGCTCGCCTACGTGATGTTTGGGCAGCTGCATGCAGGCCAGCGGTGGGACGACCTCAGGTCGGCGGGAGCGTCGGTGCAGCAGTGTTTATGGGCGAGCACCTCGACGAAAAACCCGCTGTACGGCGACACGATGTACGTGGAGGAGCTCATCGGCCCGGCGACAGTGAACACGATGCCGGTCGCGACATTCGAGGCTTTTCGCGACCACGGGCAGGTGGAGCTCACGCTGCAGGAGGACATCGACGGAGCCAGGCGCGTCCTCGATCAGCTTGCGATGAGCGGGATCGACATGGCCGCGATCACGCAGGAGCTGGAGGACGAAGGCGTGGCTGCGTTCGCCAAGTCATTCCGCGAATCCATCCAGCATCTCAACAAGGTAGGAGCTCCGCGTTAGATTTGACGGTGTGATCAAGGTCGCGGTAAGGATGCCCGCCAAGCTCGTCGACGCGGGTGAGTTTCTGGCCGATGTGAGGGCGCTCGAGGCGGCGGGGGCAGAGATGATCGGACTGGACGGTGATGGCTCAGAACGGTGGATCCTGATGGGTGCGATCGCAGCGGTGACCGATCGCATCCGGCTGTGGGTCTCGGATCCGGAGCCGGCCGCGATCCTGCAGAGGCTGAGCCGAGGACGGGTCGTGGGAGAGCCGGCCGGTGAGACCTGGGCCGAAATTCCATTGCCGCCGGACAAGAGCTCATGGGCCGCGACCCTCGACACGCATGAGAGCGCCGGCGCGACCGGAGTGATCGTGGCCTGGGATCCACGGCTTATCGACCTCCTGCGCAACCCAGAAGCCGACGATCGTGGTGATCTGTCGATGTCAACCGGCTGAAGCGCCACGCGCACCTGCGAACTTGACTCGAGCACGAACCTGAGCTAGCGTCACCTCGTTCGGGGGGTTTTGGTTCTGCCGACAGTCACACGTCGGGAATTCCTCAAGGTCGGCGCCGCCGGCGCCGGTGCACTCGCGGCCACGGGCCTCGGTTTCGACCTCGCGGTGGCGGAGTCGACGCGCGTCAAGCAGAAACTCCGGATCGCAGGGACGAAGGAGCTGCACAGCGTTTGCCCCTACTGCGCGGTCGGTTGTTCCCTGGTGGCTTATACGCGCCAGAAAAGCGATGGCACGACTGAGCTTCTCCAGATCGAAGGCGACCCCGACAGCCCCGTCAATGAAGGTCGCCTTTGTCCCAAGGGCGCGACCGCGATGCAGCTTGCCGTATCGCCCCGGCGAGTCGAATCACCGCAGTACCGAGCCGCCGGTGCAACTGCGTGGAAGAGCGTTTCGTGGGACTTCGTGCTCGACAAGGTCGCACAGAACATCAAGGCGTCCAGGGACGCGTCGTTTGTGACGACCGACGGCAACGGCAACATCGTGAACCGGTGCGAAGGGATCGCCTTCGCCGGAGGCGCCGCGTTCAGCTCGGAGGAGGGCTACTTCGCCACCAAGCTGATGCGCGGCCTGGGACTGGTGCATCTAGAACAACAGGCCAGGGTTTGACACGGTCCCACGGTGGTCAGTTTGGCCGCCACATTCGGAAGGGGAGCGATGACCAACCACTGGCGCGACATCAAGAACGCCGACCTCATCCTGATCAACGGCGCCAACCCCGCTGAGGCGCATCCGGTCGGCTTTCAGTGGTTCATGCGCGCCAAGCTCGATCGCGGCGCGAAGATGATCCACGCCGACCCGCGCTTTACGCGCACTTCCGCCGTCGCGGACATGTACCTGCGCATCCGCACCGGATCCGATGTCGCTTACTTCGGCGGACTGATCAATCACGTCCTCCAGAACAACCTGTTCCACGACGCGTACGTCCGCAATTACACCAACGCCTCCTTCATCGTCAAGCAGGGATATGCATTCAACGACGGCCTGTTTTCCGGTTACGACCCGGACAAGCGCACCTACAACATCGCGACCTGGAGCTACGAGAGCGATTCGGCCTCCGGCTTCGCCAGGCGCGACCTGACACTGCAGGACCCGCGGTCGGTGTTCCAGCTGATGAAGAACCATTACTCGCGCTACACGCCGGAGGTCGTGTCGAGCATCACTGGCATCCCGGTCGCTGACTTCAACAAGGTCGCCGACCTGGTCGGCCAGATGGGCAAGCCGGACAAGGTGATGACCATCGTCTACGCGGTGGGGCTGACGCACCACACGACTGGTGGCCAGCTCATCCGGTCCGGCGCGGTGCTGCAGCTGCTGCTCGGCAACATGGGCCGGCCTGGCGGTGGCATGAACGCAGAGCGCGGACACGCCAACATCCAGGGCAACACCGACCACGCGATCTCGTGGGAGATCCTCCCCGGCTATCTGAAGATCCCGGCGCCGGGCCAAAAGACCATCGCCGACTACGTCGCCCAGAGCGCTCCGAAGAAGTCGGACAAGAACTCGTGGAACTTCTTCGGCACCAACTACAGCAAGTTCATGGTGAGCACGCTCAAGGCGTGGTACGGCGACGCGGCCAAGAAGGACAACGAGTTTGCGTTTGACTTCGTGCCCAAGCCGGCTTCCAACGCGTCATGGATGACGATCTACGACCAGGCGCTGAAGGGAAAGATGGAGGGCCTGTTGCTCTCGGGCATGACGGCGGCCAGCATCGGTCCCGACAGCAACCAGGTGCAATCGGCCCTCGGCAAGCTGAAGTGGCTGGTGATCATGGACGCACTGCCCACGACCAGCTCCGAGTTCTGGCGCGCACCGGGGGTCGACGCGAGCCAGATCAAAACCGAGGTCTTCATGCTCCCGGCCACGCACTGGATCGAGAAGGACGGGTCGTTCGTCAACAGCGGCCGCTGGTCGCAGTGGAAAGACCAGGTCCTGCCGCCCCAGGGCCAGTCTCGTCACGACCACTGGATCCTGGCCGACCTCTTTCAGCGGGTGAAGAAGCTATACCAGGCCCAGGGCGGCAAGTTTCCCGACCCCATCACGAGCCTGACCTTCAACTACAAGGATCCGCTGAAGCCGGAGCTCGACGAGATCGCCAGAGAGATCAACGGCAAGGACCTGACCACCGGCAAGCAGATGACCTCGTTCGCAAACCTGAAAGACGATGGAACCACCACGACCGGCGACTGGATTTACACGGGCAGCTATCTCGATTCGGGCAACCTGATGAAGCGGCGTGGCGGCATCCAGGACCCGAAGACCAACGATCCGACTGGGATGGGCTTCTATCCAAACTGGTCGTGGAGCTGGCCGCTCAACCGCCGCGTCATGTACAACCGCGCATCGGCGGACCTCGACGGCAAGCCATGGGACCCGGCGCGGCCGGGGATCACGTGGGATGGCAGTAAGTGGGTCGGCGATGTCCCCGACTATCCGCTGACGATGAACCCTCACGACCCCAACGCGTGGCTCCCTTTCATCATGAATGGCGAGGGCGTGGGTCGGCTGTTCAGCAACGGCATGGTCGACGGACCATTCCCAGAACACTACGAACCGGTCGAATCGCCCGTGGCCAATCCGCTGCATCCCAACAACTCGGCGTCACCGGTCGCATTTCTCTACGACAAGGCGGCCGGCAGGCCGAACCGCTTTGGGACGCCCCAGGAGTTTCCGTACATAGCCACCAGCTACCGCCTCACGGAACACGAGCACTACGTGACTCAGCACGTGCCGCACCTCGTGCAGCTGCAGCCGAAGCCTTTCGTCGAGATTCCGTACGAGCTGGCGAGCGAGAAGGGCATCAAGAGCGGCGACCATGTGAGGGTCTCGTCGAAGCGTGGCAAGGTCGAGGTCCTCGCGCTGGTGACCAAGCGGCTCGGCCCGATGACGGTCGCCGGCCAGAAGGTGTACCAGATCGGGATCCCGATTCACTGGGGCTACATCGGCCTCTCCGCTGAAAGCGACCCAAGCCACGGGCGCTACTGGCTGGCCAACGCGCTGACGCCGTTTGTTGGCGACGCCAACGCGCGCACGCCCGAGTTCAAGGCGTTTCTTGTCAACCTGGAGAAGATGTGATGGCGGTGACGCTCACCGCCAACGATGTCTGGGCTGAGCGAAGGCGACGCGTCGCGGAGCTGCGAGCGCGGCAGGGCTTTGCCCGCCAGCTGCTTGATTTTTACGGCGCGCTGCTCGCGGTCCAGGAGAAAGCGTTCCAGGAGGCGGCCGCAGCCTCGCCGGCGGCGGCCGATCTCGCCTCCTACGTGGCCGAGGTCGTCGTCCCCAGCGTCGTCGACGTCAGCCTGTTCGCCGGCCCCGACCAGTTGCGATCGGAGGTCATCCATCGCCTGGAGACAGAGCACCCTCTGGGCATGATCGAGCGATGGATCGCCGGCGATGAGCAGCCGATCGTCGATCGCTACCTGGCGCGAGCTGCGGTGGGTCCGGTGCTCGAGGCGCCCGGGGCAGAGGCGAGGGCAAGATGCGGGGGTCCGCGCGACGCGCGTCACTGTCCAGCTTGCGGCGGTCCGCCGCAGCTGAGCTACTCAGCATCGCCCATGGACGATCTCGCAACCGGGCCTCGGTTCTTGGCGTGTGCTCGCTGCGCTGCGAGCTGGGGCTATCCGCGTCTTACGTGCGCCGGCTGCGGCGAGGATTCGAGCGCACGGTTGCAGATCTTCAGCGAGCACGGCACGACGTCGGGTGAGCGCGGCAGTGTGGTTCGCGGTCTCCCCGGCGACGGCGCGGCCCGCCGAAAGGACGCCGTATTCCCACACATGCGCATCGAGGCATGTGAATCCTGCCGCCGTTACATCCTCGGCATCGATCTGGCGACCGACCCGGCCGCCGTACCGCTGGTCGACGAGATGGCGGCGGTCCCGCTTGATCTCTACGCGCGCGAGCGGGGTTTTTCCAAGATCACGACCAACCTGATGGGCTTTTAGATGGCAACGATAAAAGCGGGCGAGACATACGGCTTCTTCACCGACACGAGCGTGTGCATCGGCTGCAAGGCGTGCGAGGTGGCGTGCAAGGAGTGGAACCAGCTCCAGGGCGACAGTCCGAGCTTCCTCGCCGACAGCTTTGACAACACCGGGAGTCTCGACGCTCAGAACTGGCGTCACGTGAAGTTCATCGAGCACGTGCCGGACCAGTCGTCTACCGCCGGCAACGGCGCGGCCTGGCTGATGATGTCCGATGTCTGCAAGCACTGCAAGCATGCGAGCTGCATGGAGGTGTGTCCGACAGGCGCAATCATCCGCACCGAGTTCAATACCGTGTTCATCCAGCAGGACGTCTGCAACGGCTGCCGCAACTGCGTGGCCGCTTGCCCCTACGGCGTGATCGGGATGAACCAGCAGACAGGGACCGCCCACAAGTGCACGCTCTGCTACGACCGGCTGCAGGGGGGCCTGGAGCCGGCGTGCGCCAAGGCGTGCCCGACCCAGTCGATCCAGTTCGGGCCCCTGGCCGAGCTCCAGCAGGCAGCGGACGTACGCGTCGCGGCCCTCCATAGCCAGGGCGTGACGCAAGCTCAGCTCTACGGCCGCGACGACAAGGTGTATGGCGGCTTGAACGCATTCTTCCTCCTGATGGACAAGCCCGAGACCTATGGCCTGCCCAACGCCGAGAACGCGACTTTGCCGAGCCGCAACGATTTGGGCGGCTATTTGACCGCGGCGGTGACCGCCGTGCTGGCGGTGATCGGAGGCCTGGTTGCCTTCCGGCGCCGGGGGATGGGGTGATGTACCTCGCCGAGCACTTCGTTCAGCCCCCACAGTGGACCTGGTACATCCTCTTCTACTTTTTCTTTGCGGGGCTGGCGGCCGGCGCTTACGTGCTCGGGACGTTGCTGAGATTCTCGGGGGATCCTCGCGACGAGCCAGCGGCGAGCATCGCGTTCCTGGTGAGCTTTCCCGCGACGGTGATCTGTCCGGTCCTGCTCACGGCCGACCTCGGCGTCAGCTGGTGGAAGTTCTGGCACATGATGGTCGACGTGACTCCGGGTGACACCGGTCTCAACTTCAAGTACTGGTCGCCCATGTCGGTCGGTGTGTGGGCCCTGGTGGTGTTCGGATTCTTCGTGACTGTCTCGGCTTTCGACGCGTGGCTGGGCAATCGGCGAGGCGCCGGCATCATCCCGATGGTCCTCAATCGCCCATTCAACGTGTTGGGTGCTGTGGTCGCGATCTTCATCGCCTCGTACACCGGAGTGCTGCTGAGCGTCAGCAACCAGCCGGTGTGGAGCGACACCTGGGTGCTCGGCGGACTTTTTCTTGCCTCGGGACTGAGCGGCGCGGCGGCGCTCCTCGCCCTTCTCATCCGCAATCGACCAGACGCCAGCTTCAGCCTGGGCCGGCTGCACCAGGCGGACGGCTACTTCTCGGTGCTGGAGCTGGCGTTGATCATCGTGTTCTTCATCACGGTCGGGGCCGCTGGGACTCTCGCCCGCGAGGTGCCATGGCTTCCGCTGTGGGCCATCGCCGTGGCCGGCGTCGCCGGATCGCTGGTCGAAGCGCGGGGCCATGTGCGGATGCAGGCCACGGGAGGATCGGGCACCGTTGCGGGAGTGCGTCTCGACACGGTCGTGGTCTCCATCCTGGTCCTGCTGGGAGTCCTGGCTTTGCGTGCCGCGGTGATTTTCAGTGCCCAGTAAGGAAGACGTCCTCACGGTGCTGTCCGCGATCAAGGACCCTGACCTCGGCCGCGACGTCGTCAGCCTCGGCATGATCAAGGACGTCACGATCACCGAGGGCGGGCGGGTCAGCTTCACATTCGAGCTGACCACGCCGGCTTGTCCCGTTCGCGACCGGTTCCAGTCGCTGGCCCGCGACCTTGTCGCCGGGATCCCAGGCGTGACAGCGGTCGACCTGAAGATGACGGCCAACGTGCGGGCTGCCTTCAACGGCCGAGGACATGAAGCGGCGATCCCAGGCGTGAAGCACGTGATCGCGGTCGGCTCCGGCAAAGGCGGCGTCGGCAAGTCGACGATCGCCGTCAACCTGGCGGCCTCGCTGCAGCTCTCCGGCGCCCACGTCGGGCTTCTCGACGCGGACATCTATGGGCCGTCGGTGCCGGGCATGCTCGGTGTGTACGACACGCCGAAGGTCCAGGACGAAAAGCTCGTCCCGCTCGAGGCCTACGGCTTGAAGGTGATCTCGATCGGCTTGCTGGCGGGAGCCGACAAGGCAATGGTGTGGCGAGGGCCGATGGTCTCGCGCGCGATCGAGCAGATGCTGACCGACGTCCGTTGGGGTGATCTGGACTACATGATCGTCGATCTACCGCCCGGCACGGGCGATGCCTCACTGACCCTGGCACAGGCTATTCCCCTGACCGGCGTAGCTGTCGTCTGCACGCCTCAGGACGCGGCGCTGAAGATCGCGGTGAAGGCTCTGCAGATGTTCCGCGGCCTCAACGTGACCCCGCTCGGGCTGATCGAGAACATGAGCTGGTTTGTCTGCGACGACTGTGGCAAGGAGCATCACATCTTCGATCACGGTCGCGTCGAGCGATCCGCTCAGCGGCTCGGCGTGCCCTACCTCGGCGCGGTCCCGCTCGAGAGCGCCATCCGCGAAGAGGCTGATGTGGGCGCGCCGGTGGTCGTCTCTCGTCCTGACGGCCCCGGGGCGCAGGCGCTGCGCAAGGTCGCGTCAGCGATTGCCGCACGCGTTTCGGTGCAGAGCTTCCGGCAGCTGCCGGTCATCAACGTGCGCTAGGGATGGCCCCTAAAGTCCGGGGATTTCCCGCTCCAGCTTCTGCCTGACTTCCTGGATGAACTCCGCGATGGCGCCCTCGTCCACCGCCGGCTTAGCTGTCCGCAATCGCTCAGCCGCAACGCCGGCCATGTAGCACGTCAGCGGCGCGAATCGCCGCTCCTGCGTGTGAGCGGCCACGCGCGCCAGCTCGAGTAGCTCGAGCGCCACGCGAGAGTCCAGCGCCGGCTTTACGATGGCGGCGCCGCGGCGCTGCGCGGCGTCGCCCCAGTCTTGTCCCAGAGCTTCGAAAAACTGATTCATCAGACACAGCTATAGCACGCAAGCTCAAAAGAGACCCCGAGATGTAACCCTTGTTGATCAGCGGCTGGCGACGAGGAGCTCGAGCGAGTCGACAAGACGCGGTCCCGGCCGGTTGAAGTAAGCGGATCCGTCGAGCACGACGACGGAGGTGGCTCCTGTTGCTTCGATCTGGGGCCGCACGTAATCGGCCTCTTCCTCTGCCCGGGCCTGGCTGAACCCGCAGGGGGCCAGGATGAGCAGCTCCGGTTTCGCCTTCCCAACGTCGTCCCACGAAAGCGCAACCGACGGCACGCCGGCTCGCGCCAGGGGATCCTCGATCCCTGCGAGCGCCAACAGGTCCGGCGTCCAGTGGCCGGCGCGATATGGCGGATCTATCCATTCGAGGAAGACCCCCCGCACACGCGGCAGCTCGGCGGCCTTCGCCGAGGCGGCTTCAATGCGACGGCGCAGGCGCGCCATCAAGGGTAGCGAGTCGGCGCCGCACACCTCGGCCAGCTCCTCGATATCCGCCAGCACATCTCGAAGCGAGTGCGGATGCTGCCTGATCATCCGGATGCCGGTCAGGTCTTGCGCCACCTGGTCGGCGGGGATCGCGCAGACGTCGCAGATGTCCTGGGCCACCACGAGGTCGGGGTCGAGCCGGAGGATGGCGTAGGTGTCGACCTCGTACAAGGAGCGTCCCTCGCGTGCGGCGAACGCGACCGCATCCTCGATGCCCGAGCTGCCCTGGTTCGCCAGGTCCAGCGTTGGCCTGGTGACCACCGGCAGCGATGCTGCCTCGGGCGGGTGATCACATTCATGAGTGACCGCGACGAGCTGGTCGCCGAGGCCCAGCGCGAACAGGGACTCGGTCGCGCTGGGCAGCAGCGAAACGATCCTCATTCCGGTGAGGTTAGCCGGTCGACGACCTGCTTCAAAACGCCATAAGGTTGCGCGCCCATGACCAGATAGCGGCGACCGAAGATATGGGCGGGTATCGCGTCGATCCCGGCGGAGGATGCCGCCCGGCGGTTCTCGTTGATCACCGCCGCGTACCGGTCTTCTGTGATCGCGGCCCTGAGCTCATCGGTTTCCAGGCCTACGCCGGCGCCGATCCGCACGAGGTCGTCGACGTCTTCCAGCTTTCCGGTGCCTGCCCAGTGCGCGTTGAAAAGCGCGTGGTGCATTGCGTCGAAACGACCGCGTTCGCGTGCGAACTCCGCCGCGCCGAGCGCGAGCCGAGAATTGATGATCACGTCGCGCTGCCGCATCTCCAGGCCGACGCTCGCCGCCACCGACTGCAGGTGATCGTGAACGCGCTCGGAACGGGCACGGCCGAAATAGACTTCGCGGGGGATGCCCTCTGCAGGGGCCTCGGGATGCAGCTCAAAAGGCAGCCAGGTGACGTGAACCGATCCCTCGCGCTCGAGCTTTTCGACCCTGACCGAGTCGATGTAGCACCACGGTCAAACGTAGTCCGAGAAGATGATCAGATCGACCGGCGCCGTCTTGGCCATTCGTTCATAAATACGCGCCGTGCGCCTTCAGAATTCCTTCTGCGTCCTTTAACCAGCCGGTGGCACAATGGACTGGAG